>Ga0164296_1001426_pt1 | contig 25422 bp, 22 predicted proteins | sample GEODES057metaG_FD_113533 | JGI IMG/M metagenome (GOLD analysis project Ga0164296, IMG submission 113533) | Dystrophic lake water microbial communities from Trout Bog Lake, Wisconsin, USA - GEODES057 metaG | ecosystem: Environmental > Aquatic > Freshwater > Lake | place: USA: Trout Bog Lake...
CGCTCGTTTTTAGCAAATTCGGGCGCTTGACCACCGACATTTGAAGTGGTGAAAAAGAGCGGCTCTATCAATTCGAAATCGCCTTGTGAGTGCATCCGCTCCAACAACACGGAGCCGACCATACCCCTCCACCCAACTAAGCCCACTACTTTAACGGCCCTTGACATGACTGATTTCCTTTGTAAATAAAAAAGCTAAATAGGCAACAAACAACTCAACGAAAAGGCGCGGACAGATGAGAATAAACGGGTGGTCACAAACAAGAGATTGAAGGCACTAATGTCAAAAATTCAATCTCTCAACCCGTGCATCATTATTTAATCTGTGCCACTACCGCGTTACCCATCTCCACCGTGCCTACGAGTTGAGTGCCGTTTGAGTAAATATCTGGTGTGCGAAGACCTGATGCCAAAACCCTTTGCACGGCTTGCTCCACTGCAAGCGCTGCGCTCTCTTGGTTGAGGGAGAATCTAAGCATCATGGCCGCTGACAAAATTGTGGCCAAAGGGTTTGCCACACCTTTGCCTGCAATATCAGGGGCGCTTCCGTGGCTGGGTTCATACAGGCCCTGATTTTTTGAATTGAGTGAAGCAGATGGAAGCATACCTATAGAGCCCGTGAGCATTGCGGCTTCGTCCGACAAAATGTCTCCAAACATATTGCCCGTGACGAGCACATCAAATTTTTTGGGCTCTTTAACCAACTGCATGGCGGCGTTGTCAACATACATGTGGTCCAAAGCAATATCGGGATATTCTTTGCCAACCTGAGTTGCAACGTCACGCCAAAGCTGTGAGGTCTCAAGCACGTTTGATTTGTCCACGCTCGTCACTCGTTTAGATCTTTTTTGGGCCGCTTTAAAGGCGGTGTGCAAGATGCGTTCAATTTCGCTGCGTGTGTAGCGCATCGTATCAAAACCTTCATCGTCCCCTATGAAAGGGCCATCCACTGCTTTGCGCCTGCCTTTGGGTTGACCAAAATAAATATCTCCGGTCAGCTCTCTGATAATTAAGATATCTAGTCCGTTGACAAGTTCGGGCTTCAAGCTTGAAGCGTGAGTGAGCTCTGGATAGCAAATTGCGGGTCTAAAGTTTGCAAAAAGGCCCATATGCTTTCGCAGCCCAAGAATGGCTTGTTCAGGCCTTAAAGCGCGCTCCAGGTGATCGTATTTCCAGTCACCCACGGCTCCAAATAAAACCGCATCCGCCGCCCCAGCAAGCCCAGTGGTGGCCTCAGGCAGTGGGTGGCCAGTTAGCTCGTACGCAGCTCCCCCGACGTCGGCGTGTTCAAACTCAATTTTTAAATCCAAAGCAACTAAGACCTTCAGTGCTTCTTTGATGATTTCAGGGCCGATTCCATCGCCTGGTAAAACTGCAACTTTCATTTTGTACCTCCATCAATCATCGTTTGCGCCAACCAAGGTTTGGTGGATAAGCGCTCTGTCTCGAAAGCCCTTATTTTGTCTGCGTGCCTAAGGGTCAGTCCTATGTCATCAAAGCCGTTCAGTAAACAATACCGCCTAAACGGCTCGACGTTGAATTTTATTGTTTCGCCCTGATCTTTGATAATAACTTGTTCCTGCAAATCAACAGTGAGTTGAAATCCCGGGAAAGCGGCGCTCTCATGAAAGAGTTGATCAATGATTGGTTCAGGCAAGATGATGGGTAATAAACCATTTTTGAAGCTGTTGTTGAAGAAAATATCTGCATAACTAGGAGCCAATATGCACCTAAAGCCATACTGATCGAGCGCCCAGGGCGCGTGCTCTCTTGATGATCCACACCCAAAGTTCTTGCGAGCTAAAAGAATGGAGGCACCCTTGTAGCGCGGGAAATTCAAAACAAAGTCAGGATTAGGTTTGCGAGTCGAGGGATCTTGACCCGGAAACCCAGGATCCAAATAGCGCCAGGCATCAAACAAATTGACGCCGAAACCGGTTTTTCTAATGGATTTCAAAAATTGTTTAGGAATGATCGCATCTGTGTCCACGTTCTCCCTGTCCATTGGCGCAACCAAGCCTTTGTGTACGGTAAATTTTTGCATGATGTGTGCCTCAAATACGGTTATTGATTTTTTGTTATCGATGAATCAGTTAAATGTTAAGAAAATTGTCTAATATCGACAAAGTGACCGTGTATGGCTGCAGCCGCTGCCATAGCAGGACTGACCAAATGGGTCCTGCCCCCAGCGCCTTGCCTGCCTTCAAAATTTCGGTTGCTCGTTGAGGCGCAGCGCTCACCTGGCTCCAGTCTGTCCGCATTCATGGCCAGACACATAGAGCACCCCGGTTGTCTCCACTCAAAACCTGCAGCTGTAAAGATTTTGTCAAGACCCTCTTTCTCTGCCTGCTCTTTTACTAAACCGGAGCCTGGCACGATCATCGCAATTTTGACGTCTTTGTGAACCTTTTGGCCAATTTTTTTGATGACTTGCGCTGCCTCTCGCATATCTTCTATTCGGCTGTTGGTGCATGAGCCGATAAAAACTTTATCGATTGTGATGTCCGATATTTTCTTGCCCGGTGTCAGGCCCATGTAGGTCAGGGCACGCTCGATTGCACCTCGTTTGACATCGTCCTTTTCTTTATCTGGATCAGGGACTCTGTCGAGTATGGATAAGACCATCTCAGGCGAGGTACCCCAAGTTACTTGGGGCAAAATTTCAGACGCATCAAGGGTGACTACTTTATCAAAATGTGCCCCTTCATCGGAATGCAGTGTTCTCCAGTAAGCTACTGCTTGGTCCCAGGCAACGCCTTGGGGAGACAAAGGCTTGCCTTTAACGTAATCAAGGGTCCGCTCATCGACGGCGACAAGTCCAGCCCTTGCGCCTGCTTCAATGGCCATGTTGCAAAGTGTCATACGTCCCTCCATGCTGAGTGCGCGTATGGCTGAGCCCGCAAACTCAATGGTGTACCCTGTGCCCCCAGCGGTGCCGATCTTGCCGATAACGGCTAAAACGATATCCTTAGCCGTGCAACCCCTGGGTAATTGACCGTTGACGAGGATGAGTAAGTTTTTAGCTTTTTTAGTCAATAGCGTCTGAGTCGCCATGACGTGCTCAACCTCACTCGTACCGATACCATGGGCAAGTGCCGCAAAAGCGCCGTGAGTGGAGGTGTGTGAGTCCCCGCACACCACGGTCATGCCTGGGAGAGTGGCCCCGTTTTCTGGGCCTATTACGTGAATAATGCCCTGGCGTTTGCTGAGGAAGGGGAAGTAGGCAGCAGCACCGTATTCGGTGATGTTTTTGTCCAGTGTTGTCACTTGCTCTTTGCTAATGGGGTCGGTAATGCCGTCGTAACCGTTCTCCCATCCGGTCGTTGGCGTGTTGTGATCGGCAGTTGCCACGACCGAGGAGAGTCTCCAAAGTTTGCGGTTTGCCACACGCAGTCCCTCAAATGCCTGGGGACTGGTGACTTCGTGGATAAGGTGACGATCGATGTAGAGCACCGCAGTGCCATCCTCTTCCGAGTGGATGATGTGTTCGTCCCAAATTTTGTCGTAAAGAGTGCGTCCCATATGAGTAAGGTTCCTAATTTAGCCAGTCAAAAGTTAAATAAAAGTTAAATAAAAATTAAGTAGGGCAGGGGAGTTAACCTCTGGTCACAATTTATTTGTTTTAAACAAGCATTTTAGCAACGACTTTAGAGGCTCTGGTAAGGCGAGGCTTAAGGGACTCATTTAAGGTGAGCTTAGGGTTCGCTAAGTTGCACTAATCCTCCTATAGGATTTTCAAGAAACCGTGAATCAGAGGATGGAATCTCTAGCCTCCCATTTACACAAGTGTGATAACTTGTTCAGAGCGCACTCGTCGGGCCCTTTGATCAATGTAGTAGCCGCCGTACTCGGTGTATCTTAAAACTCCTTGATTACAACGGGTGCATTGAAAAACATCGCACCTGTTGTAAGGAAAATGTTTGATTGAAATTAAAGCACAAGGCGCATCAAAACGGGCGCTGGCGGGCTGAAATTCCTCAAAGGTTGGTTCAACAATGCTTGCGTCCCTAAGCGTTGCAAGGGGCCCTTCAAGGCTTGGGGGCCAGGCGCTCTCGTTAACCGAGTCCCAGCCGCTGCACCTCTTTAAACTGCAGTTGCAACTTGATGAATCGTACGGCGCACCTTTCTCTGCTTGCCTGAGCAACTCGATCAGCTCATTGGGATCTTTAATGAGAGTAACTTCCTTTGGCATGTCTGCTTGTAATTAGTTATTTTTAGCGGATAAAAAAGAGCTCATCAGAAATATCTGTGAGCTCTCATGGTGCCACTGGCATTAGACGATTTCTAATGCTGTTTAGGTGATGTTATCTTTTCTCAATGGGGGGCACATCTCGACGCTCATGGCCGGTGAAGAGTTGGCGGGGACGACCAATTTTGTATTCAGGGTCTGAAATCATTTCATTAAGTTGTGCAATCCAGCCAACCGTTCTGGCCATTGCAAAAATACCTGTAAAGAGATTCACGGGTATGCCAATTGCGCGCTGAACGATACCTGAATAGAAATCAACATTGGGGTAGAGTTTTCGGGACACAAAATAATCGTCTTCTAAAGCTATTTTCTCAAGAGCTTTGGCAAGCTTAAACAACGGATCATTCTCAAGGCCGAGTTCTTGCAACACCTCATTGCATGTCTCCTGCATCAATTTAGCCCTTGGATCGTAGTTTTTATAAACCCTGTGACCAAATCCCATGAGTTTTACCCCGGAGTTTTTGTCTTTGACTTGCGCAATAAATTCACCAACTTTTTCAACTCCGCCGTTTCTTTGAATCTCACCTAGCATGTTTAAACAGGCTTCATTGGCGCCTCCGTGCGCGGGACCCCACAAACAAGCCACGCCAGCTGCGATAGCAGCGAATGGGTTCGTACCCGAGGAGCCACAAAGACGAACAGTAGATGTTGATGCATTTTGCTCATGATCTGCGTGGAGAATGAAAATACGGTCTAACGCTTTTTCCAAAACGGGGCTGACTTCGTAATCCTCACAGGGTGTACCAAACATCATACGTAAGAAATTACCTGCATAGCTCAAGCTATTCTTAGGGTACATGTAAGGTTGCCCTTGGCTGTATTTATAAGCCATAGCAACCATTGTTGGCATTTTTGCGATCAATCTGATTGCGGAAATATCACGGTGCTCTGGGTTGTTGATGTCTGTGCTGTCATGATAAAAAGCAGATAGTCCTCCTACCAAACCGGTCAGCACGGCCATCGGGTGCGCATCGCGCCTAAAGCCTCTCATGAAGAACTGCATTTGCTCATTGACCATTGTGTGATGGGTCACAATATGAGTGAAACTCTTTTTCTTCTCGACGTTAGGCAACTCGCCGTACATCAGTAAATGACAGGTATCTAAAAAGTCGCATGAAGTAGCCAACTGTTCGATGGGGTATCCACGGTATAAAAGTTCACCTTTGTCACCGTCGATATAAGTAATTGCCGATTGGCAAGAGGCGGTTGATAAGAAACCAGGGTCATAGGTAAACATACCAGTTTGACCGTATAACTTGCGAATATCGATCACGTCTGGACCAATAGAGCCCCCGTAAATGGGCATCTCAAAACTAGGAGCGCCGTTGCTGAAGGAAATGGTGGCTTTGTTGTCGGAGATTTTCATGGATTAATTCCTATTACTTGTTCTATGGCTTTTCAGATTAATTGGCGCTTTAGTTTAAATCTTTTTCAAATTCATTAGCTCACCCGCATTACCTCAGGCCTGTTACCACAACTCTTCAGCAAGGCAAGCACTTCTAAAATTTCTGGCCTCTCTGGTTTGGCCCTGAAATCTAAATCTTTTATATTGAGTATCAAAGCTTCAATAGGAGTGTTGACCCTATTTAACAAGATATCCAATAAATCATTGTCCGTTAACCTCATGATTTCGTAGAGTGCTCTAGCGTTCGCTACGGTTAACTCGCGGCCGTGAGAGTTGAAAAACTTTTCAATGATCAAATCGTTTTCCAACAACCCCCTTCTGCACCTCCAACGAAGACGGTTCAACCCCGCTTCCCCCAAAGGCTCGTCTCCTGGGAGTCCGAGCAATTTAGCGTCAGTGGGATGGTCTAGATGAATTTCTAGCATAGTGTAACTAAAGAGGGCTGAGATCGGAGGTTAAACAGCCCTGCTAACCATCAATTCCTTGATTTTTCCAATAGCTTTTGTGGGATTTAATCCTTTAGGACAAACATCGACACAGTTCATGATCGTGTGGCATCTGAATAAACGGTAAGGATCTTCTAAATTATCCAAACGCTCTGCAGTGGCTTGGTCCCTGCTGTCGGCAATAAATCGATAAGCTTGAAGCAGGCCAGCGGGACCTACAAATTTGTCAGGATTCCACCAAAAGGAGGGGCAAGCGGTTGAGCAGCTGGCACACAAAATGCACTCATAAAGTCCGTTTAACTCGTCCCTTTCCTCGGGCGACTGAAGACGCTCTTTCTCAGGCGGCCTAGAGTCATTTACCAAATAAGGTTTAATGGAGTTGTACTGCTTGAAAAATTGAGTCATATCCACAATCAAGTCGCGAATTACGGGTAGTCCAGGCAGTGGTTTTAAGACAATGGTTTGTGGCAAGGTGAGCAAGTTTGTTAAGCACGCCAATCCGTTTTTGCCATTTATATTCATCGCATCTGAGCCACAAACTCCCTCTCTGCAAGAACGTCTGTAGGAGATAGAGGGGTCGATTGCTTTTAGTTTAATGAGCGCATCTAAGAGCATTCGTTCGTTGCCTTCGAGTTCGATCTCGATGGTTTGCATGTATGGCTTCTCGTCTTTCTCAGGGTCGTAGCGATAGATTTTAAAAGTGCGTTTTTGCATGAGTTTTCTCCGTTTGAATCAGAGTGTTTTATGAGGTTGAATGGAGTTTTTTTAGAAAGTTCTTACCTTGGGGGGTACGCTATCAACGGTTAGAGGTTTGAGCTGTACTGGTTTATAGCTGAGAGAGTTGTCATTTGCGTGCCACAAGGAGTGTTTCATCCAATTGGCGTCATCTCGTCCAAGCGGGTGCACAGGATCATCTGCACCGCGCTCGTAGTCCTCAACAGTATGGGCTCCTCTGCACTCTTTGCGGGCCGCAGCCGACTCAATGGTGGCCTGTGCGCACTCAATCAGGTTATCCACCTCAAGCGCTTCTATTCTTGCGGTATTAAAGACCTTGGATGTATCTTTAAGGCCGATTCGTCCAATGCGTTCACGCAACTCGGCAATTTTTCGGACGCCCTCGTCCATACTGGCTTGAGTCCTGAAAACACCAGCATGAAGTTGCATAGCGGCTCTGAGGTCATTGGCGACGTCTTGCGAGTATTCACCGCCTTTGGCGTTGTCAAGCCTTGCAAGCCTTGCGAGTGATTTATCTGCGGCATCTGCAGGCAGCGGTTTGTGAGATTTGTTTTTTAAACCGCTTTCAACAACGTGATTACCGGCAGCTCTTCCAAACACCAATAAATCCAATAAAGAGTTGGTACCAAGCCTGTTGGCTCCGTGAACGCTAACGCAAGAACATTCGCCCACGGCGTAAAGACCTTGAACAACGGAGTTGTATTCGTCTCCTTTGGGTACCACAACCTGGCCGTGCACATTGGTGGGTATGCCGCCCATTTGATAGTGGATGGTGGGCACTACTGGAATCGGCTCTTTGGTGATGTCAACGTTTGCAAAGTTCACTCCAATTTCATAGACTGAAGGCAATCTCTTATGGATAGTCTCGGCACCTAAGTGATCCAATTTCAAAAGAACGTGATCTTTGTTGGGACCACACCCTCTTCCTTCTTTAATTTCTTGGTCCATCGAGCGAGAAACGAAATCCCGAGGCGCTAAATCTTTAAGTGTTGGTGCGTAACGTTCCATGAAGCGTTCGCCGTTGCTGTTAAGTAAAATAGCGCCTTCGCCTCTGCATCCCTCAGTCAGCAACACTCCAGCACCGTGTACGCCGGTTGGGTGAAACTGCCAAAACTCCATGTCTTCTAGTGGGATGCCGGCTCTTGCAGCCATACCCATGCCGTCGCCCGTATTGATATAAGCGTTAGTTGAGGCAGCAAAAATACGCCCAGCCCCACCGGTTGCTAACATGACAGATTTAGCCTCGAGTATGAACAACTCTCCTGTCTCCATCTCCAGGGCAGTAACCCCAACAACGTCCCCTTCTGAGTCGCGGATGAGGTCAAGAGCCATCCACTCGACAAAGAAGTTTGTTTTAGACTCCACATTTTGTTGGTAAAGAGTATGAAGCATCGCGTGACCAGTTCGGTCAGCTGCAGCGCAAGCTCTTTGCACGGCTTTCTCGCCGTAGTTCGCTGTATGTCCGCCAAATGGTCTTTGATAAATGGTGCCATCTGGGTTTCTGTCAAAAGGCATACCCATGTGCTCTAGTTCATAGACCACTTTTGGGGCCTCGCGGCACATAAACTCAATCGCATCTTGGTCGCCCAACCAATCTGAGCCCTTAATGGTGTCATAAAAGTGATAGTGCCAGTTGTCCTCAGACATATTTCCAAGAGAGGCACCAATTCCGCCTTGGGCCGCAACAGTGTGTGAGCGGGTTGGGAAAACCTTGGACAACACTGCCACATTGAGACCTGCCCTAGAGAGTTGCAAGGAGGCTCTCATCCCAGAGCCTCCAGCACCCACAATAACAACGTCAAAGCGGCGGCGTGGGATGGTTGATGATTTCGTCATTTTTCAAAGTCTCCAAAGAACTTGGATGGTCCAGCCTGCACAGGCGACCAACCACACGATAGTAAAAACTTGCAGCGCCAAGCGCACACCTGTGGGCTTGATGTAGTCCATCCAAATATCCCTCATACCCACCCAAACGTGATAAATGAGACCTAGGATAGTTGCAAAGGTCAAAGCCTTCATCCACTGTGAACTAAAGATTGCTGACCACTTGTCGTAGCCAATCTCACCAGAGGTGAAGATGATTTGAATCAAAATTAAAGCAGTTAGTAAAGCAATCAAAGCTGCAGTTACGCGTTGCGCTAACCAGTCGCGCAAACCGTAATGTGCTCCAACAACAATCCGTTTAGAACCAAAATTGACGGACATTTGTGTCACTCCTATTAATAGATGCCAAATAACTTAGCCCCAAGCACAACTGTAAGTCCAATGCTGAGGATTAAAACGAAAAGAGCGGATGATCGACCAAACTCCATCGTCACTGAGTGGGTTGCGTCCATATACAAATGCCGCAGTCCTGCAATTAAATGGTGCAAAAAGGCCCAAATCAAGCCCAATGTGACGAGTTTGATGAGGAATCCAGGAAAAATTCCCAGGCCAATCGTGAAAGCAGATTTGAACTTATAAAACGAAATCTCAGATGAGACTGAAGTGTCAAAAAGCCAAATTATGAATGGCAATAATAAAAACATAAAGGCACCACTGACCCTGTGTAGGATGGAAACCCATCCAGCCGGGGGTAGCCTGTAGGTGGGTAAATCATTAAATGCATTAATGTTGCGGAACTCAGGTTTATTTTTGCGTAATTCACTCATGAGTGGCTCTTTCTTTTTGATTTCACTAAAAGGGGCTGAAAATTTGTTATTGATTAGGATTGAATGCATTTTATTGCAATGCAATATGAATGCGAATTTTAAGGGTAAGAAAATCTTAATTTAATTCATTTCTGTAATGACAGTCCAAAGTTAAATAGAGTCCTTGTCGAAACTCCATCGGGTTATTGTTGTAAGTGAAAGCTGTCCTCTCAACGCTCAGTACAGGCGTGGATTCAGAAACCGACAACAACTCGGTCTGAGTAGAGTTTGGCAAGACCGCTTTGATTCTTTCTCGAGCATGAACCATTTTGATACCAAATGCTTTTTCAAAAAAACCATACATAGGACCCCCATAGGCATTCAAACGATCCGCGGTGAGTCCTGCAAAGGAATGGCAGGGGAGCCAAATATCCTCCAAAATCGTTGCAATTCCCGAAAAAGACAAAACTCTTCTCAGGCACAAAACATCATCCGTTTTGCTTATAGAGAGGGCGCGTGCTACGAGTTCACCAGCTGGAATTTGCTCGAATGAGATTATTTCGCGCCCAGAGGACCCTCTTTTTAGGCTATTTTCTGAGTCAGGCATCAGCTTTAGGAATCTGTACTGAACTTGTTCCTCGCTGTGAGTGGCAACGAAGGTTCCTACGCCTTGCTTTCTTGTGAGTAAGTTCTCCCCAGACAACTCATCTATTGCCTTTCGGACCGTACCCTGACTTACTTGAAAGCGCTCAGCAAGGTCCATTTCACTAGGTATAGCTTGCCCGGGTTGCCACTCTCCCATTTGCAAACTTTTTAGTATCAATTGCTTGATCTGCTGGTAAAGAGGACTGAATAAAGGAAGACTTGCCGAGGCTTTCAAGCTAAGGGGATGGGTAAACGTCTCATTTGTTGAGACGTTTTGAGGAGATGATTTTCGAGTTTGTGAGTGCTCACCATCATCCTTTTCCTCTTTTTTAAATATATCTGTGTATGTGCTTTTTTTAATTTGAGCAGACATAAGATTCGATATTTAAGAAAGTAGAGATTAAAAGGAATTGAAAGAGTTATCTTATATAAGACACAAGATAGATATTTTAAGGGTTTTCAATAGTAAACTGCATGTTTAGTGTTTTTATTTAATATTTTTTTAATTTCTGGAGTTTCGAATGAGTAAAAAACCTGTTCGCGTAGCCGTTACTGGTGCTGCTGGTCAAATTGGATATGCACTCTTATTTAGGATCGCCTCTGGCGAGATGCTAGGTAAAGATCAGCCCGTCATTCTCCAGATGCTTGAAATTGCAGATGAAAAAGCTCAAAAAGCATTAAAAGGCGTCATGATGGAGCTAGAGGACTGCGCATTCCCCTTGTTAGCTGGCATGCAAGCCCACTCAGATCCAGTGCAAGCCTTTAAAGACACGGATTACGCTTTGCTCGTTGGAGCAAGACCCAGGGGCCCCGGAATGGAGAGGGCGGATTTGTTGGCCGCAAATGCCCAAATCTTCACGGCTCAAGGTCGTGCATTAAACGCCTCAGCAAGCCGGGACGTGAAGGTGCTGGTTGTTGGAAATCCGGCTAACACCAACGCTTATATTGCAATGAAGAGTGCGCCAGATTTAAAGCGCTCCAACTTCACAGCCATGCTTCGTTTGGACCACAACCGCGCAGCAAGTCAAATAGCTATTAAAACGGGCAAGGCAGTAGCTGATATCCATAAATTATGTGTCTGGGGGAACCACTCTCCAACGATGTACGCTGACTACAGATTCGCAACAATCGGTGGTGAAGCTGTAAAGGACATGATTAATGACCAAGAGTGGAATGCGAATGTTTTCTTACCGACTGTTGGCAAAAGGGGCGCCGCAATTATTGAGGCAAGGGGCTTGTCCTCGGCTGCCTCTGCAGCCAATGCGGCAATCGACCATATGCATGACTGGGCACTGGGTACCAACGGTAAATGGGTCACCATGGGTATCCCATCAGACGGATGGTACGGTATTCCTAAGGATACTATGTTTGGCTTTCCCGTGACTTGCGAAGCTGGCTCTTACAAGGTAGTTGAAGGCTTGGCAATCGATGAATTTAGTCAGCAGTGCATCAACAAAACTTTGAAAGAGCTGCTAGACGAACAAGCCGGCGTAAGCCACCTGCTCTAAAAAATAGGTAAATATGAGTTCCCACCACCCCAAAGATGTATTAGAACCTGCACAAGCCGGGCATATTAAATTGCCAGTTTGTGATCACTACTGCGGGGTGGAGGCCAGAATGGTTAAAAGCATTCAACTCCAAGATGAAATGAGTGAGGAGTTTGGTGTTTGTGTATTTGATGTAACTCTAGACTGTGAGGATGGCGCGCCTGTTGGTGGAGAGTTGGAGCACGCACAGATGGTGTCTGAGCTTGCCTTGTCTACCCAATCCAATGCCCGTATAGGGGTGAGAGTTCACCCCATACATCATCCCAGTTTTGCCTTAGACGTTGATACGATTTTTAAAAAAGCTGGCAAAAAAATATCATATTTGATGTTGCCCAAAGTAGATACTTATGAAGAGCTAACTAGAGCTTTGCATGATGTCAACGAAGCAGGGGGGATTCATACGCCCATTCATGTTTTGATTGAATCCCCAAAAGGGATTGCCAATACCTTTGAGATCGCGGCTCACCCCAGGGTTCAATCCATTAGTTTCGGAGTTATGGATTTTGTATCCACTCACGCGGGAGCCATACCCTCAAGCGCGATGGATCTTGAAGGCCAGTTCAACCATCCTTTGGTCTTAAGGGCCAAGATGGAGATCTCAGAGGCCTGTCATGCGAACGGCAAAGTACCCTCACATTGTGTGGTGACTGAGTTTAAAGACACAAAAGCATTATCTAAGGCTGCTAAAACCGCTGCCAGCCAGTACGGGTACACCCGTATGTGGAGCATTCACCCTGATCAAATACGCCCAATCATTGAGGCCTTCGCCCCAGACGCCTCAGAGGTCGAGCAAGCGAGCGATATTATTTTGGCAGCCCTAAAAGCCGATTGGGCGCCTATTTCATATAAGAATAAGTTGCAGGACCGAGCAAGTTACAGATATTTTTGGAATCTATTAGAAAAAGCCTATGCAACAGGGCGGGTATTGCCTGATGAAATACGCCCTTTGTTAATTGAAAATTCTTAACTCCACAACAAAGGAGATATGACATGAAAAAGACATTTGCATTCATCTTATTTTTAGTATCCGCTTGGTCTGCACAAGCCCAACGTGCAAACACGAGCGATTCGACTTTTAGCCAGGTTGAATTGCAATCTTTGGTCAGTCAAATCCAAACCGGGAAAATGCCCTGCGAACTGGGTCAATCGGTGACTTTAACTGTTGATAGCAAGTCTGCGAATCAGTTTATTTTGCAGTTTAAAAAAGAGAGTTTTCATTTAACACCCGTCAAAACAACTACGGGTGCAATTCGCTTAGAGGACGATGCCAAAGGGGCAGTTTGGATACAGTTACCAAACAAATCGATGCTGATGAATAATAAATTAGGCCAACGTTTGGCAGATGAATGTAAGAGTTCGCAACAAGTTGCTATATCTCAAGCTTTGAGGTTTTCTCCTCCCACGAATCTATTGACTCCGGACTCAGGGGTGGCAAATAAGTAGCCAGCAAACATTTTTATATTTGAATTGTTTTTAAACAGATATTTGAGAGCCGTTTATTGTGTGTTTGGTAGTTGTATTTTGTAATCGTAATTTGTAATCGTTAATATACTGGAGAATTTATATGTTGTCAGCTTACCGCGAACAAGCTAAAGAGCGTTCTGCCTTAGGGATACCGCCACTACCCTTAACGGCTCATCAAACGGCTGATCTAGTTGAATTACTGAAATCTCCCCCCAAAGGGGAGGAGCAAGAGTTGCTAGATTTGATCACTCACCGTGTACCCGCCGGTGTGGATGACGCAGCAAAAGTGAAGGCCTCTTTTTTGGCAGCGGTCGCAAAAGGCACACTCCCATGCGCGCTCATATCAAGAGCAAAAGCGACAGAGTTGCTGGGCACCATGTTGGGCGGCTACAACTTGACGCCACTCATCGAGTTGTTAGAGGACAGCGAAGTTGCTAAAACTGCGGCTGAGGCGCTGAAGAAAACGTTGCTGATGTTTGACCAATTTCACGATGTCAAGGAAAAGGCAGATAAGGGCAATCTACATGCTCAGGGTGTTTTAAAAAGTTGGGCTGAGGCGGAGTGGTTTACGTCTAGACCTGAGTTAGCGAAGAGTATTAAATTAACGGTATTTAAAGTTACGGGTGAGACCAACACAGACGACCTCTCTCCCGCCCCAGATGCGTGGAGCAGACCGGACATCCCTTTGCATGCATTGGCTATGCTCAAAAATAAGCGCGACGGCATTACCCCTGAGGAGGACGGTAAACGAGGACCGATTAAATTTATAGAAGATTTGCGAGCCAAAGGCAACCTGGTTGCGTATGTTGGAGACGTAGTGGGTACAGGATCCTCCCGTAAATCAGCTACCAATAGTGTTTTATGGTTTACCGGAGAGGACATACCCTACGTTCCCAATAAACGTTTTGGGGGTGTTTGCTTGGGCAACAAGATAGCTCCTATTTTTTACAACACCATGGAAGATGCTGGCGCGTTGCCCATTGAGTTGGATGTCAGCCAGATGAATATGGGCGACGAAATAGAGTTGAGACCTTATGAGGGGAAGGCCCTAAAGGGCGGTAAAGTGATAGCTGAGTTTCATGTCAAAAGTGATGTTTTGTTTGACGAGGTCCGCGCTGGTGGTCGTATCCCCCTTATTATTGGACGGGGCTTGACCGCTAAGGCACGCGAGGCGTTGGGTTTGCCCGTCTCCACGCTATTTAGACTGCCAAAGGTGCCTGCAAAAACAAATCATGGCTTTACCCTGGCTCAAAAGATGGTTGCCAGGGCATGTGGATTACCTGAGGGGCAAGGGGTTTTACCTGGCACTTACTGCGAGCCGAAGATGACATCTGTCGGCTCCCAAGATACAACGGGCCCGATGACAAGGGACGAACTCAAGGACTTAGCTTGCCTTGGATTTTCTTCAGACTTGGTGATGCAGTCGTTTTGCCATACCGCAGCTTACCCCAAACCTGTTGATGTAAAGATGCACCATGAACTGCCTGATTTCATCAGCACCAGGGGGGGAATCTCTCTTAAACCGGGCGACGGAATTATTCACTCATGGCTGAATAGGATGTTGTTACCGGATACGGTTGGCACAGGCGGGGACAGTCATACTCGGTTCCCAATTGGCATTAGTTTCCCAGCTGGCTCTGGGTTGGTTGCCTTTGCGGCAGCCACCGGTGTGATGCCCCTTGATATGCCTGAATCGGTGTTGGTGAGATTTAAGGGAAAGATGCAACCCGGCGTGACCTTAAGGGACTTGGTGCATGCGATCCCACTTTATGCAATCAAACAAGGTTTACTAACGGTTGAGAAAAAAGGGAAGAAGAATATTTTTTCTGGACGCATACTTGAGATTGAAGGACTCTCTGATTTGAAGGTAGAGCAGGCGTTTGAATTGTCGGACGCATCTGCCGAGCGCTCTGCTGCGGGGTGCACGGTTCACTTAAACAAAGAGCCCATCATTGAGTACATCCAAAGCAATGTGGTTTTGTTGAAAAATATGATCTCACAGGGTTACAGTGATGTAAGAACTATCACCCGTCGCATACATGCGATGGAGGCGTGGCTTAAGAAACCTGAGCTTTTACAAGCCGATAAAGACGCCCAGTACGAGGCAGTGATTGAAATCGATTTGGCCGAAATCACAGAGCCCATCGTTTGTTGCCCTAACGATCCTGACGATGCCAAAAGCTTATCTGATGTGGCGGGTGCAAAAATTGATGAAGTCTTCATTGGTTCTTGCATGACCAACATCGGTCATTTCCGCGCAGCCTCCAAGCTCTTAGAGGGCAAGCGGGATATTCCGGTCAAGCTGTGGATGGCTCCACCCACCAAAATGGATGCACAGCAATTGACCCTGGAAGGACACTACGGCGTCTTTGGCGCGGCAGGTGCGCGCATGGAGATGCCAGGTTGCTCTCTTTGCATGGGTAACCAAGCGCAGGTCAAGGAAGGTGCAACGGTGATGTCTACAAGCACTCGAAATTTCCCTAATCGGTTGGGTAAAAACACAAACGTGTACCTCGGCTCCGCAGAATTATCAGCCGTTGCCTCCAAACTTGGAAGGATACCGACGAAGGCTGAATATCTAGCCGATATGGGCGTACTAAGCGCCAATGGAGATTCAATTTATAAATACATGAATTTTGACCAAATGCAGGACTACAAGGAGGTTGCTGATCACGTGGAGTCTTGATTTCACGCTTTTATTTCGCAGCAGCAGCTTCAATTAAAAAAAGGGCCTCTTAGTATTAACTTTGAGGCCCTTTCCTATTGCAAGTTAATTTTTTGGGTTACATCAGCAGATGCTCACCCGCGTTATCGCCTCCCAGCGTCACGTAGTTCACTCGTCTAATATCCATCAATTTAGTGCCCCCTGCGTAAGAGATAGAGCTTTGAATATCCTCTTGCATTTCTCTTAGCGTATCCTCTAACTTGCCTTTAATGGGCTCTAGGATTCTTTTCCCCTCAACGTGCTTGTACTCGCCTTTGTTAAAGTCGCTTGCGCTGCCGTAGTACTCTTTAAAGCGCTTGTCATCCACGATTACAGTTGTGCCCGGGCTCTCCTCGTGCCCAGCTAACATGGATCCAATCATGACCATGCTAGCTCCAAAGCGAATACTCTTTGCGATATCGCCGTGTTCCCGAATACCGCCATCAGCAATGATGGGCTTGGTTGCGACACGCGCACACCACTTCACCGCCGATAGCTGCCACCCGCCTGTTCCAAAGCCAGTTTTGATTTTCGTAATGCAAACCTTACCAGGCCCAATACCCACTTTGGTTGCATCTGCCCCCCAGTTCTCTAAATCAATGACAGCCTCAGGCGTACCCACGTTTCCAGCAATCACAAAGGAATGTGGAAGTTTTGTTTTTAAGTAGCCTATCATTTTTTGAACCGTATCCGCATGACCATGCGCAATGTCAATGGTGATGTACTCAGGGTCGAGACCCAGACTCTTTAATTGATCTACTGTTTTGTAGTCTGCTTCTTTGACACCTAGGGAGATGGAGGCAAAAAGTCCTTTGTCTTTCATGGACTTTACAAACTGAATGTTGTCCAAATCAAAACGGTGCATGATGTAGAAGTAGTTATTGCTTGCTAACCACTGGCAGATTGACTCGTTGACCACTGTTTTCATGTTGGCAGGAACAACAGGCAATTTAAATGTGCGGCCGCCCAGGCTTACCGAGGCATCGCACTGTGAGCGACTCTCAACTCTGCATTTACGGGGCAAGAGAAGAATGTTTTCGTAGTCAAATATTTCCATAAGCCAAGCTCCAGAACTAAGGATTAAACAAATGGGCGCTTGGATGGTCGGACTTTAGAGAACCGGACGCAATATCTTGGACCCGGTGTTTGATTCTACCGGCTATTTGCAAAATGGACCCCAGACATGATCAATTAGTAAAGATATGGGGAGCACTTATACATACAATTGAAGGATGCATGATTCTTCAAAACAAACTGTAAAAGTTCCACAACAGCTGGTTCAAAGCTTACAAGATACGTTGACTCCATTTCCAGGACAGACCTTTGAATCCTCGCTCACGAAGGGACTAAATGAAGAACAACGCCTTGCAGTGGAATTGCCTGACGAACATGCTTTGATTTTGGCTGGCGCGGGTTCAGGTAAAACGCGCGTCTTGACCACCCGAATAGCTTGGTTACTGCAAACCGGTCAAGTCTCTCCTGGGGGCATTTTAGGAGTGACTTTTACGAATAAAGCAGCTAAAGAAATGCTGACCCGCCTGTCCTCTATGCTACCCATCCATGCAAAGGGTATGTGGATAGGAACCTTTCACGGACTTTGTAACCGTTTTTTGCGTGCTCACTGGAAATTAGCTAATTTACCCCAAGCGTTTCAAATCTTAGATACGCAAGACCAGTTGTCTTGTATAAAACGGCTTTACAAAGAATTCAAGGTAGATGAGGAGCGTTACCCAGCAAAGCAAACCATGTGGTTCATTGCGGGTTCCAAAGAGGAGGGGCTAAGGCCAGAGCAAGTCATCGTTAAAGACTCGGACACACGAAAACTTGTGGAGTTGTACCAGCTTTACGAGGCGCAGTGCCAAAAAGAAGGAGTCGTAGACTTTGCAGAATTAATGCTTCGCTCTTATGAGCTGTTAAGAGACAATGAAGCGCTGAGGGTTCACTACCAAACTCGTTTTAGGCATTTATTAGTTGATGAATTTCAAGATACCAACAAATTGCAATATGCCTGGTTAAAAATGTTATGTGGTCCCACCTCAAGCGTTTTTGCGGTTGGGGATGATGATCAAAGTATCTACGCGTTTAGGGGCGCTCGAGTTGGGAATATGGCTGATTTTGTAGATCAGTTTAAAGTGAAGCATCACATCAAGCTTGAGCAAAATTACCGCTCACACAGCAACATTTTAGACACTGCAAATCATCTGATTAGTCACAATAAAACGCGCTTAGGTAAGAACTTGAGAACAGACCAAGGTGCTGGTGAGCCAGTCAGACTCATTGAGACCCCAACAGATCTCATGGAAGCTCAGTGGCTTGTTGAGGAGCTCAAGCAGGTGCTAAGGGACGCTGAAAACGGAGACTCAAACTCCGGAGTGCAAAATAAAAGCGAAATAGCGATTTTGTACCGCAGCAACGCTCAAAGTCGAATTATTGAGACAACGCTTTTTAATAATTCCGTCCCATACCGCGTGTACGGAGGTCTTCGATTTTTTGAGCGAGCTGAAATTAAGAATGCGTTGGCTTATTTAAGATTGCTTGAAAATCCAAGTGATGACACTAGCTTTATAAGAGTTGTAAATTTTCCTGCAAGAGGTATTGGCGCGAGAACCCTTGAGCACTTAACTGATTTAGCAAGAGAGAAAGGATTGTCCCTGTATGAGGCGGTGCCTTTGATGACTGGTAAGGCTGGCACCAATTTGTTGGTATTCAACAGTTTGATCCAAAATTTGAGAGATCAATCTATCAATTGCACGCTCAAAGATATAGTTGAATTGGTGCTTGATCAGGCAAAACTTGTTGAGCATTATCAAAACGAAAAAGAAGGTGCTGACAGAGTGGAGAATTTGTTAGAGTTGGTCAATGCAGCGCAAAGCTTTGTCTCTATTGAGGGGTTTGGTAAGGACGCGGTTGCTGTGCTGCAGAAGAAGCCCCCCCCAGATTCTCAGGGTGATGAAAAGCTTGACGAAACTATTTTCTTTACCAACGAGGATACGGGAGAAACCCAGTCTCCGTTAATTGCCTTTTTAACGCACGCAGCTTTGGAGGCGGGGGACAACCAGGCGCAAGCTGGCCAAGAGGCCGTCCAACTCATGACTGTTCACGCTGCCAAAGGACTCGAATTTGATTGCGTTTTCATTACCGGATTAGAGGAGGGACTGTTTCCCCACGAAAACTCAATGAATGATAACAACGGACTAGAGGAGGAGAGACGGTTGATGTATGTGGCCATTACTCGTGCCAGAAAACGCTTGTATATAAGCCACTCGCAAACGCGGATGTTGCATGGTCAAACGAGATACAACATCAGATCTAGATTTATAGATGAATTTCCCTCTCATGCCATTAAAGCGCTAACTCCGCCAAAGAGTGCGGTGCCTTTACCGACTTGGGGAGCGTGGGACGCTGCAGGCGCTAAGAACTCGAACTACTCGTCCAGCATGTCTCCATATAAGAGAGCAAACGCAAGTGCACCTCCCGGACCCGTAGTTCAGCGTCCCAAAGAGGGCCCCAACGAGTGGATCCAAGTCAATGTGAATGTCTTTCACACGAAGTTTGGCGAGGGGAAGGTGCTCTCCGTGGAGGGTAGCGGAGAGAACGCTAGGGCACAAGTCAATTTTTCAAGGCACGGCACAAAATGGCTCGCCTTATCGGTGGCTAAACTCACAAGGGTTGATGCCTAGAAAAGTCGTTGAAAACGGTATCATGTTTCGTTTTGTTTTAAGGGGACTCTAAGGTGAGGGTGCAAACGGTTTAAAGCGTTTTTTTAATTTAGGAGTTTTTTATGTTTCAAAGTAAATTCATTTGTTCGATAAGGTTTTGGTTTTTAATACTTTTAGGTGGATTGACTATCCCCTTTAGCTCTAGTTTTGCAGAGGCGGCATTTGCCAAGGTGCAGGCACCAGGTTTTTACCGTTTTAAATTAGGGGCCATTGAAGTTACGGTCCTGTCTGATGGGACTGTTGCCCTACCAGTGGATCAATTACTAGATTATCCAAAACCACAAATCAGTCATGATTTAGAGATGTCCTATTTGAAGTCGCCGCTGGAGACTTCAGTTAATGGATATCTTTTAAATACAGGAGAAAAGCTAATTTTGATTGATACGGGAGCTGGAGCATTTTTTGGCCCCACAGTTGGCAAGCTAGTCTCTAACTTAAAGGCCTCGGGGTATCAACCTGAGCAAGTCGATGAAATCTACATCACGCACATGCATGCAGACCATGTTGGTGGATTGGTTGACGGCGAGAAAGTTGTATTTCCAAACGCATTACTTCGTGTTGATCAAAAAGAGGCCGATTTTTGGTTGACTCAATCAAATATGGAAAAGGCTAGCGAAAGCAACAAAGACTTCTTTAAAAATGCTTTAGCAGCCGTAATCCCGTACATCAAAATAGGACATTACAAAACTTTTGACGGTGAAACCAAATTGTCAGAGGCGGTTAAAGCTTTGCCCTCCGCTGGACATACTCCTGGTCATACGGTTTACTCAATTCAAAGCAAAGGTGAACGACTTGATGTGGTTGGTGATTTAATTCACGTGGGCTCCATTCAATTTGCAAACCCGAGTGTGACCGTTCATTTTGATATTGACACCAAAAATGCTCAAAAGGCGCGAATGAATGAATTTCAAAGCGCAGCTAAAACAGGATACATGATTGCTGCCGCGCATATCGCTTTTCCTGGAGTGGGTCACTTAAGGCAAAAGGGTGTTGGATTTACTTGGATTCCAATTAACTACGCGTCCACTCCTTAAGCCGTCCTAAGCTTTTGCGGCGATCATCGGATATTTAAATATATTTGTTGCCACTATTACACGCCGACCGTTGGTCGGCGGTACGTGGTGGTCTAGGATTCCGGGGAATAAAACAAGCGAATTGTTGACAGGCTGTACCATGATTGAATTCGCAAAAATAATGGGCGCACAAGTGGGCTCGGCTTCCAAGTAAACGACCGCTGAAAAATCTGCTGGGAAATGGTTGTGAGGTATAGTTTGGTCCGATCTCTCGTAGACTGAGCACCAACAATCTGCCGTAAAAAGACCTACATTGATTTTTTCAAGATCGCAGGTCAAATTCTCCCTAGAAACTTGGTGAGCTATTTTTTCAAGTAACTGAGTCAGAGGGGTTAGCTTGGAATTTAAAAGATGGCTTTTGTACGGACTTGAGTAGGTAGCTTTGACGTTTGAGGACATGGGGTCTGGGTGCGAGATTCGTAACTCATTCACAGCCTCCCTTGCCATTGAGAGCTCATTTACGTGTGAACTCAGATCACAGCAAAATATGGGTAGGCGAAGGGGTATATCTATTTTCTTGATATTCAAAGAAATCTCAGAACTCATGTTTTTTTAAAACCCACAAAATGCTTCTCATTTGTATATGCAATTTTAGATGAACTGATCTGAATTAATATTTAAACCTAATTAATTACTTATATAAAATAATTTAATAGTATGATATTATTTTTTGATTAATAGTTTAGAGAATTACTAAAATGGAATCTAATGTTGATTCTCGAAAATCCCCAAGTAAATGGATGGTGCAGTGAGGCGCGATTAGGGAGAGCTTAAAGTAATAACTTTTGAGACCGATTTATATGCACCAGGATTAGATATTCGCACACCTAAGTAAATCATGTCCACAGAATTTAATGACAATTTAAGTATCCTAGCAGTTTCAAAAACATCTCTATTGGCCTGCACTCGAGTTGTTGGGTTCGCTTTGCTTGTGATTTTATGGGCGGTGTACTCGGGTGCTCATGCTGCGGATCCTAGAGAATCATGGATACAGTATCCGCCTAGGGCGGCTGTAAAGCTTACGGAGCAAGTCCAAGCTTTTAAGGAAATGGAACTAGAGAAGAAGGGCGTGGTTGCTGATGAACGTAAAAAGTTTGAAGAAAAGAGCGACCCTACAACTCAGAAAGATTTAAAACTAGAAACGATTGAAAAATCACAAACCGAAGAAAAGAAAATAGAGCCCCTAAAGCCCCGTGAAAGAAAGCTTTTGAGCCAGGATGAGTCTTGGGCTCAAGATCACAAGACGAAAACGACGACCCTAAAATACGACGACGGTACCCTTGACTGGAGAGTGGACGTGATCGAGCCAACCCCTGGACAACCAACCTATAAAGCAGATATTCAAACGATACCTATGAGCTACGCTGATGGTACACAATCCATTGTGACTAGAAAAGCCAAAAGTGTCGATCAACAATGGGGCAGGGACCATTCAACTAAAACTTCAATTTATAAATTTAGCGACGGAACGTCTAATATTGAAATTAAGAATATCCCAAAAAAATATAGCCAACCTGAATTTAAGAATGGTATTGAAAAAATCACGATAACTTTTGGGGACGGTACGCAAAGAGTTGAAGAAAATGAGGCTATTGATCGTAAAACCTTTTGGTCAAAAGATCACCTGGTTCAAACCATAGTCTATTACTTTGAAGACGGAAAAAGCTTTGAGGAAAGTGTCGAAGTTCCAAGAGTGTTGAGCACTCCTGTTTACAAAGAGGATCAAGAGATTACAAAAGTAACTTACGGAGACGGATTTACACAGGATATTATTGAGTCTGCAGTAGATGCAAAGGTAAGCTTTGCGAGTGATCACCAAACCAAAACAACCACATATATTTTTAAAGATGGCACCACCAACGAAGTCGTAACCACTAACTCAAAAGAGGAAGTGGCTAAGTCATACAAAGGTAATTTACAAGTATTGACGTATTTGTATCCAGACGGGACAAAGACAGCGATAACTAAAAAAGCTGTATCTGAAAAGCTCCTCTGGTCTGAGGATCATTTGATAAAAACTCTTGAATATCAATTTGCGGATGGATCTGTCAATAAAGTGGTGTCCGAGGTTAAACCAGAAATATCAAAGCCAATTTATAAGAAAAATTTACAGGTCATTAACTATAAATTTGGAGACGGAACCTCTAAATCAGTAGTTAATAAAGCAATTTCTGAAGATACGAGTTGGTCTGAAAATCGCCTACTCAAGACGGTTAGCTATAAATTCGCTGATGGAAGTGTGAGCAGTGAGGAGTATAGTGAGCCACAAAAAGTAGTCGAGAAAAAGAATGTTACCCCTCAACTCGAGACCGAGCAAAAGGATAAGCTTCAAGAGGCTAAAGACCAAAAATTGGTGCTAAATGTCGTAAAAGTTGACGTCATACCAGAAGATATGAATGCCAAGGAAAATAGCCGTACAAAGCCAATAAAGCCCGTTGTGAGTGCAGAGCCTCCAGTTAGGAAGTCTGAGGAATTTACTTTTAAAAATATACTGAATAAATTTTTAGACAAAAGTAGCGATGAAGAGAAGCTCAATGATCACCGGATTCCTTCCAACTCTGCAAATCAACCGGTTTATTTGCAAGGTCTAGAAATTATTACGAAACCCGCTCCGGACGGTAAAACCATCACTCTTACCTATAAAGCGATAGACAAGGAGGAGACTTGGAGTAGTGATAAAAGCAAAAAAATTACTATTTATAAATTCGCTGACGGGACAGTTAATAAAGTTATAACTGACGTCAACTGTCAGCTGAGCAAGGCCCCCAAATCTAGCTCATTTACTGGGGACGAGGAATTAACACAACATTCTTTGGCGAACGATTGAATCTCGTGTTGAACGAGGCTAAAAATTAAGCTAGTATTGGTAGGTACGTAACGCTTTAAAGGACGTCTCCATGCCAACAGCTTTAGTCATCGGTGCTTCTCGCGGTATTGGAAAAGAATTTGTCAACCTACTTGTCCAAGGCAACTGGAACGTCTATGCCAGCGCAAGGTCCGTTAAAGAGAGTGAGCAACTGAGCTCAAATGGAGCCAAGGGCATTGTTTTAGACGTTACAGATCCAGAATCTTTAGCCTCTGTTGGGCTGCATTTAAAGCAAGTGAGTCTTGACCTAGTCCTATATGTGGCTGGTATTTATGGACCCGAACAAGGCGCAATGCAGGCCCCTGGAGCCGCAGAATTTGACCTAGTCATGCACACCAACGTCTTGGGTGCTATGCATTCAGTACAGTTGTTTGCCCCTAACCTTAGCCTCAGCAAAGGCAAGTTCATTTTTATTAGCAGTTTAATGGGTAGTGTGTCTGCTACACAAAGTAGTTTTGGCTTGGTTTATCGGTGCTCTAAAGCTGCTTTAAATATGTGTGTCAAGGCAGCTAGCTTTGATTATCCAGATGTCATTTTCACGCTCTTAAACCCTGGATGGGTTAGAACCGATATGGGTGGGAGCAATGCCACTATCTCGGTTAATCAAAGTGTCTCTGGTATGCTTGAGGTGATAAAAGGTTTATCGATTAAGGATTCAGGAAGCTTTCTAAGTTATCAAGGAAAGGCTATGCAGTGGTAGTTGCTTTAGCATAACCCCCTTAAAAAAGCATTAAGAGTCAGAGACGATTGCGTTTTTGTTGATGTTTACTTTGGGTGCGTATCCGCTAGGTTGAATCCAGTGCACCCCGTAGCCTGAATCACTCGTCCCCTTATTTGCAGGAGTCGCATTGGTGATAAAGTAACTGGGGCAATCGTATCTTGCAATATCTTGAGCGTTTAGGGGGAATGAATTGCAATTAGAAAACTTTCTAAAGGCAGAGGTGTAAATCCCGCACTCAAATTCAGTTTCACTGGTTTGCTCCAAAAAAACGCATCTTTTGTTGAGGCAGCAGTTTCCGCACTTGATACATGAGCCTTCAATATGGGGGGGGACCTCGTTTTCCAAGCCGACTACGTCGGTGAAATAGTGGTCCAGGGGACCCTCTTTTAAGGCATCAATGTAGATCAGCAGTTTTGAGATTGTGATCCAATAGTTTAGGACAAACTTTGGCTTGAAAAAAACCACAGTAAGGAGAATAGGCTGAATGGGTAGAAGTATATAAAAGACAATAACGCTTAAATGCTTGGCAGCCTGAGAAAGAATATGTTTGAAAATTTTTGCACCTGATTGAACGTTTAAAACTTTGACTACTTTATGCAGAATTGATGACAATATTGTGAAATATGTGCTTAAAATTCAATTTCGAAAAGTTTTAACAATTGCGCTCTAAAAGTGGTTAATTTTTTTTCGCTGATGCAGCTGCTGGCTTACAGGCTATTTTTTCGTAGTATCTGATGTGCTCTGATTTTGTAAATGTTATAAATTCATCAAAAGATCCGCCTAATATTGCTGAACCCATTTCTTGGAATCTCGATTTAGTCTCTGGCTTTTAGAGAATGAGGTTGAATTCTTTGCTCAATCTGTCTGTGACTTCTGGGGGCATGTTCTTCGATTTTGAAAGCGCTTGCCCAAGGGAGCGTCCAATTTGATCTGTAGCCCCCCCCGGTGCCCCAGGAATGATTAATCTAATGGGTTTTGATGAGTCATTTTCCGTCTACCCCAGCAAAGGTAAGCTCAGAGGCAGAAAAAGAGTAAGTCAAATTTATTCGAGTTTAAATTGAATAAATTTTAAAAGCTTTTCCGCTTTGACTAATTCAAAAGTGATAGACACTCTCCTCCTGGATATGAATAGGATTTAAAGTGCTTTATCCAATCCGTTGTGAGCTCAGATATATTCAGACTTTTAATTTTTATTGAGCTCTCATCCGAGAGCCTAGCA
>Ga0164296_1001428_pt1 | contig 25412 bp, 22 predicted proteins | sample GEODES057metaG_FD_113533 | JGI IMG/M metagenome (GOLD analysis project Ga0164296, IMG submission 113533) | Dystrophic lake water microbial communities from Trout Bog Lake, Wisconsin, USA - GEODES057 metaG | ecosystem: Environmental > Aquatic > Freshwater > Lake | place: USA: Trout Bog Lake...
ATAGGGGAACCGATCGCCCGGCCCGAACACGTGACAGTGGGCGTCCACCGAGCCCGGTGGTACGCGAAAGACGGGCGTCGAGGGGCTCGGATGAAAGCACAGCCAGTCCTTGTCCATCACGAAGCTGCTCACAGCCCGCGGCTTTTGAGGATCGCGTCGAGGCGTGGGAACACGCGTCGCGCGTTCAACTCGAAGATCTTGTGCTTGTCGGCAGCCGAGATCGGCAACGCATCGACATAACGTTTCGTGTCGTCGAAGTAATGACCGGTTTCCGGATCGATGCCGCGAACGGCGCCGACCATCTCGGAGCCGAACAGAATGTTGTCGACATCAATGACCTTCGCCAGAAGATCGATGCCCGGCTGGTGGTAGACGCAGGTGTCGAAGAACACATTCTTCATGACATGCTGCGGCAGCGGCGGTCGCTTCAGCATGTCGGCAAGGCCACGATAGCGGCCCCAGTGATAGGGCACGGCACCACCGCCATGCGGAATGATGAAACGTAGCGTCGGGAAATCCTTGAACAGATCCCCCTCGATGAACTGCATGAATGCAGTCGTGTCGGCGTTGATGTAGTGGGCGCCGGTTGCATGGAAGTTTGGGTTGCAGGAGGAGGAGACGTGCACCATCGCGGGAACGTCGAGTTCCACCATCTTTTCGTAGAAGGGATACCAGTAGCGATCCGTGAGTGGTGGCGCGCTCCAGTGTCCGCCGGAAGGGTCTGGGTTCAGGTTGCAGCCGATGAACCCGAGATCCCGAATGCAGCGCTCCAGTTCCGCGACCGAGCCTGCGATGCCGGCACCGGGCGCTTGCGGTAGCTGACAGACGCCCACGAAGTTCTCCGGATACAGATCGACCACGCGCTTGATCAGATCGTTACAGACCCGGCCCCAGGCCGTCGAAATGGCTTCATCGCCGATGTGATGCGCCATGGCTGAGGCGCGGGGTGAGAAGATCGTGAGATCCGCACCACGCTCGCGCTGCAGCTTCAGTTGGTTCTTGTCGATGCTCTCGCGGATCTCATCGTCACTGATCGCGGGCGCCGATGGCGGCTTGCTACCCGGGGTCTTGAAGTGCACAAGCTGCGCATCCCGAAAGGTCTGCAGTGCTGCAGGTGCGGTGGTGTAGTGACCGTGACAGTCGATGATCAGCATGCGAGAGCTCCGAATGAATCCAGTCGTCCGGTGATAGAAATCCTGCCCAATGACATGTTCGTGGTCATGTGCCGGGTGTCGGTCGAGCTTGCCGGGAAGGTACGAACACCTCCCCGGACATCAGCTTGCGCGCAGTGCGTAGTAGCGCGGAACGACGCACGGCGAGTTCCCCGCCGACGTCGGCGACCTCCATGTCCACCGTGAAGAAGCCGGTCGGGTGCTCGATCTCAAGGCGTGTCGCTCCGCTCGTGGGCCGCGTCGGCAAGGTGGCCACGCGGGCCGCAACCGAGCCCGGCGCCATGATCGCGGTCGCGACACTCACGGCCCCCAGGACACCGATGGCTTCGTGAACGCGGTGTGGAATGAAGGTGCGGGTCGATAGGGCACCACCCGCCTTCGCCGCTGAGACGAGTGTCATCTTGGGAACGGTCTTCTTGGTGACATCACCCAGATTCATCCGTAGCCCGACCGCGAGTCGGATGGCCTCGACCCGCGCCTTGAGCACGGGGTCCGCTTCCAGTGCCTCTGGAGATTCCTCACCGGTCTTGCCAAGGTCGGCGGCAGCGATCACCACCACCGGCATGCCGTTGTCGATGCAGGTGACGTCGATGCCTTCGATGCGATCGACGACCGAACCGGTGGGAAATAGCGACCCGCAGCTTGAGCCCGCGACATCCAGAAAGTCGATCGGAATCGCGGCGGCCGTGCCGGGCACGCCATCGATGCGTGCATCGCCTTCATATTCCACCGCGCCACCCGGGGTCGGCACGTGGGCCACCGCGATGCTGGCGGTATTCACCATGTGAATGCGCACCGAGGTGGTGTCGCCACTTGGCGGTACGAGACCGTTCTCGATCGCCCATGGACCGACGCCCGCGAGAATGTTGCCGCAGTTTTGGGTATCGCTGACCTCCGCCTTGTCGACCACCACCTGCAGGAACAGATAGTCGACATCGGCGTCGGTACGGCGGGATGGGCTGATCACAGCCACCTTGCTGGTCAGCGGATGCGCTCCACCCATGCCATCGATCTGGCGCACGTCCGGGGATCCCATTGCCGCGAGCAGCAGTGCGGCACGCGCGGTCGGATCGTCCGGTAGATCCTTGGCGTGGAAGTAAAGCCCCTTCGACGTGCCACCACGCATCAGGGTGCAGGGGATGGCGGTCAGCATCGGATCAACCCTCGGGCGCGTAGTCCTTGTAGACGAGACCGCGCTCGGCGAGGCGCTCACGCATGCCATAGATGTCGAGACCGAGTTCGCCGGTCTTGAGGCGAGCACGCACCTTCGCTTCCTTGTCCTCGCGCGCGACACACTTCGCCAGGGTGTCGGCCGCTTCGAGCCTCGGCACCACACAGACGCCATCATCATCCGCGACGATGATGTCGCCCGGGTTCACGAGCGCACCTGCACAGACCACCGGCGTGTTGACACTGCCGAGGGTCTCCTTGACCGTGCCTTGCGCGAAGATGCACTTCGACCACACCGGAAACCGCATCTCGGTGAGCTCGCGGATGTCGCGGCAACCGGCATCGATGATCAGGCCTGTGACCTTGTGAGCAGCGAGCGACTGCGCGAGCAACTCCCCGAAGTAGCCGGCATCGGAAGCCGAGGTCGGCGCGACCACCAGAATGTCACCCGGCTGGCATTGCTCGACCGCGACGTGAATCATCCAGTTGTCGCAGGGCGCGACGCTCACGGTGACGGCCGAGCCCGACAGGCGTGTGCCGCTGTAGATCGGTCTCATGTAGGGAGCGAGGAGGCCCTTGCGGCCTTGGGCTTCATGGACGGTGGCCACGCCATGTTTGGCGAACGCACCGGCCAGCTCTGGCGTTACGCGGGGGGTGTTGCGAATGACGACGTTCATCTCAAGCTTCCTCAGGACATCGACCCGACGACCGGGGGCGACATTATGCGTCAAGGCGCCTTGTCGGCGGGACCTGAAATACGGCCAAAATGGGTTGATTTCCCTCTGGGTCGAGAGCTCGGTGAACCGGTGGTTGCATCCGGTGCGGTGATCGGCCGTGCGTTTCGCGAATGAGCGGGTCAAGTCTGGGATCGGGGGCGTCCCTGCGGGCGGCTCGGCGTGTTGCAGCGAAAACTGCGTGGCGACCGGCCAGTGCGGCGGGTGAAGAACCGCGAGAAGTAGCCCGGATCCTCAAAGCCCAGGTGATAGGCCACCTGGGCGATGGGCATCGCGGTGTAGCGCAGCAGGCGCTCGGCTTCGACGAGCAAACGCTGATGGACGAGCGCCATCGGTGCATCGGCCAGGACGGCGCGGCAGGCACGTCGCAGGGTGGACTCCGACACCGCGAGCGACGTGCAATAGCTCGCGAGCGTTGGCTGACGCCGATACTGGCGCTCGATCGTTTCTCTGAAGTGCGCGACCAGCGCGTAGTCACGGGTCGCAGGATCCGAGGTCTCCGCCCGCAGGCTGCTCGAGATCCGGTAGGCGTTTGCCACGAAGCTCGTGATGAGGCCGTGCAGGGCGGCATCCCGACCGCGCGCGGCACGCTGAAACTCGGTGAGCAGCAAGCTGGTGAGCGTGCCTAAATCCGACAAGGCGAGCACTTCGGGTGGAATCGCCACGATACGTGGCCGGTCCAGAAAGCCACGGATCTCCGGCATGCGCTGCGCCAGCTCGCGAGAGAGCCCGCCGCCCAGTGAGGCGACGAGACCCACCGTGTCGTTCTGAAAGCGAAAGCCATGCACCACGGCGGGCGGGACGATCACCAAGGCCGGGCCCTGCAGGGCACGGGTGTGGCCATCCATTTGCACGCGCACGCGACCGGCTTGCACGAACAGGAGCTGATGCAGGTCCTGATGACGGTGTGGTGTGATGTGCCAGTCGTGCAGACGGCTGCGTGCGGCGATGGTCTCGACATGCACGGTGCCTTCGTCGGGTGCTCGTACCGCTTCGCCGTATAGGAAAAACGCCGGAACCGCGGTCGCGGGCATACTCGGACGGTCGTGGGGAGCCTCGGCGCGCATGACCGGAAAGTACAAGTTTTTGCGAGTCCCGTCCATTCCGGCAGGCTCGAAGTTCCATGAGGCTGGTGGCCTGACACGAGGAAATCCTGATGGATCGGACGGCGGTGGTGATCATCGGTGCGGGGCCGTCAGGCCTGCTGCTCGCGCGGCTCCTGGAGCGGGCCGGAATCCCGACGCGGGTGCTTGAGCGCAAATCACGGGCGTACGTCGAGGCGCGTATCCGGGCAGGCGTGCTCGAGGCCGGTTGTGTGGCGCTCTTGCGCGAGGCTGGTGTCGCCGAGCGTCTCGACCGGGAAGGGTTGGTGCACGGCGGCTTCGAGCTTGCCTTTGCGGAGCGCACACATCGCATCGACGTCGAGGCACTGACCGGCTTGCATGTGACGGTCTATGGGCAGACCGAGGTGCAGAAGGACCTTGGTCAGGCGCACTTGGCCGCGGGTGGGCTGGTCCATTACGAGGCGGAGGATATCGAACTCACGCACCTGACCCAGGAGCGTGCGCGGGTTCGCTACCGCTGGCAGGGTGTGATGCAGGAGCTCGAGTGCGACTTCGTGGCGGGCTGTGACGGCGCGCATGGTGTCAGCCGCGCCTCGATCCCGGCGGAGCGGCTGCAACGCTTCGAGCGGATCTATCCATTTGGCTGGCTCGGCGTGCTTGCCGATGTGACGCCGCTGTCCGAGGAACTCGTATATGCGAACCATGAGCGTGGTTTCGCCCTCTGCAGCATGCGCTCACGTACGCGCAGTCGTTACTACTTGCAGTGCTCGCTCGAGGATCAGGTCGAGGCCTGGTCGGATGATCGCTTCTGGGAGGAATTGGCGAGACGTCTGCCGCCGAATCTCGCCGCGGGTCTGCAGACCGGGGTATCGATCGAAAAGAGCATTGCACCGCTACGCAGCGTGGTCACCGAACCGATGCGCTATGGCCGTTTGTTCCTTGTGGGGGATGCGGCACATATCGTGCCACCGACGGGCGCCAAGGGATTGAACCTCGCCGCGTCGGATGTGCGCTTCTTGTGGGAAGCCCTGACGGGTTACTACCGCCATCGCGATGAGCGACTGCTCGAGGAGTATTCGTCGAGGGCACTGCATCGCGTCTGGCAGGCCACGCGCTTTTCGTGGTGGTTCACCACCTTGATGCATCGCTTCACCGCCGATCCTTTCGAGCATCGGCTGCAGGTGGCTGAACTGGAGAATCTCGCGAGTTCGCGTGCCGCCTCGCAGGCGGTTGCCGAAAACTACGTGGGCAGGATGGCCTAGCGTGCTTCGGTCGTCACTTAGGCGGCCGATTCGAGCACCATGAGCCCTGAGCCGGTGTTCGAGATCGGGATGTGGTAGTTCTGGTGCACGAGTCGGACCTGTGGGGACAGTGCACCGCGCATCAACAGCCACTGGATGAACTCGACACCCTGGCTGCCCGCCTGTTCGATCAGGTCATGGATCGAAAGATCAAGCAGCGCTTCCGGTTCGTTGACGATCTTGTCCATGCAGTACCGATCAAAGCTTCGGTTGATGAAGCCGGCACGTTCGCCGTCCAGTTGGTGGGACAGCCCACCGGTCCCGAGCACCACGACGCGCACGTTCTCAGGGTAGGAGGCTACCGCACGCCCGATCGCCTGGCCGAGTTGGAAGCAACGACGTGGTGAGGCGAGCGGATGTTGCACCGTGTTGACGGCCACTGGAATGACGCGCACCGGACAGGGCGTCTTGTCCTGCCAGAGGAGCGACATGGGCACGGTGAAGCCATGGTCGACGAGCATCTCCTGACAGGTGGTGAGGTCGAAGTTTTCCGCCATCACCTGTTCGATCACATGCCAGGACAGGGCGGGATCGCCCGGATAGGGTCCGCGCGGTGCAAGGCCCCAGCCCTCATCGGCGTTGTGGTACTCCTCAGCGGCGCCGAACGCGAAGGTTGGCATCTGGTTGAGGAAGAAGTTGAGGCCATGATCGTTGTAGACGAGGATCGCAACGTCCGGCCGCATCGTGTCGAGCCACTGGCGTGCGATCGGGTAGGCATCGAAAAACGGTTTCCAGTACGGATCGTCGCAGCGCTTTGCGCTGATGGCGGCGCCGATGGCCGGGATGTGCGATGTGGTGATGCCGCCGATGATGCGCGCCATGGTCCTAGCCTCCCGCCTTGAGCAATTTCGCCTTGAAGGCATCAACCGACATCCCCGTTTGTTGGGCACCGATGTCCTGCACGTTGAGGCCGAAGATGCCGGCAAATTTCGCGAGGTAGTAGATGTTGCCACCGGCTGCGAGTAGCTCGAGCACATTGCGATGGCGGATGGCCTCACGTTGTGCGGTGTTGAGGCCAAAGCGTCGACAATAAGCGTCCTCGTCTTTCAGGAACGCTGCCCGATTGTTCGCCTGGTTGAAGGAGAAGCACATTTTATTGAGCGCATAGCCTTTACGCGCCTGTGTGCCGTCGAAGGGGCAGGTACCGAAGATTGGACGTCGATCAATTGTCGCTGGCATCGGGGACTCCGCGCTGGGTCGGCGCCCGCCGGGCGCCTTGACCCCCAGAATCCACAGTTGTCGGGTCGCTCTGGATCGTGGAAAACCCTTATGTAAATAGACTCAGCGCGCACTGTCGATCATCAGCGAACGGCTTTGGCAGTCTAAAGCGTTGCAAGAATGCCGGCGAGTTCATCAGGTCGCGAGAAGAACGGCGAGTGATCGGTGTCGATCGTGAAGGTCTTTGCGCACGGTAAGGATGCTTGCATCGCGCGTTGTGCCTTGATGGTGATCGCTCGATCCCGCAGACATTCAATGTAGACCCTCGGCACGCGTCCGAAGCGCTCCGCAGAGAGCGTGAGTGGGGTTGCGAGTGGCGCCAGCGGCTCAGGGCGCAGCACGGATTTGGCCAGCGCCACATCGTCATCCGAGCATTGAGCATAGAAAGCGTCCTTCAGGGAGGCTTCGCGTATCGATGCCGAAAGATGATCCTCGGAGATCACCATGTGAGGACCGACGAGCGACTCAGGATCGGTTGCGGCAAGGCTGCCATGGAGCATTTCACCGGATTTCAGCAGGAAGGCGGTCAGATACACCAGCGAGCGGATGCGGTCTGGTCGTTGCTCGGCCGCCTCCGAGATCAACAGGCCGCCGCGGCTGTGACCGACCAGGATCACCGGTTCGGTGCACTGGTCGATCAGTTCGACGATCTGTCGTGTCCAGCCCGCGAGGGTCACCTCATGGATCGGTGTCTGGTCACGCCCGAGTGCTGCAAGATCCGGGACAAGGACGGTGTGGCCGGCGCGTTCGAGGCGCGCCACGATGCGATGCCAGCACCAGGCGCCGTGCCAAGCACCATGAACGAGGATGAAGGTGGACATAAGGTGTCGTCTCCCTGAGGGTAGAGTGTCATTGTCAGCGCAGGCGTAGAGTGGTGCAACACAAGCGTCGTTCTCCCGCGGTTGATGGCCTGTGCCCGAGCGGTTGAGTTGACGTGGTACGGGTTCAGGCCCCATGGAGGCCTGAAGTCATGAACGGCGAGAACGCGAGGGGTGCATCATGCGGGCAGCGGTCTATTACGGGCGCGAGGATCTCAGACTCGAAGCGATCGAGGAGCCGGAGGCGGGCCCGGGTGAGGTCAAGCTGCGGGTCCGCTACAACGGCATCTGTGGCAGCGATCTGCATGAGTACTACGAGGGTCCGATGACGACCCGCACCACGCCGCACCCACTCACCGGGGTCAAGAACCCGGTGGTGCTGGGGCATGAACTGTGCGGGGAAGTGGTGGCGCTCGGCGCCGGCGTCGAGGATCTCGCGATCGGTGATTTGGTGGCGGTCGAGCCTGTGGAGACGTGCGGCACCTGTCTGCAGTGTACCGAAGGTCATTACAACCACTGTCCGACCTTGGCTTTTCATGGCTACAACCGCTCGAGCGGTGGGCTTGCCGATTACACGGTGATCAAGCGACGGATGGCGCACAAGCTGCCGGTGGGCATCACGCCCAGGCAAGGGGCCTTGATCGAGCCGTTGTCCGTGGCCTGGCACACGGCAAACCGGTGTCGTGTCGAGAGCGGTCAGGTGGTCGCGGTGCATGGCGCGGGGCCGATCGGTATTGGCGCGCTCCTGACGTTGCGGCGTCGCGGTGTGGAGGTCATCGTCAGCGATCCCTCGCCGATGCGGCGACAGCTGGCGTTGGCGCTGGGCGCACGTTGGGTGGTTGACCCCAAGACCGAGAATGCCGTGACGGCGATTCGCGATCTGACCGGCGGACACGGCGCCCATGCTTCGGTGGATGCGGCCGGCGTGCCGGCGGCGATCCCAGCCTTGTTGCACGGTACGCGAATCAACGGGACGGCCGTGGTGGTCGCGATTCATCATCACCCGGTGGTGATTCCGCCGTTTGACCTGCTGATGCCGGAGGTGTTCCTGACCGGCGTTGCCATGTTCGAGAACGCGTTCCCGAGTGTCATCGCGGAGATGGCACGGGGGGCCTACCCCTTGGAGGGCTGGGTGGAAACCATTCCCTTCGAGGGACTCATCGATCAGGGTATCGAGCGGCTTCGTCGTCAGGAAGGCATGAAGATTCTGGTGGATCTCGGTACGCACTGAGGTTCGGATCGAACAACGAATATTGGGGGGTGCTATGAAAATCGAATCGCTTTTCAAGGTGGCGGGCTATGGCGTCGTCGTGACCGGTGGCGCGAGCGGTCTGGGGCTGGCCTACGGCGAGGCGCTAGCCGAGAACGGTGCCCGAGTGACCCTGCTGGATGTGGACAAGGCGCGTCTCGATCAGGAGACGCAACGGTTGCGAGCCCTCGGCCAAGATGTGCGTGGCGCCGTGGTCGATGTGCGGGACACCCAGGCGATCGATCGGGCAGTCGATGAGGCGGCTGCGTTGTACGGGCGTCTCGATGTGGTGTTTGCCAATGCCGGCATCGATTCAGGACCGGGCTTCGTCGGCAGTTGGGTGGGCGAGCACCGCGAGCGTAATCCCTTGGGCGCGCTCGAGAACTACACCGATGAGCGTTGGCAGCGGGTGATCGACATCAACCTGAACGGTATCTTTCGCACCGCGCGCGCGGCTGCCCGGCATATGAAGCCACAACGTTCGGGTCGGATCATCTTCACGACTTCGGTGGCCGCCTATCAATGCGAGCCTGCGATCGGTTCCGCCTACATGGCGGCCAAGGCCGGCTGCGCCCATCTGATGAAGATGGTGGCGATGGAGCTCGCCGCCTACCAGGTCACTGCGAATGCGATTGCGCCCGGTTTCTTCGCCACCAACATCGGTGGGGGTCATGCGAAGAACCCGGACGTCCAGACAGCCATGGGGAAGGTGATGCCGATGCATCGGGTCGGGATGCCGGATGACATCAAGGGGCTCGCGCTCTTTCTGGCCTCCCCGGCCTCGGCCTATCTGACGGGCCAGCAGATTTCGATCGATGGCGGCTGGACGCTCGGCATGGCAGACTGATTCCGGGGGTAGATGGCTGGAGCCGCGTCGTGCCGACGATCGTTCGCAGTACCGATCAGGTGAGTCCGCGTGAGCGGGTGAGCTACTGGAAGTCATTGACCAGCGATGCGATGACGCAGCTCGAGGTCCATCCGGCGGAGCCCAAGCATTTTTCAGGTCGCATGGTGGCCGCCGAGGTCGGTCAAATCCGTATCGTCGATGTTGAATCGAGTGCCGCGATCGTGCGACATACCCAACGTCATATCGCCAGCGCCACCGATGCTGAGTTCATGGTGTGCCTGATGCTGCAAGGCTCGAGTTGCCAACGCCAGCTCGGACAGGAGGATGTGCTCCACCCGAACGATTTCATGGTGTTGGACAGCACCCGACCCTATGAATTGGTGTTCCCCGAGACCAACCGCATGCTGGTGCTTTGCATCCCGCAGCAAGAACTCGCTCGACGGGTCGCCGATTGCGATGGCAGCGTCGCCAGGCGTGTTTGCGGCGATGGCGGATTGAATGGCACCGTCTCGACCTTCATTCGACAGTTCTGGCGTCAGTGTTGTGACACGAAAGGGGTGGGCGTCATCGCCCCGCGGCTGTCCGATGCGCTCCTCGATCTGTTGTCCGGCGCGTTGATCGCTGAATCCGACCGACAGGGGAGATCCTGTGCGCGCCCGATCAAACGGCGTCAGCAGGTGATGGATTTCATCGACAACCATCTGTGTGACCCTGCGCTATCACCCAGCATGATCGCGGATGCCTGCGGCATGACGGTACGTTACCTGCACGTGCTGTTCGAGGAGGGTGACGAATCGGTACAGCGCTTCATCATTCGCCGCCGTCTCGAGGAATGCGCGCGGACGCTTGAGCAACACGCCACCAACACCCGTAGTATTGCCGCGATCGCGCTCGAGCATGGCTTTACTTCCCCGACGCATTTTGGCCGGGTGTTCCGCCAACGCTTCGGTCTGTCACCCGGGGAGTTCCGAGCACAGGCAGGACACGGTGCCGAGATCGGCGTATCCGCGAACGCCCAGCGGTCGATCACTCGCAATTGAGCATGGATTCGCTTCGCGGATCAGTGAGATACGACCCGGATATCGAGCAGCATCGGCCCCGTGGCCGCAAGCGCTGCCGTCAAGGCGGCATCGAGATCCTCACAGCGATCGACCCGTTCGGCGGCCACACCATGGCCCTTGGCCAGTGCGCAGAAGTCGAGGTGTTCGATCGTGGTGCCCTGCAGGGCCTGGATGTCGAAAAGGCGCCCGAACTCGTTCAAGGCCTGATAGCCGCTGTTGTTGATGATCAAAAAGGCGATCGGTAGCTTGAGTTCTGCGGCCGTCCAGAGCGCCTGGATCGCATACATCGCCGAGCCATCACCCAAGAGGGCAATCACCTTGCGTTCAGGGCGTGCGATAGCAACGCCGACGGCTGCCGAGAGACCATGACCGAGGCCACCGCTCGCGCAGGTGTAGAACGTATCGGGCTCGAGCATCGGCAGGTGTCGGGTCATGGCGCCCCGCGTGCTTGGCGCTTCCTCGACGATGATGCTGTGGCGATCGCGAAGCGCCGCGAGGCGCCCCATCACGTAGTCATCGGTCAAGCGATCGGACACGACCGGGGCCGGCCGCGCGGGTAGTGTTGGCGCCGTGCGGGTGGGGGCGTTCACCTCGAGGAGTGCGCGGATGCCATGGCGCAGGTGCGTGACGATCGAGAGCCCCACGGGCGCCCAGGTGGCGGCACCGGGTTCGTCGGTCAGATGAACGAGGGCGGCCCCTGGCGGCGCATGCGGACCATGACCTTCCATGTGGTACATGAAGACCGGCGCGCCGAGCACGAGGATCAGATCGGAACCCTGCAGGCGCGCACAGATCTGGGCGCGATCCGGTGGCAGAAAGCCCGCGAACAAACGGTGGTCTTCCGGAAAAGCGTTGCGCGGCGAGCGGGGGCTTGCCCACACCGGTGCTTCATGGCGCTCGGCCAGCAACACCGTTTCGGCCCAGGCGCCATCGCGGGCGATGGATGGTCCGGCCACGATCACCGGGTGTTTGGCGGCGGCGAGCAACGCCGCCGCTTTCGCGAGCAGCGTGGGATCGCCGAGCGTCAGACGACTGACTTCACGTGCGGCGAGTGGCTCGCACAGATGATCCCAGTCATCGACCGGCACCGACACCAGAGTGGGTCCGCGCGGTGATTGCATCGCCGTGTAGTAGGCGCGCGCGAGCGCATGTGGCACGTCTTCCGCGCGCGCAGGCTCGCAACTCCATTTGACGTAGGGTTTCGGCAGGTTGGCGGCTTCCGCCGAATACAAAAACGGCTCGTAGGGCAGGATCGAGCGGGCCTGTTGACCTGCAGTGATCACGAGCGGCGTCTGGTTCTTGAACGCGGTGAAGATGCTGCCGAGCGCATGGCCCACGCCGACGGCCGAATGCAGGTTCACGAGAGCCGCATTACCGGACGCCTGTGCATGGCCATCCGCCATGCCGACCACCACCGACTCCTGTAGACCCAGCACGTAGCGAAAATCGCTTGGGAAGCCGCGGAACATCGTCAGTTCCGTGGATCCCGGGTTGCCAAATACCGTGGTCATGCCAAAGGCACGAAAGAGGTCGAACGCGGCATCACGTACGGTGATCGGTGTCGTTGGTTTGATCTCTCGAGCGCTCATGACACATCCTGGGGCGTCAAGCCCTGGCAATCGATGGGTGTGGTGGCCGGTTCGCGGCTTAGAGGGTGATCACGACCTTGCCGAAATGATCGCCGCGCTGCATGTGCCTCAAGGCCTCTGGGGTATCGTTGAAATCAAATACCTTGTCGACCACCGGCTGAATCGCATTGACCTGAAGCGCCCGGTTGAGTGCTTCGAACATCGTGCGATTGCCAACGAAGATGCCATGCAGGCTCGCGTACTTCGCCATGATCGCGTACGGGTTCGCATCGCCCGCGCGTCCGGTGAGCACACCGATCAGGGTTACTTTGCCCCCCGGTGCCACGGCCTGCATCGACTTGCCGAGTGTACCCGCACCGCCCACTTCGACCACGAGGTCGGCGCCGCGACCGCCGGTGCGCTTCAGCACTTCCTGTTCCCAGTCCGGTGTGGCGCGGTAGTTGATGGTGTCACTCGCACCCATCGAGCGGGCGCGCTCGAGCTTCGCATCGCTCGAGGAGGTGATGATCACCCGCGCGCCCACCATGCGGGCGATCTGGAGTGCGAAGATCGAGACACCGCCCGTGCCGAGTGCCAGTACGGTTTGACCGGCCTCGAGTTGCCCGACCGACATCAGTGCATGCCAGGCCGTGACGCCGGCGCACGGCAGTGTGGCGGCTGCCTCGAAACTCAGATGCCCTGGCATGCTGACTGCATCACGCTCATCGAACGTGGTCCACTCGGAGAGCACGCCATCGGTCGGTTGCGCACCGAGCGCCGCACGTGGGCCCGTCGGCACCTTGCCATCCACCCAGTCGCGAAAGAACGTACCCATCACTCGGTCACCGACCTTGAATCGGGTGACCGCATTGCCCACCTCGACGACTTCGCCGGCGCCATCGGAGAGCGCGACGGTGTTTTGGGTGGCGACGCCTCCCATGTAGTGACCGGCGGCGATCATCAGATCACGATAGTTCAGCGAGGCGGCCCGAACGCGTACCAGGATCTCGTGGGCGGCGGGCTTAGGATCTGGCCGCGTGGTGGGGCGGATGCCGTCGATGCTGGTGCTACCGGCAGTGATTTCAAAGGCGCGCATGGATCATCTCCAGAATAAAGGTAAAACGTAACGATGACTCGATGTACCGACCGGCGCGAGCCGTGAGGGTCGCGACTCAGTGAGTCTTCGGTGTGAACACGTTGATCTCGATCTTGATGCCGTTGGGATCGCGAAGAAAGACCTGCACGAGGTTCGCGTGCTCCACGACGTTCTCGGTGGCCGCCACCCCGGCGGCATCGAGACGCGCCCGGATTGCCGGGTAATCGGTCCCGTTGAAGGCGATGTGATCGAGTGGCCCCGTACCCGGCGCCGGGGTCGTCACGCTGATACCGAGTGCCGTCGAGTGCGCGGTATAGCTTTGCCACTCGGCGATGTGGATGCAGGGGATGTCGTCGAGGTACACCCAGTAGCCGTCGAAGCCGAGCGGCGGACGGGGACCGACGACCATGCCGAGAGCCTGACAATAGAAATCCTTGGTGCCCTCGATGTCATCCGTCAGGACCAGGTAGTGCTCGAGTCGGGTGAGTGCCATGCGGATGTCAGCCGGGGAATTGATCGAAGGTGGTGTCGGCGACGCGTTTCACGGCCGTCTCGAGGGGTTGCCGGCGTAGCTCCGCGTTCAAGACCTCGACACCCCACGCGCCGGTATAGCCGGCGTCGAGCATGGTTTTCACAAAGCCCTTCACATCGAACTCACCCTCGCCACACAGCTGGCGATGGCGCGTGGTCTCCTCGATGAGGTTTGGCATGTTCTTCTTGAAACCATCGTTGATCTCGATGCCACCCAGAAAGCGGGAAGGGATCTTCGCCACCTCGGCAAAGGGAATGTTGAGTTTCATCACATGCCAGAGATCAATGACGATGCCACCATTGTCGGCGTCGGCACTGGTGACGAGCTCGAGCGCCTTCGGGAGCGTGTTGACATTCGCAAACGGCATCAGCTCGAACAGGATCTGCGTGCCGTAGTCTTTCGCCTGCGCGCACAGGGCCGCGAACGACTCAATCAGTTCCGGCATCGAACACGGCGTGTTCTCGAAGTCGCCCACCTTGATGTGATGAGCGCCGAGCGCTTCGGCGGCCTCGAGCAGGAGTTGCCGCCGACTCTCGAAGGCATGTTTGCGAGGGCCTTCCTTGAACCAATAGTCGTTCAAAAACTCAAGCTCGATGTGCCGGATCCCATGATCGTCGAGGATGCGCCGCATTTCCGCCAGATTCGACGACTTCAGCGTGTGCTCCAGATCCGAATGCCAGATGCCCATGCCCGTGAAGCCTGCACGAGAGGCAGCTGCGACACGTTCTGCGAACGAGGCGGTACTGAACTCGTGATCGGTGTGTGGTTCGGCGTTGACCGCAATGCTCCAGTAGGAGGCCAGCAGATCGATTTTCTTGCTCATAATGCGGATCCCTAAACGTACATCGGAATATCAGATCGGACGTGTCGCGCTCTCAGGCTGCGACCCGCTTCAGTTTCGAAGGCGCAGTTTCGGTGAGGAAAAGCGCGAGGATGGCAGCAATGATCGCGCAGCCCATTTGCATCAGCACCGGTGCTTGCAGGCCGTAAGCGTCGGCGTAGGAGCCCGCGATCGCAGGGCTTGATACGCCGCCGATGATTTCACCCAGACCCATCACGAGACCGACGGCCGTGGCGATGTAGCGCGGTGGAATGGTCTCGGATGGAATCGTTCCCATCAGCAATGGCATGGTGCCACTCGCCGACCAGCCGACGAAGATCAGTGCAGCCAGCCCCCAGAGACTACCCTGGAAGTAGAGCACTGCGAGCGGTACGAGCATGCCGATCAGATTAAATACCACCACCACAGGCTTGCGACCGTATTTGTCGGACAAGCGCGGCACCACGAAGCTGAAGAAGGTGGCCGACAGGCCGAGTACGCTCATCAGGATGCTCATGTCACCGGCAGTGAAATTTCGCACCTTGGTGTAATACAACGGCAGGAAGGCCCAGCCGAGCACCATCCATGACACCATGAAGATGCACATCAGGATGCAGACCCAGATGTTGCCGTGTTTGAGCATCGCGAGCGGGCCCATGCCGTCGGCGGCACTGGGTGTCGCTGACGCCGATGAGGGCATCGCGTCGGCCTTGGGTTCGTGGACGTACTTGGCGATCAGTAAGGCCATCACGAGGCCCGGCGCTGCGGCGATGAAGAACGATGTCCGCCAGCCCAACGAAGTGGCGAGGGCGACGAGCACGAGGGGTGCTACGAAGGAGCCTAGGAGATTGCTGCCGAAGTTCTGGGTGACGCCCATGTTGTGGCCGCGGGTGGCGGCATCCGATTCGAGCACGATCAGGGAATGACAGATCGGCATGATCGGGCCTTCGAAGAGACCCATCAGGAGGCGAGCCAGGAAGAGCGCGACGAACGAGGCGGCAAGGCCTGAAACCACCGAGCAGAGGGAGAAGGCAATGATCAGTACCAACAGCGTGGTTTTGCGCTTGCCGGTGCGATCCGACACTGAACCGCCGATCAGACCGCCAAGCGCCCAGGTAAAGGACAGCGCGGAGGCGATCAACCCCACTTGTTGGTTGGTAAATTTGAGATCTGCCGTGATGAACGGCATCAGGAAGGCCGCGGCGTTGCGATCGAAGAACACGAATCCAAAGGTAATACCTAGGATCCAGATCAGTTTGGTCTCGTACTTCATGCCTTATTATCCCGTGATTGACCGGTTCATCCCAAGACGGCAACGGCGAGTCATGCCAATTCTTGCTGCGATGCAGCATGACCGCTGCACCTCTGCGAGATCGATGCTCGAACGTATCGCCGCCTTCCCCCTCCAGCCTGTGGACTTTACGCCACGATGAGCCCTTGCGGCTTTCACTAGCGGGTCAGAGCGAGTTCGCTTGTAGTTGAGAGGCAACTCGGTGCAACAGCGACTATCGCGCTACCGTTGGAGTAATCCTCTTTCGGTTGTTGCGCATTTACTACGATGAGTAATCGGCGTAGTGTTTGCGGTCGACGACTCGATGGTAGGCGATCGAAAATTTTACAGAGAGTTGTTCTCGAGGTTCGCCGTCAGGGGCCAGAGAAGAGCGACTTGGGTTTTTGAACAGGGGGTTTTCAGAATGAAATCAGTCAAGTCTACGAGCGTTCTGCGACGCGCGATCTGGATGGCGTTGCCCGCTTTCGCGGCCGCTTCCGGGGCGGCCTATGCCGCCGATACGAGCGATTCGCTCGGCGAAGTTGTGGTAACCGCGCAAAAGCGCACCGAAAACGTTCAGGAAGTGCCGATTGCGATCACGGCCGTCAGCGCCGACGTATTGCAGCAGAAGGGCATCACGAGCGTCTCCCAGCTCAGCAACATCGCGCCAAACGTCAATCTCGACGCAGGCACGCCGTTCTCAGGCTCCGACATGGTGCTCTCCGCGTACATCCGCGGCATCGGTCAGGATGATTTCGCGTTCAACCTCGATCCTGGTGTCGGCGTCTACGTCGACGGCGTGTATCTGGCCCGTAGCGTCGGTGCCAACACCTCGATGCTCGACGTTGATCGCGTCGAGATCCTGAAGGGTCCGCAGGGCACGCTGTTCGGTCGTAACACGATCGGCGGTGCCATCTCCATCGTGACCCGGGAACCTGGCAAGGATTTCTCGATGAAGGGTGAGATCACCACCGGTGATCTCAATCGCATGGACGCCAAGATGTCCTTCGACATCCCGTTCACGGACAACATCCTGAGCACCTTCTCGGTCTCCTCCGAAAAGCGTGACGGCTACCAGCGCGATATTCCCTATGTTCAGTCTTCGGCGCTCTCACAGGTGATCGGTGCGCCGACAGGCGTTCTGGCTCCCGGTGGCATGCCGTCGTGCATCGGCGTCTCAGGTCCTACTTGCCCCTACGTCATTGACAACCCGCAGAACTTCCCGGCGGCGGGTTATGCGTCCTCGGATCGCCAGGGCGGCATCAACAAGTGGTCGATGCGCGGCAAGGTGGTCTTCAACATCTCGGATGATGTGAAGTTCACGGTCACGGCGGACTATCTGCATGCCGACCAAGAGTCGTCGCCGAACACCGCGACCTTCAACCCCGTGTTGTACCCGACCTCGCTGTCGGGGATCTCCAACGCGTGCTTGATGCTCCCGAATGCTGTGACCGCTGGCATTTTCAATGCAGTCTGTAGCTCCCCGCGTGGCGGGCTCAGCCCGACGCCGACGCCGATGGCGACGTCGTTCCCAATCGGCGGTCTGGATACGCTCGGTGCCAATCCGATCACCAGCTACCTGCCCTTCGACAACCGTTTCAACACGGGCAACATCGATACGAGCTATGCCAACGGCAACAACTTCACGCGCATGAACAATGTCGGCGCGTCGTCGGTCTTGCAGTGGTCGATTTCGCCGGACATGACCCTAAAGTGGATCAACTCCTACCGCCAGCTGCAGTGGGGTTCGGGCATGGACCTCGACGGTTCACCTGAAACCTACCTCGCCACCTCGTTCTGGATGGGCCAGCACCAGGTCTCCGAAGAACTGCAGTTGAACGGCAAGGCGCTCGACAACAAGCTCGATTACTCGATGGGTTATTACTTCTTCGAGGAAGGCGGCTATCTGCATGACTTCGTGACCTTCCCGCCCGCGACGCTGCAGGTGGACGGTCCCAACACGCTCGCGACGACTGCGAACGCGTTCTACGCCCACTTCGACTATAAGATCGACGACAAGTGGTCGGCGACCTTGGGTGGACGGCAGACCTGGGAACACAAGACCTTCCAGGGTTACCAGACCGACGACAATGGTTTTACCTACAAGATCTCGGGTTGCTTGAACCCGACAGCCGCCGCCAACACCTTCCCGGGCTTTGGTTCGGTGCCGAATGGCGTGACCTGCCAGCAGGTGCTTGGGTTCCCGGTGAATGGCGCCCCGTATGACTACTATCCGACGGGCCCGTTCCACCAGAACTTCACGAACTTCTCGCCCACCGCGGGCCTCCAGTACCACATTGACTCCAATGCGATGCTGTATGGCACGTTCTCGAAGGGCTACAAGACCGGCAGCTGGACGACGCGTCTGTCGAGCCCGCATCCGACGTATGACGCAAGCTTGCACTTCGATCCGGAGTTTGCGACTTCCGAAGAAATCGGCTTGAAGTTCGAGAACGCGGAGCACACGCTGCGGTCCAACACCGCGATCTTCAACAGCAAGTACAAGAACATCCAGCTGAACTCGCAGATCGGCGTCTCGCCGACCATCGTGAACGCGGGTGATGCGACGATCTACGGTGCTGAAGAAGAATTGGCGTGGGCCGTGGGCAAGGGCTTCACGGTCAGCGCCTCGGTGGGTTACGAGCATGCCACGTACGACACGTTGAACAACGTGCAGGACAACGGCTATACCTTGACCCCGACGTCGTGCCCGGAGCGCAGCCAGTCCAACACGGCTGCCGGAACGGGTAACCCGGCGACGCAGTTGCAGAACGGTATCTGCGAATTGCCGAAGACGCCGAAGCTGAAGGCGAACCTGAGTCCTCAGTACGTCATGAACCTCAACAGTGGCGCACAGATCCAGTTCAATGCGGACTGGACCTACACCACGCACGAGTTCAATGACATCGGCAATACCTGGCAGCTCGAGCGTCCCGACATGAGCATTGTCAACGCCTCGGTCACCTACAAGGCGCCTGACAAGCAGTGGGAGTTCTCGGCCGGTTGCGCGAACCTCACCGACACGCGCTATGTGGTGAGCGGTCAGAACCAGGGTGGCATGGGCATCGTCGATGCCTCCTGGAGCCCGCCGCGCGAGTGGTTTGCGACCTTCCGGTTCAAGCCGAACTTCGCCAAGTAATGGTCCGGTAACCTTGGGTTACTAGGCTGATAAGGGCGCCCCGGGAAACCTGGGCGCCTTTTTTTCTAGCCGCATAAGTTGCGCGCCCGACGTAGACGGGTGATGGTTCGGGGGGGGGGTGGATATGTCGGAAGAACAGATCGTGAGCTTCAATCGTCGAAGCTTCATGAAAACCGTGACCGGTGCGATCACAGGCGTCATCGCTGTGGGTAGTCCGCTGGCGGCGCTGGTGCCGAGTCGCGCCTGGGCTGTGGATTTGGGCGCGCTCACGGACGCGCAGGGCGCCGCACTGCTGGCGATGATTCGTACCATCGCACCCCACGATGCGCTCGATCCTGCGGCTTACGCGCTGGTGGTGGCCGCACTGGACAAGGATGCGTCCGGCTCACCGGCTGCCAAGACCGAAATGCTGGCCGGTATCGCGAGTCTCGGTGTCGATTTTGCAACTGCGTCCGAAGCGACGCGTGTGACGACGCTCAAGTCCATCGAGGCGTCGGCGTTTTTTCAGGGTGTGCGAGTGAAGACACTGCTGGTGCTCTACAACAATCCGATTGCGTTCGCTCACTTCGGCTATGAGGGCGAGGCCTTCTCGAAGGGGGGCTACCTGTTCCGTGGATTCAATGATCTGAAGTGGCTGCCGGAGGTGCCGCTCGCGGACTCCGGTCCGATGCCGGTCTGAGTCATCCACGCCAACTGATACGGGACACGATCATGCCAAAGTTTGACTATACCGATGACAGCGTTGCCGTCATCGTCGGTTCCGGTGCCGGTGGCGGCACCATGGCGCACGAACTCACGCGCCGCGGCATCAAGGTGGTGCTGCTCGAAGCGGGTGGACGACTGACGCCTGCGGACTTCAGTCAGGATCCGGGGGTCGCCTTCGGCCAACTCACCTGGCTCGACCCGAGAACACAAAGTGGCACGTGGGATGCCGCCAAGACATCGCCCAACATGCCCGCCTGGCACTGCAAGACGCTGGGTGGCACGACGGTGCATTGGACGGCGGCGACGCCGCGGCTGCAGCGTTATGAGATGCAGGCGCGCAGTACCTATGGCGATGTCCCCGGTACCTCGCTCGTCGACTGGCCGATGGATCACGATGAATTGAAGCGCTGGTATGTCGTTGCCGAAAAGCGCATGGGTGTCACCCGTCGCCATGGCATGCCCGGGATGCCGGCGTGCAACAACTTCAAGGTGATGCATGCCGGCGCCAAGAAGATTGGCTACAAGCGGGTGCATACCAATTATCTGGCGATCAACACCAAGGCCCGTGATGATCGCGGTGGCTGCATTCAACAAGGCTTCTGCTCCCAAGGGTGCAAGACGGCCGCCAAGTGGAGCACGCTCTACACCGAAATCCCGCGTGCCGAGGCGACCGGGAATCTCGATCTGCGGACCCGTAGTTTCGTGACGCGCATCGAACATGATGCGACCGGACGTGCGAGCGCGGTCATCTACCGCGACGCCAACGGTCAGGAACAGCGGCAGAAGGCACGGTTCGTCTGTGTTGCCGGCAATGCGATCGAAACGGCTCGCCTGCTGTTACTCTCCGAGTCGGCCCGTTTCCCGAAGGGACTCGCGAATGGCTCCGATCAGGTCGGTCGTAACTACTGCCATCACCTGACGAGCTTCATCTGGGGTGTGTTCGACAAGCCGATCTATGCCTGGCGTGGTGCGACACTGGCCGGCGTGGTCGAGGATGAGAACATCTACAACCCCTCGCGTGGCTTTGTTGGTGGCTATCACCTCGAGCTTGTTGCGCTTGATCTGCCGACGCTGCCGCTGGTGGGCATGCCCTATGGCTGGGGACGGGACTTCACGGATCTGATCGACAACTACCGCAATCTCGCGGGCATGTTGATCAACGGCGAGGACATGCCGCAGTCGACCAATCGCATCACGCTCTCGACAACTGCCAAGGATGCGAACGGACTTCCCGTCGCGCACATCCACTGCGACGACCATGCGAACGACATCGCGCTGCGTAACCACGCCCGCCAGCAGGGCACGAAGATGTACGAGGCGATCGGTGCCCGCAAGGTGGTCACAAGCCCAGGATCAGTAGCGACCCATCAGATGGGTACGGCGCGCATGAGCAAGGATCCGGCAACCGGGGTGACCAACCCGCACGGTCGAGCGCATGAGGTGCCGAATCTCTTCCTGTCGGATGGCAGCGTGTTGCCCACACCGGGCGCCGCGAATCCGACGCTCACGATCGTGTCCCTGGCACTCCGGCAAGCCGAGCACATCGTGAAGGAAATGTCGGCCGGTCGGGTCTGATGCCCTGTCCATCGGAAGATGCGCTTCCCGTATGCGGGGAGCGTCGAGGTTTTAGGTCAAGCCATAGCGACGGTGCAGGGAACAAAGCTGCGCCGTAGGTCCATCAGCGAGGGGAATACATGAGCGTACCGAGTGCAGATCAGCAGATCGAGATGTTGACGCAGATGCTTCGCATCCGCGAGTTTGAAGAGCGTGTGAAGCGTACCTTCACCGACTACCCGGGCGTGATCCGGGGCCACACCCATCTCGCGGATGGTGCAGAAGCCTCCATCGTAGGATCGCTCAGTCATTTCAAGAAAGGCGATGCGGCGCTTGCGACCTACCGTTGCCACGGCTATCCGATCGTCTTGGGTAGCGATACGAGAGCGATGATGGCGGAGATCCTCGGTCGTGCCGATGGTCTCTGCAAGGGTCTTGGCGGCTCGATGCACCTGACCGACGTCAAGAATGGCTTCCTCGGTACCTCTGGCATCGTGGGTGCCGGTATTCCTCATGCCGCGGGCGCCGCCTGGGCGGCGCAGATCCGCAAGAAGGGTGAAGTGGTGTTCTGCTTCTTTGGTGATGGTGCCTCGAAGCAAGGCGCGTTCGCCGAAACACTCAATATCGCATCACTCTGGAAGCTGCCGGTGATCTTCGTGATGGAGAACAACGGCTACAACGTTGTGACGACCTCCGCACAGGAAGATGCCAATGCCGCGGCGGGGCAGCCGCTTGCGATCAAAGCAACCTCCTTCGCGATGCCTGGCGTGACGGTGGATGGGACGGATCCGCTGGCGGTGGCCGCGACGGTCGGTGAGGCGGTAGCACTCGCGCGTCAGGGCGGTGGTCCGACGCTGGTCGAATCGAAGGTCTATCGACTGTCCGCGCATGGCAACATCATCGCGCCGCCGGGTGTGCCGCTGCATTATCCGGAGCACGAGGCCATCGCGGTGTTCGGCAAGCGCGAGGAGTACGAAGCGGCACTGCGCGGTGATCCGGTGCCGCGGTTCCGCGGGATGCTCGTGCAGAACGGGACCTTGACCGCGGCTGCGGCCGATGCGATCACCCGTAAAGTCGCGGATGAAATGGAGGCCGCGGTGAAGTTTGCCGTTGCCAGTCCCTTCCCCGCCCTCGAGTCCGCACTCGACAACGTTTACGCCTAAGCCGGAGTCATTCATGGCACAGCTACCTTTTATTGCAGCGATCGACGCCGGTATTCATCAGGAGATGAAGCGCGATTCCAGCGTCCTGTATTTCGGCCAGAACCTGGCCACCACCGAGAACCATGATTTCGTGAAGGCCTATGGCCACGATCGGGTACGCGTGACCCCGATATCCGAAACTGCCGAGATCGGCATGGCCGTGGGCGCGGCGATGGCCGGTCTTCGTCCGGTCGTCGAACTCTACATGGCCGAGTTCATGCTGGTCGCGATGGACCAGGTGGTGAACGAAGCCCCGCGCTTTCGGTACATGTCTGGCGGGCAGGTGAAGGTGCCGCTCGTCCTCAAGGCGGGCTTCGGCTTTGCCTGCGGTTGGGCCGGTCAGCACACCGGTTCACTGACGGCGCTCTTCATGGGTGTGCCGGGCCTCAAGGTGGTGGTGCCCTCGACCGCTGCGGACGCGAAGGGTCTGATGGCAACCTCCATCCGGGACGATAATCCGGTGGTCTTCCTGCATCACTACCTGTTGACCCTTGAGCATGGCGAGGTGCCGGATGGGGAGCACCTTGTGCCGTTCGGTCAGGCGACCGTTCGACGTACCGGCACGGATGTCACGATCGTCTCGACTGGCTGGATGGTCAATCGAGCGCTCGCCGCAGCCGAGCTTTTGGCCGCCGAGGGCATCCAGGCCGAAGTGATCGATCCGCGCACTGTGGCGCCGCTCGATCTCGACACCATCCTGAAGTCAGTCGCGAAGACCGGCCGACTGGTCGTGGTCGATCAGGCACCGCGACACGCAACGGTGGGTGGCATTATCGCGGCCGATGTGGTGGAGCACGGCTTCGAATCACTCAAGGCACCGATCCTGCAGGTCAACGCGCGCGATGCGACCGTGCCCTACAGTGAGCCGCTCGAGGCCTATGTGATTCCGGATGAAGCGCGCATCTGCGCGGCAGTACGCAAGGTCTGCAAGACTGCTCGTTGAGTAACCGACCGCGGCCGAGGACAAGCTCGGCCGCGGTCGATGAGAGCCGTGAGGCGAGAGTCGTTTTGATGGGCATCGTCGAGCGGCGGATCGCCGCTCGGTCAATGCCAGGTCAAGGCTGCTGCGCTAGAGGGACCACTCGGTGCCTTCGAGTACCGACACGAGGTGCGTCAGGAAGTCCGAGGCGAGCCTGCCATCCGCCACGCGATGATCGATGGATATCGTGAGATCGGAGATCGGGCGCACCACTACTTGGCCGTTGACCACCACCACGTCATCCCGCAGTCGTCCCACTGCGAGTATTGCCGACTGCGGTGGGTTGATGATCGCACTGAAGCGATCGGGGCCATTGGCGCCCAGGTTCGAGATGCTGAAGGTGGCGCCATCGAGTTCCTCGCGCTTCAGCACACCGCGAAGGCCGCGTTCCACGCAGCTCAGGCGGCGGGTCGCGATGTCAATAAGACCTAGGGTCTCGAGATCATGAAACACCGGCACCACGATGCCGTTCTCGACCGCAAGCACGAGCCCGACGTGTGCGCCTGCTGCGGGTACGATGCGCGCATTTGGTGAGTCGGGTTCACCGGCGAAGGTGGCGTTGAGTGCGGGGTAGGCGATCAGACTTCGTGCGACTGCCTGTAGCAGGAAGTCGTTGACGGAAAGCTTTGGCGCATCCGATGGAAGCGTCGCCTGAAACGCGCGACGCCGCTCCAGCACCGTGCTCCAGTCGATCCTACGTTCCATCGTGAACTGCGGGACCGTGGCATTGCTCAGAGTCATCGACCGAGCGAGCGCTCGACGCATCGGGGTGAGACTGCCGCCACCCGCGGCTATGCCCGTGGCGCCGGCTTCGATGTGCTGCTTCACGTCCTCAAGCTCGATCCGGCCACGCGGACCCGAGCCTGTCAGTACGGCAAGGTCGATGCCTTGTTCGGTGGCGAGTTTTCTCGCGATCGGTGAGACCAGAATCCGGTCGCCGTTGGCGGCAGCCGGAGCGGCTGCCGGCGTGACACGCGCGGCCGATGTCGGTGCGGGGGTTGCGGCCGGGATCGCGGCCGGTGTGACCGCAGCCACGCTGGGGGGCGTGGTCTCGGTACTTTGATCCGATTCGATCAGCGCCAGTCGATCGCCGACCGTAGCCTCCTGATCCACCGGGATCAGTATTTCGGCGAGGCGACCGCCGACCGTGGCCTCGATCTCGACGACAGATTTTTCGGTTTCCACTTCCACCAGCGGTTCGCCGATCTTGATGAGATCGCCGACCTGCTTCAGCCAGCGGACGACCTTTACGGCCTCCATCACGAGTCCGACTTTCGGAATTTCCTGTACGACCAAGCTCACGGTTGATGACTCCTGACTTATTCGAGGCCCATCATCCGACGCACGGTCTGGATGATGTGTGTGCTACCCGGCAGTAGGGCGCGCTCAAGTTCCGGGGCGAAAGGGATCGGTGCGAAGGGGCAGCCGATGCGTTGAACGGGACCATCGAGCTCATCGAACAGTTCCGAGCCGATGCGGGCTGCGATCTCGGCGCCGACGCCGCCGTTCTGAACGGCTTCATGCGCGATCAGCACCCGGTGAGTCTTCGATACCGATCCGGCGATGGTCGCCATGTCGAGCGGTAGCAGCGTGCGAAGATCGATCACCTCGACGGAGATGCCTTCATCCTCGAGCGTATTCGCGGCCTCAAGCGCACTTTGTACCATGGCCGAATAGACGATCAGGGTGAGGTCGGTACCTTCGCGTGCGATTCGGGCCTTGCCGATGGTGGGTAGCGCCAGCGTGTCGGGGAGCTCTTCCTTCATCGTGTAGAGCCGTTTGTGCTCGATGAAGATCACAGGCTCGCCGAGGCGTATCGCACTCTTGAGAAGACCGTAGGCTTCGACCGGCGAGGAGGGGGCAACCACCACGAGCCCGGGCACATGAATGAAGAAGGTTTCGAGGCTTTGCGA
>Ga0164296_1001429_pt1 | contig 25381 bp, 13 predicted proteins | sample GEODES057metaG_FD_113533 | JGI IMG/M metagenome (GOLD analysis project Ga0164296, IMG submission 113533) | Dystrophic lake water microbial communities from Trout Bog Lake, Wisconsin, USA - GEODES057 metaG | ecosystem: Environmental > Aquatic > Freshwater > Lake | place: USA: Trout Bog Lake...
CGAGTTGCCAACACAGCGCTGACACAGACAACTGCGTTGCGCTCTCATGCTCTCAACTCTTTCCCCTTCAGCTATACTTCTTCTCTCGCCTCTTTGGTCCTGCTGCGCCTTCAGAGGAGCCGCCCCCGCCACTGGACCTGCGTTGCGATGACGCCTCGACGACTGCTGTGCAGAACCAAGGCAGCTCCAGAGGCGGGCCTGCACAGGAGCTGGCGCAGTCCCGGGGCTGGCTCTGGCTGTGCGGCGCCTCGCAGGCGTCTCTCAAGCCGCGCAGTGCAGAGAGTCAGAACGCAGCAAAGAGGTGTGTGCTCGCAACCGAGCCCCGTCCGGGACGACAAGGGGGGCAACACGCAGGCCAGTCACATGTGCTGACTCCTTTCTTTCCAACGCACGCCAGGTTCGCCATCCTCTCCGCTGGACGACTGGCGCTTCACATGGAGCCCAGCAGCGAGGCGCAGGTGACTGTAGACGTGACGGACTGCGAAGTGTTCTGTGCTCCAGGTGCGCGCCGACGTGCGCACGCCCCAGCTCTTTCGCTTTGCCTCCTTCCCTGACGCGCGTGTATGCACGATACGTTGACAGACCCAGCTGGCGGCGATGATCGTCGATGGTGGTGCCGATTGCCGCTGCTCATAGGTGCGTAATTGTCGCTCGCGCATAGCCTCAGCCATTCTACGCGCTCACTTGCCACGCATCATCCCACTGCACTGCAGTGAATCGCAACCGGACGCTGCTTTTCAACGACCGCGCGGTATGTGTCTTTGCAGCCACTGCGTTTGAGAAGGAGGCATGGTACATTGCATTGCGACGAGCAACCAGCACACACAGTTTGGTGGCTGAAGCCGCACTCGGAGGCGCATACGCATCTTTCCTGCGCGCTGCAGACATGGCTCTCGCATCTGCAGTCGGCGGCGGTGACCCAGCGTCTGTACCGCACTGGCTGGCGTGCCTCAACCTCGCAGCTGCGCGCTATTTCTTCGACTTGCAACGCAACGCACGCTTCGCCACTGTCGCTGCGGGACGCATCCAGGAGCAGCTTGACCGGCTAGATTTGCCGCCAGGTGTTGCCCCGCTCAAGGTGACTCGCTTGCAACTCCCTGCAGGTGGCGCTCCTCCTCGAGCCCACCATCTTGTTCTGTGCGGCCCTGAGGCGCATCCCGCGCTGAGTGATATCACTTTATCGCGGGGTCCCATACCCGTGTTCCAAGCGGAGGTAACATACACTGGCGGATTGGTGGTTGACATTGAAACTCGCATCGACGTAGCCGCCCTCGCCCTTCAAATTGGCTGGGATCTCACAGGCGGAGGCAGTGGCAATCACAACAATGGTGACTCGGCTGCCGGCGAGGGGGAGGCTCAAACAACAGCAGGGGATACAGCAGCGCCCAGAGAGAGCAGCAGTGGTCATGCAGGGCGAGGGGACATGTCCCTGCCGCAACGACTGCTCGCCACACACGCTGGCGCGAAGCTGCAGGAGACTGCATCACGATGGGGCCAGAAGTTGAGCAGCACGCCGCTGCGGTTGTCGCTCTCGCTCCAGGAGCTGTCTGGCACGCTGCGTCTGTGGTTCGCACCGCCGCCTGGTGACCGCCTCTGGTTCTGCTTCACTTCACCGCCTGTGTTCCGCATGCGTGCGGTGCCGGCATTCGGAGACAGGGCCATAGCACACCCGAAGCTCGCTGCATGGGTGTCAGACCGGATTGTGGACCACCTTCGTGGCGAGCTTGCGACGGCGTGTGTGCTGCCCAACACAGGGGATGTACCTCTGTCAGGGCTCATCCACCCGCAAGTCCCTGAAATGGACATCGCCACAGCACGCGCGCTGAACCAGATGCCATCATCAGCAGTGCCGGCCACAGCGGCAAAGGCGTCTGCAGCGCATTCTGCTGACACACAAACACACCCGCTTGTATCTGAAGAGCCGGAACGCACGATGGAGGTGCTTGCCGCTGCGCTTGCAGCTACGCAGCCTACCGACGAGATGGAGCGTATCGTGAGTGGGGAACAGCCGCGCGTCGACGCGCCGCTGTCTCCGCAACGCAGCGCCGTCCATGACGCGATGTCTCAGCTGCCATCTGTGAGTAGCAGTCCGTTGCAGCTGTCAGCGCCGTATGAGGAAGCCACAGAGCCGATGGTCTGGCCCCCACCTGAAGAAGCTCAAGCGCCACGCCCGCCGCCTCCTGCTTGGTTGCAAATCTCGCCGCCTGACTCACCACGCGGGGATAATCCATTCGCGCCTGTTCGTGCGGATGCCGTGACGCAGCCTGCTGCCGTGACTTCTGAGCCGCCGTCCCCAGCGACAACTGCCATCGACGAGGCTGGGTCGTTAGATCACGACGCTATGCTCGCACTTCTCAAAACACCGCCGCCGCCAGTCGATTCGCCGCAGATGACCATATCACAGGATGCTGACAGCGCAGTCCTGGTGTCCCCGCCGCGACCGCAGTCAAAGCCTGTTTCAGTCCCTGAAAGCGTCACCTCTGAAGGTGGCACCGCTCTTGCTGCCGCCACATCTCCGCGACCTAAAGATAGCGGGCATCCGAAATGGATGGAAAACTTGAAGGGAGCAGCGGTGCGCGCTGTAGTCGAGGCTGCGCCAAAAGTGCAGAGGGCTCTTGCTCAGACAGAGGAGAAGCTGCGTCAGGCGCATGCGCAGGCTGTGGCCGCACAGCATGCGGCCGCGCAGCGTCGATTGGCGGAGAAGAAGGAGCGGGCGCAGGGTGATGAATAGTGGAGTAGACTGACGCTGTGGCGCACATTTCATCATGGCTGTCTCGTCTGTGTCCCCCTGCACGCCCTGTGGCTATCCGGCCTTGATCATCGCCTTACCGATGAGAATGACGATGAAAAGAGCAATGAGGGCGCACAGGATGGTCATGATGACCAGCATCCACGACTTTTTCTGCGTCTCCTCCGCCTTCACCAGCTGCTTCACCGCCTCCTGCACGTGCGTGGCCACCTGCTCGACGTTGTAGTCGATGCGGTCGAGAATGGTGCCCTGGTCAATGACGAGCACTGACAGGTCCTTCATGACAGCAGCCAGCTCGTTGACGGACTCTATGATCTTGACCACCTCCTGGTCGCGCGCAATCGCCTCATCAATCATGGTATTCGTTTGCTGGATCTGCATGTCAGAGAAACCGACGTCGTAGCTGCTGGACCCACCCTCACCGTCACCTCCGCCGCCCGAAATTTCTCCGAACACATCTCCACCCGGCCCGCGGTCTTGCAACTGCTTCAGCTTCGTCAAGTAATCCTTCTGCTTGCGCCGGAAATCCATGGACAGCTTCTGCAGGTCCGCTGCCATGGAGCGCACCACGTTTTGCCTGACCTTTGCATCTCCCGGGTCAGTCGCCTGGCTCGCGCTCAGCGCCTGCAGGCTCTTCTCGCAGCGCTTGAAGAGGCGCGTAATTTCCTGTGTCAGGACCTCCACCTTTGCATCCTCCCCGGAAAACTCGTCGAAGTTTGGAAGCAGCGCGCGCGCGTGCAGGGCAGCCAGCTGGTTCAACCGGTCCTTGATGCGACCCATGCTGGCAGCCACGTCGTCGGAGACTTGCACCCACTGAGGCGGCAAGTTCACAGCCACGCTAGGCTCCCCCTCTCCGCCCCTTCCCTCGTGCCCAGAAGCCAGCAACCGCGCGCTATCAGACACCTTGCCCTTGTCATCTGCGGCACAATTGCATACACCAAGTGAGCGCGTGACACGAGCACAAGTGGCGCCAGGGACGGGAGGGTCGAGCATAAACTTTCATGTGCAGGGTTCCCTTGCACGAAAGTGCACCGAACGCGTGGACGCGGACCACGCAGCAACAAGCGCGAGTGTGAGGCATGTAGCCGTGTGTGTGCACGCGCCTTTGCCGTTGAAGGGCCTGGAGTGTGCGCGGCTGGCGTCTCGGTAGCGGAGGAATGTTGCGGTCAAATTGCGGTATGCGCCAATAGGCACGCCGCCCGGGTTGCTCACTGAATAGTTCGCCATGTGTGCACGTCAAGGGTCTGTGCAAAAGTTACAGCATGGCGGCCGGCGAAAGCGGCGTGCAGAAAAGTGCTTGTGCAAAGGGTTGGACTGTGGCTTGGCGAAGCCAAGGGTTGGCAATTCCACCTTCCACCCTCCCGCGCGTGTGCGGGTTGTCGCTACGCCCACGTTACACAATCACAGGAGGGGCGTCGAGTGCCGTCGTCTCAACGTCGAAGCTCCGTGCCCTCTCCACCTTGAGAGCCCCCTTTCTGTTGCCGCGCACCTCGCAGCCAAGCAAATTCAAGCTGGAGTCAACAGCCATGATCCCGACGCCGCCATTGCCTGTGATAGTACATCCCCGAATTGCGGCATCAGCTCCATCACGGAGAAGGACCCCATCCTCCTTATTGCTCGCTAGCGTGCAGTCCTCAAGCACTGTCGTCCCTGCCACGCTACCTAGCAAGTCGCCGTAGAGGGCAACCCCATGGCGCTGGCATTCCGTGAATATGCATAACCGTGCAATGGCTAAGCCGCCCTCGACGCCCAACCCGCTGCCTGTAGAGCTCCGCGCATCGCATTTGTCAAGCGTAAGAGCCCCAGTGCTACGCACTAACACCGCATAGTTGGCCGCGATTGACGGGCTCGTGTGCCTAATCTGGATGCCGCGGACACTAACATCCGGTGCCTCCACCTGGAGTGTCGCCTCATACGGCGCCTCCGTGTCGTGGCTGAGAGTCACCGCGCTCTTGCCTGCGGGCGCACCAGCCTTTGGTGGCTCCGCTTCGAGTGTCACAGCTTGCAGTATGATGAGTCGCTCGTTATAGAAGCCAGGCGCCACACGGACAGTTGCCCCAGGTGGCGCAGCAGCAAGAGCGTCGGCGATAGACCCATATGTGCCGCCGGAGACGTCGTCAGGACCGGGCCGCACGTAGAGGAGCACAGCGTCGCCGTCCGCAGAAGCTTGCCCAGAAAGTGACGGCACAGCGGCAACAGCTACAGGAACGGCGGCTAGTGCGATACGTCGCGACACTGTTGTTGTGTTCAGGTGAGCGGGCTCGTAGTCAGTCGCGTCAGCGTGTCGTGGCAAGCAAGCTGTGCACTGGAGGCCTCGTTGCCGCACAGCTGGTACCACGTTTGTCCAGCGGGGCTGCGGTGCTGTTGCCCTCATGATGTTCACAAGATGTGGAGCGCTTTCGTGGAGCAGCGACGAGTGTATTCGGAGGCGGGACCGCCGAGAAGTCCGCAATTCGCAGACGGCATGCTCCTGCACACGCCACGCGCGTGGTCAACCACTTCGCGCCAGCTGCTGCGCCGTAGCGTCGCTCGACGTGCAGTCGCGGTCATGGCGAGTCACGGTAGCCACGGCCTGCAGGTTGACGGCTCCGACAACGACGCGATTCCCATCTATGCCGTGCGTCCTGCTGACTTGAAAGACGGCGCGAAGGAGGTGACGTCCATGGCGGGGCCCGGCGCGTCAGACTGGGTGGCTGCCAGCAACTGGAAGGCTGAGCGCGGGAGTGTGTTGCTGGTTCCCGGCACTTCCTCGGCGCTGCAGGGAGTGCTCCTGGGCCTGGGCGACCGTGATGGTGAAGAGGCGTTCCAGTTCGGCAGCCTTCCTGGAAGTCTGCCACCGCGCAAATACCGACTGGGGCATCAGAGCGACTACACCCCTGAGGCTCTCACCCGTGCCGTCCTTGGCTGGGCGCTGGGCAGCTACAAGTTCAACAGATACAAGAAGAGCAGCAGCAGCGGTGAGAAAGAGGAGAGCAGCTCAGCGCCGGCGGCGACTCCCCAGTTGTTGGTGCCCTCTGGGATGGATGTGGACGACGTGCTTCGCATCGCGGACGGTGTCACTCTGGGACGTGACCTCATCAACACGCCTGCCAATGATTGCGGGCCCGAGGAGCTGGAGCAGGCGGTTTACAAATTGGCAGCTGCCCACGGGGCCAGGGTGACCAGCTTTGTGGGTGACGCCTTGCTCGAGTCTCCGGTAGGGGCCTTCCCGCTCATCCATGCCGTGGGCAGGGCCAGCACGCGGGCGCCGAGGCTGGTGGACCTTGTGTGGGGCGAGGCAGAGCACCCAAAGGTGACGCTGGTGGGAAAGGGCGTTGTGTTCGACACTGGAGGCCTCGACATCAAGCCTGCATCAAACATGTTTGGCATGAAGAAGGACATGGGTGGTGCTGCGTGCGTGCTGGCGCTGGCACACATGGTCATGTCAGCGCGGCTGCCAGTGCGCCTCCGGGTGCTTGTGCCTGCAGTGGAGAATTCCATCGACGGGAACGCGTTCAGGCCATCCGACGTCATTCGCAGCCGCAACGGCATCACTGTCGAGATCGGGAACACAGACGCGGAAGGACGGCTCGTTTTGGCGGACGCTTTGGCACTTGCGGATGAGGAGCAGCCTGAGCTCCTGATTGACATGGCCACACTCACAGGCGCCCATCGCGTGGCACTGGGAACAGAGCTGCCTGGTATCTTCACCGATGATGATGAACTGGCGGCGGCGATCGCATCTGCGTCGTCCTCTGCCGCGGACCCCACCTGGCGGCTGCCTCTGTGGAAGCCGTATGCGCGCATGCTGGACAGCAAGGTTGCAGACACGAGCAGCACTAGTGAAGGCGGCTACGGCGGCGCAATCACGGCGGCGCTGTTCCTGCAGAAGTTCGTCACGGCTGGTACTTCACAGAAAGGCTGGTGCCATATCGACCTCAACGCGTGGACTGGCCAGCCGCGGCCTGGCTTCCCCGCGGGAGGCGAGCCACAGGGAGTTCGTGCGCTGTACCGCATGCTCAGAAACAAGTACATGCCATACGCATCGACAAATTAGCTACTCTCCCCCGCCGACAAACCAGAGCGTTGCAATTCGTCTTCTCCGCGCCGACTGGTTCCACCCAGAGCCGTGTGCCAGATACGGGCTGAACAGCAATGCATCCCCCGGCTCTAGCGTTGGACAGTGCCTCCTGGACGTATCCCATCCTGCAATCTCCTCCCGGCCGTCGTCTAGTGATGCGCTCGCATCGTATCGTCCGCCTCTCAAGTCCACAACAGGGCCAGTATGTGTGCGCCCCAGCACCTCGAAGCCACCCGTGGAGCTGTCGCTCCTATCCAGAGAGAGGACAATATTGGCTCCTCCATAGCGAGCGAGTCTGGCGCGAGCGTCACCCACTAAAAACGATGAGTCTTGGTGCCATGGAAAGCCCGTCCCAACGCGCGCCAGCTTGGTGTTTATCTGGTCAACAGCACAGCGGGGCGACGGCACGGAGCACACGTCTCGTAGAAGCCGCAGTAACGCTGCGTGTTTGCTCAGCTCTGCGTACACAACGCTGCGTCTGCTTGGCCGCGTCAGCTTGCGTAGTGCGCCAGGAAAGACTGCAGGCTCTCGTTTACGCCCAGTCGCGCTCTGCGTCTCGTAGTAGACGCCCCCTAAGTTCGCTGATGCTTCAAGGTGGCCGCCCAGTCGCTCTAGTCTGTCTGCTTCGTCGTGCAGCAGCTGCACTTCGTGCGAAGACAGCACTCCGGGGACGTGAAGCCAGCCTTCTGTGGCGTACTGTTCGCGCTGCTCTTGCAACGACGCCGCAAGGCTTCCAGGTGAGGAAAGCAACGCAGTGCGACACGGGAGTAGCAACCTCGGCAGTCTGCGCGCTCTAAAAGAAGTGTCTGGCCTTCCTGGACCGCAGCAGAGGACCTGCGACAGCATTGTCCTCAGGAAGGGGACACAACTGTCACGCGGCGGTGCTTCAAGCACTACTGATTCGCCTCATACATTGCAGTAGCTCACTCACTCTGCCTCATCGTCTTCGTCCTCCTCTTCCTCGCCCTCATGCTCACCCTCGCGCTCCTCCTCCAGACGTCGCTCCATGATCCACGTGTTGACGCTCATCAACATCTTGCGCTTCGCGGGGCCGGTATCCTTGGTGTCATCTGCCCACTTGGTGAGCGCGTCCATGTCAATGGCGCCACAGCCCCACAAGGCATCGAGGAGGGACACGCCCAGACCCGCAGGATGATTCGCCTCTTGACACACCGTCTGCGCGCCCAGCACAGCACCAACGCGCAGGCCTGGCTTGCCAGCAGTGACGTGACGAAGAAGCGGGCCGTATGCGTCAGGGGCGCACACCTCCTCAGGGCTGCAGGCGCTCAATGGTGGCGCTGCGCGGCTCAGGACGGCAGTGACGACTAGGCGCGCGTACTCCGGGTCACTCCTCGACGGGGTTGGAATGCGCTCCTCCAGCCAGGCAATGACCTCGGCAGCGGGCTCGCCGTTTTGGAGGGAAGCCTTGACGTGAGCAGCTACGGGGGCAAGTGGGAAGAGATCGCCGAGGCCGCAGCCTTGTGCCAAGTCCGCCTCATCGCGCGCATTCGCAGCAGTGTCATCATCCGCGAAGGCGCGCAATGTCAAGCCAGCAGAAACAGCGGCCCTAAAGATCTCAGCCATGGCTCCAGCTCCTTGGGCGTCAGCAGCCTCCGCCTCCGCTCCAGCCGCCAGCGCCGCTGCCCGGCCAGCTGACTCGATTCCGCGGAGAACAGCAGCTAGGGCGTCGAGTGCCATGCCGGCATTACGCAAAGCACCTGGCGGGTCGCCCTCGGGGGAAGCCTCCAACAGAGTGGTTGCTACATCTGTGAAGGTCACGCAGCGGGCGTGGACAAGCGCGCCGGTGACCTCGCCCAGGCGCTGCGGTGCTGCTGGCAAGTCGCATGCTGCATCCTCCAAGCCATCGTATAAGCGGCGGAGAGCTCGGGCGAGAGACGCTGGTGGCAGCGCGGGTGGCGACCCTGTGGTGAGCTGCACCAGCAGCCGATGGAGTGCCTCCCAGTCGTAGCGTTTGCGGTCGTATGCGTCCATGACGAGGTGCAGGACGAGCGCCTCAGGGCCATCAGGAGGCATATGCCATTGCCGCACTTGGGCATCCGCGGCAGCGACGTCGGAATCGTCCGCGAAGTAGGATGCGACCTGCTTGATGCTGGTCGTCAACTCCTCCTCCGACATGCACGGCTCCGGTGTGGCCGGCTTGGCGGTGGGAGGCGCAGCAGCTGCCGCCTTGGGGCCAGCCAAACCAGGAGGCGCACCTGCAGCGCGCGGCGCGGGCATGCTACCGCTAGACGTGCGTGCTGGTGGCACCGCGGCAGCCCCGCTGCCAGGCCGAGGCGCGGGAGGTGGGGCACGCGGAGCGGATGCCGAGGACGCGAAACCTCCCTTAGGCCCCAACGTCAAGCCGCCATCTTGTTCTAAGCCACGACGCATGGGACCCGCTGGCGGAGGGCCACCATCCACGGGGCCACCACGCATGCCTGCTGCTTGTCCGCCTCTGCCGCCGCGGTCGTATACTTCCATGCCGGGGCGGCCACTGGACGCGCTACTGCGCCTAGCATCCCCAGAACCCCCGCCGCCGCCGCCGCCGCCGCGGTCCCTGCCTCCGCCAGCGCGCTCAGCCTTGGCAGCTTCCATGGCTGCATCGCGGTGCACATCCTCGATCTTTTTCGGGCCCTCTTGCTTGCGTCGCGCACGCCACCGGTTGTTGCGCATGTCCAGCAAGTCTGCGAGCATAAACCGATGCCGACTGCTCAGCGCCTGGTCCTGAGACAGCTGCTGGCAGCGCACGAAATAGCTGTTGAACAGGGGCTTGGTCTCTGGGCGGCCCGTCTCAAGCTGCGCGCCGATGGTGGTCATGAGCTTGCACACCGCCTCCACGGACTCCTCATCCGGCGTCACGTCCTGCTCGCCCAGCAGTTTCTGGACACACGCGTGCATGATCTTGTCCGTCAGCATGCGCACTTTGAACAACTCGCCGATAAAGCGGATGTTGCCGAACATGATGCGCTTCGCCATCATCACACGCTCCTCGCGCTGAGCAGCCTTGCGAGCTGCATCTACGTCACTGCTCGCAGCTGGCTTCTCTGGCGTGATTTCGCCAGGCTCGCGCGGCTGCGCGGAGGCGGCGTCGTCCCCGGCGCCGTTCGCGGGCGGTGTGTCTTCCATGGCCTCTTTAATGCGGGCATCGCCGCGCTCGAACTCCTCCTGGCATTTGTTGAGCAGCACGCGCTTGAAGGTGATCTTCACAACGCCAGTCTCGCTGTTCGGGTCCTCCTTCTCAAACTCGAGTGCCTTGGGCGGCAAGCTCGCAATCGTCGCTGCATCTGCGCCCGGCGGCGGCGGCTCCACCAAGCGGGCTTGGAGAGAGGCGCACAACATGGCGTACGTCTCGCAGAACGTGGGCTCCACCAAAGCCTTGGAGAAGAGCTGATCCACAAATCCCTCCAGATGGTGCGCAGCCGTAATGCCCAGCGCCAGCGTCTGCTCCACCATTTTGTCAAACGTCTGCGGCGTCAACTTGTTCAGGATGCCCTTGAAGGCGCGCTGCTTGCCTGCGTCCTCGTCAACATCACGGTGGAGCACGTACTTGGCCTCAGCCTTGTGCAGCGGCATGACCGGCGCAGCGCGCACATGCGCCGGGATGAGATGTGCTGGGTAGCCACCACCAGGGGTGGGTCCACCGCCATCACCTCCACGACCTCCCCGACGACCACCACGTGCGTCCCCATTGCCATCCCCAGGCAAGGGCGGCGGCACGCGACCGCGCTCCCATTTGGCTGCCATCTCAGCAGGCGTGCCTGGTGCGCGTCCCTGTCCGCCTCCGCGATTGGCGCCTGTCGGGGTGCCCATTTGCATGGCTTTGTGGGCCCACTTGTCGTCCCCGCCTCCTGGCGGTCCACCCAGGCGCCCACCCGGTCCCCCACCCCCGGTACTATTGCGGGGTTGACCCGACGGGACACCAGCTAGAGAGCGGCCCTCTCGGTCCAGGAGGTCAGCGTCAACAACTGCAGCCATAGTGTTCTGGTCAGGCAAGTGCTGGCACTTGTCACGGAGTGACAGCAACCAGTCGCGGCTGTACACGCGAGACCCGTCCTCAGGAGGGCTGGGCACACGACCACCGTCTCCGACATGGCCACCAATGACGGGGGTGCTCCCATCAGCCACATCCTCCCAGCTGTCCGCCTCCACAGGCTCGTCAGCCGCCTTCACGCGCACCGGAGCTGCAACTGTAGCAGCACCTGGCGGTGGTGCGGTAGCGGCAGCAGCAGGAGCAGGCTTTGGCGGAGCAACAGAGTAGGCATCGTACAAGCCTGACCCGTCACCTGTAGTCTCAGCGCGCTCAAGCGCAGCTTTACGCACAACAGACGGCTTACGCAGCCCGCCAGCAGCGCCGCTACCGTTCGCATCTGCGGGCCCGTCGCTGGCTGCAGCAGGTGGGACGGTTGATGCTGGGGGCAGCGTAGGGGCTGGCGTCGCTGGGGCAACAGGCGCGACAGGCGCGGGCGCGGGCTTGGTCAGACCAGGCGGAGGTGCGCCAGCAAGTGGCTTGACTGCGTCTGGCGCAGATGCTGTGGCAGCGGAAGGCTCATCATGGCGCTTGATCTCCACAGCCATGCCCACAGGCTTTGCGAGCCCCGGCGGAGCAGACGGCGCAGGTGCAGCAGGTGCGCCTGTGGTGGCAGCGGGGGTGGAGGCAGCCGCGGTGACGGGGGCGCCAGGAGCAGGTGCAGGCGGAGCAGCCGGGGGCGGAGCCGGAGGAGGGGCGGGCTTCTCAGGGACCTTCACCTCCTCGTGCGTACTGCGCGCGATATGGGGTGAATTTAGCGTAATTTAACGGGATGAAAGAAGAGGACAGGGGTGCACAACCACGCATTCTATGAACGCACTCTGGGTTGAAAATCTTGAGCGCACGGCTCTTCGGCTTCTCCCAGGTGACCACCTTCGGAGGCGGAGCGGCCATGGCACCTGGTGGTGGCGCGCCGCCGGGAGTCATGGGGCCTGGAGGCATCATGCGTTGCTGGGGCTGTCCTGGGCCCATCGGCGGGCCAGGCATCATGGCACCAGCACCACGCGCTCCGCCAGGAGGTGACATTCCCATGGGATGGCCGCCCATCGACGGATGCATGCCTGGCGGGCCAGCCATGAACTGCATGCCAGCAGGCGGGGGCGCCATGCCGGGCGGACCACGGAATTGGGGCGGCATCATGCCAGGCGGCGCGCCTCCTGCAGCAGCTGCGGCAGCCGCTTGGGCCTGCATGAACGCTGCCTGCGCAGCATGGTGCGCATAGAACATAGCAGCCGCCTGCTGGTTAGTGGGAGGGCCACCGGAAACGCCGACGAACTGCGGCGGCACGTGGCCCATCCCATGAGGCGGCGGAGCGGCCCCAGGAGGGAGGGGCACGCCGGGCTGGCCTTGAGGCGGCGGAGGGCCGATGCCTCCAGGTCCAGCTGGGGAGCCAACCACGTGGGGCTTATTTGCACCAGGCATCTGGTTGGCCGGGAACACGCCGGGCACAAGACAGTGCGCGCGCGCGACGGTGTCAGAAGCACGCGTGGACGGCGCAAACGCAGTGGTCGTGAGCTCGCTCACCGAGGCAGTGTCAGGTGAGCCCACGCCGTAGGTGCCGAACGTCAGGTGTGGGGCACCGGCTTGCTCGCCTGTGCGGAGCACGTGGAGACATGCAGGGTCACGCGATTGTCAGTCCCGGGCTGCTTTCCGAGGGCGACCTTTAGCATAGCCCAAGAAAACCCTGGACGCCTTGCCACCACACGCGGCGCACCTGCGGGCACCGGCACCGCGCCACGGATAGTCTGATCAGAAGCACCAGGTGGAGGCGCTCGCGTGGGAGGCGCCTGAGAAAGAGAGAGTTGTGTACGTCAGCACGTTGTGAGGTGATTCCCGTCTCTTTGTTCCAGGCGAGGCAAACTGCGGAGACACGCGTCGTTGTCTGTCTCATGTGCGCTTCCCGGCAGAACGCACCATAGCAGGCGGTGGGGCAGCTCCCGGGGCGCCGCCGCTTCGTGCGCTGCGTGGCGAAGGAAAGAGAGGGTAAGGAAGCCGCCAGAGCACACGAGAAGCTGTCGCAGCGTGTGGCAGGCTACACGTGTGTTGTGCTCGACACCAAGTCTGTGGAGACGCGCGTCGAGGTCCAACACCGCATGCGACTCGCAGCCCCGTGGTGCGTGGGTGCCACACACCTTGGTTGTTGGGCAGTGTTCGTGTTGCCGTGCATGACTGGCAGTCACACACGGCGAGGGGGACACGCGTCCTCCTGGCTTAAACCCCCCCAAGGAACGTCTCTTCGCTCACTGTTCGCTGAATGCGTGTTCAAGGGAGAGGGAAAGGGAAAGTTGGCCACGTCAACATTGAATTGAACACCCTTGCGCCGCCCTGCGCTAACTGCGACGGTGACGCAATTGTGCCATGGATGAAAGATACCTCTCTCATTCGTATCGGGTAACTCGTCGTTGTGTCCTAGAACTGGATGCTTCTGGGCGTGGATCCCTCGACTGCATGCGCCGCAGCTCCGTTTGCGCTCATTGCCACCGCCGCATCCACGCTCTCTCCAACCTCCCCAGTTGCAAGCGCATTGACAATGCTCGCGAAGGATGAGCTTGAGGCACTGCCAGCGCTTCTTGCGAAAGACGATGTGCGAGGCAATCCTCCACCAACGCTGGAGGGCGACACGCCGTTTCCGTTCGCATTCGGCATCAGATCAGACAGCCGCGGCGAAGGTGCAACCTCAGCGGGAGGCGAGGTCTTCACCGCCGTCGCCGGACTTGCTGTTGGCACCCCAACAGGCATGTTCTGAGGCTTCGCAGGCGTTGGCGGCGGTGTCTGCTGCCAAATCAGGTTGAAGAAGGCGCCAACGTCCAGCATAGGCGGTAGCGCTAAGCCAGGTAGTCTGAAAAAACCGTCGTCTTGCTGACCTGTTCCTGGCGCCACCGATGTCTGCTGATTCGTTGGCGAAGGCGTTTCAGGCGACGGCGGCGGCTCCGATGCAGTGCCACCACTACCACTGCTAGGTGGCGGCGGCGTCTGCGGGGCTTTACTTGCGATATCACTGTCGCTGTTTGCAGCACCACCAGCGGCTGCGCTGCCATCTGTGATTTTGGCACCGCCGAAAGGCTTGAAGGGACTCAGCTGCTGCAATATGTCCATCAAGCCAGGGCCCAGTGCCAGGAGCGCGTCTGTTGGCCGCGACATGAAGAGCACAACCTGGTCGAAGAAAGCAAGCGGACCGCTATCGGACTGCACGAAGGACTCTGTGCCAATGACCGCATCCAGGAGCTGCTTGTCCGGAAGCGGTGCCAGCGCAAAGGAGGGAACGCCTCCAAAGTCATCCATATCTGTGGAGCTCAAATCATCGAGCAGCATGAGCAGGGGACCCACGCATTGCTCCCGGGCAACCAGCTCTCGTACACCGGGCCCACCAGCAAGTGAAAGCGCCTTAAGCGCCGCTTCCGCATGTGGGCGCAGCGTACGTCCGTCACCAGCGTTGAGGAGAGCAACTAGAGGTGTGATTGCTCCTGCTCGCGCGACAGCCAGGCTGAGCGCCTTATCGCCAGCCACTAGAGGCGCCAGACACGAGGCTGCTGCGGCAGCAGATGCGGGCCGTCCCTCAGGTGCCATGCCGCTCATGAGGCGCTCAACGAGAGCTGTGGAGACATTCGCCAGCATGGCTTGTGCCTTGGCTTTGATCTTCACCTTGTCAGAGCAGCCCAGTGCAGCGCCCAGCGCCGCGCATGCAGCATCCCTGCACGCCGGCGAGGCGGCACTGCTGGAGATGTAAGTCGCAAGGAAGGGCACAAGCCCGCTATCCACAGCTTCTGTACAAGCCTCAGGACTTCCAACGGCGAGAGCACCAAACGCGCGCATGGCGCCCTCGCCGCCAGGACTGCCTGGTTTGTGAGCTTTTACCAATGCAATGATATGCTGCGTCGCGCCAGAGGCGTGCACGGCTGCGCAAGCGTCAGGGCCGCAGCCACAAATGTTGCGGCAAGCGGCAACTACCGATGACGCTGGCTGTTGAGCTGCAGCGCTTCCTAGGCTCGACGGTGTCGCAGTCGCTGCGTCCCGCGCCAAGGCTTCTGTGAGCGAGGGCAACACGTTTGCAGAGATTGCGCTCTTTGCAGCTCCTGCGCCCCCAGCTGCCACAAAGTTGGCCAGCGCTGCAGCTGCACCATCACGGGAGCTCGAGTTCCCGGTGCGGAGGACATGCAGGAGTGCAGGCATCGCTTCTGCGGCGGCGGCGGAGGCGGCAGCTGCGTCGAGAGTGCCGGCTGCAAGATTGGCCAGGCACTTTGCAGTGGACGCCTTGAGCTCCGACCGTGTGCCTCGCGCATGGAGTATTGCGATGAGTACTGGCACTGCGCCACTACGCATGGCCATCTGCTTGGCTTCTGTGCTGCCCACAACCAGCCGGCTGAGTGCAAGAACCGCACGCTCCCGCACTGAAGACGTCACAGCTTCCAATCCACCATGCTGACTGTTTTTCACCGCGTCCACGGCCGCCGGCGGTTGCGGTTGTTGCTGGGGCATGGTGCTGCCGCCAGCCGGTGCTGCCGCTGTCCCGCTTTTTGCTGTTGCCCCGGATTTCTGAGCGTCCTGTGCGTCTGCTTCACGCAGTAGCGCAACCACATGCTGCACAGCGGAGCCGAGGCGTGTGCCATGGACAGCACGACCTTTGGACAGCGATGCGATGGCGAGTGCGGCCGCGCTGCGGCCACCGAGGGGCACTTTCAGGTCTCGAAGCAGAGCCAGTAATGGTTCCGGCGAGCCGCCGTCGAGTACTTCTTCTTGAAGCTTCGCTGACGCGTCTGCAATGCGCGCCATGGCCGCTGCTGCAGCTGAGCGGTCTGCGGAGGTGCCGCGGAACATCATGTTCATCAGGCTGCCCACAGCTCCAGCCACCGCACATGCATCCGCGAAGTCCGCGGAGCGCCTGCACAAAGCAGCCATAGCATCGGCCACATCTGCGCGCACATTGACGTTCAAGGCGTCGAGGCCACCAGTGGGACTCTGCACTTGCAACGCGGTGTTCAACGCCTGTGGCGCTCCAGCAGATAGAGCCGCTGCCGGCGCATCCGGAGCAGCTGCCAACGCTGTGAGACCACGCGCTGCAGCAGCTGCAGCCTCGCCGGTGCCCTCAAGCGCTGTGGGTTCGCTCAGGAGTTGGCACAGTGCAGTAACAGCACCGGCAGAAGCCAGCGCAGTCGCGCTGCCACTCCCTCTCTGCGCTGCACCTGCAACCGCAGTAGCAGCAGCAACACGTGCCGAGAGGCCACGGCCACCTAGTGCGCCTTGGGGACCGCCTTCCAGAGCAGCAACTAGACGCTGGGCCTCAGCAGCTGCCACTGCCGCAGACGCAGCGTCCGCGCTGCTTCTGCTCGGCCCTGCCGTCGTTTCCAGCGCCTCGGAAAATGCCACATGCTTCGTGCTCGTCTTTTTGGCGGTCGTGCTGCTACCGCTGGAGGTCCGGGACAGGGCTGTGCCAGTTGGTGGAGTTTGTTCGCCCCCGGCAGCGCCTGTGCTCCCACTGAGCCCCAGTGCTGGAGTCGTCGTGCGGAGGGCTCCACGTGCTGGTGCTGCGGCAGCGACAGCAGCGCTTGCAGCGACGGTGGGAATCGATGGGCCAGGGGCGATGGAACCTCGGTCTGCTCTCTGAGTCGTCTCCTCCACAGGTGCACTCATCAACACAGGCTCTTCCCCAGCTGACGACACCGTCTGCCTCAGGCGCCCGAAGCGCATGAGACCCGTAGCCTGTGTGTGCGGACGCGGCGACAGTGAGAAGGCAAAGGTTCGTCGTCTTGCACCACCGACGCGTAGCGCAGGGGGCGCCCCAGGGTGCAAGAAGCACGTCACTCAGTCACGCTCTTAGGCGTGATACCGCTGTGACGGCGTCCCCGTGGTGTGAAGCGCGCGAGCAGGCGGCGCAAAGACGCACCACGCGTTCACTCATAGCTCTGTGCTTTCCCAAGGGCGCTGTGCCCTAAGGCTCCCTGCGTCAGCCGCAGGCTTGCGGGGTCATCTGCTCACAACTGGCTCAGCCCCACACTGTGCTTGGCGAATAGGTTGACCCAGCTATGCTCTGGGGCATATTACCCGACGAGACAGACTCTGGCGCCGCCGGAAAGGCTTCCCCGTGCCATTGGGCCGTGAATCGTACTGGCAATGCTCATGTAGCTATGAATTAGATCTACGTCTACGATTGAATTTTCAATTCTTGCTCCGAGGTGGCAGCGGGTTGAACAGCAGCGGAGGCTGCGAGTCGGTCGGTGGCAGCTGCTGTGGAGATGCCGGTGTGGACGGCAGCTGTGGCGGCATCGGTGAAGCTGGTGGCGGTGTCGACTGGGGAGATGACCGCGGAGGTGACCGTACTGAGCTCGCTGTCCGGGATCGTGGATGGGGGAGCGGGTTGAAGGGAAGTGTGTGCGGTGGCGGCGGCGGCGAGCTCGGCGGCTGCGGGCTTGCCGGAGGCACACTCGGAGGTGGCTGCCTCGTGCTAGACGGAGGTTGCCTTGGTGGCGGTGCCGTGGGAGGTGGTGGAGTGCGATGCAGCCACTGCGCTGACGCCGGTGGGCCTGGTCTCCGCAGTGGAGCAGGCGGCGGCGGCGGCGGCCTCGGCGGTGGTGGTGGAGGTAGCGACGGTGAAGGGGCCAGATCAACCGGTAGGTTGGGGTCCGCCAGCCTGGCTGCCTTGGGTTGAGGTTGCGGCGGTTGCGGCTTCCGAGATGGTGGTGGCGGCGGCGCTGGCGGAGGAGGACGTGTTGGTGGCGGAGATATCAACGGCCGACTGGGCGGCGGAGGCGATGGTGCAGGGCTTGGAGGCGGCGGGGCTGGCGGCGGCGGAGGAGGTGGCGGTGGCGGAGAGCTTTGTGGCGGCGGACTGGGCGGCAGTTCCTCATCTTCCGGCACACGCGGCAACTCTTCCGATGGCGGGTTGGCCACAGGAGGGCCCACTGTCTCGTCGGCAGGTTCCTCATGGCGACGCTCGTTCGGTTCCTCTCCTTCATCATCGCTTGGCTCTTCCTCCTGATGCTGCTCGATGAGCCTGGTGATGCGCCGCGTGATCCGCGTGCTGAGATGCCCTCGCAGTGAGATGCGGGGCGGTTGGTCACCTCCTGGTGCAGTGTCAGCCTCCTCGTTCAGCTCCGCTGCCTCCACCTCGCCCCGGATGAGGCGTCGTGCGGTGAGCCAGATGGTGGGCATAAAGAGAAATACGCTGAGGACGGTGCAGATGGCGGAGTAGAAGAGGCTGCTATTTGCTGTCAGGCTGATGTTTGACTTTAGGAGCAGCGCGACGGTGAAGAAGAGGTACAGCACCAGCGCGGCGGACCAGGCCATCTGGCGGAGCCAGCGCTCAGAGTAGGGCAGCAGGCGCTGGTAGAGGAGGAACATGGCGAGGGTGAGGTAGGTTCCGGCAACTACCTGACTGACGGTGCCGGGATTGATGAAACCCAACACTCCTGTGATGAGGAACTTGTTCGTGGCCTCGATGAAGGAAAACCACCAGCGGGTGGGGTAGAACTCGAGGTAGAGGACGCCCACAGCCTCCTTTGCGCCTGCCAGCCGGGGGTCGTGTTCGGACTCGCCCCAGGTGGTGATGTGCGCCACCAGGTTGGAGCGGCTGTACCGCATCAACGCCGCCAGCTTATCCTCCCTCGTCATCTCCTCTGTCGCCCGCCGCCGGGTGATGTAGCGCAACAGGAAGATAGCACGCGATGGCTTGCGTTGAAGCTCCACAGCACCACCTGCATTCCGTCGCTTCCCTTCGTGTGGCTCAGAATCGCTGGATGCGGTGGAGATGCGGAGCGATAAGTGAGAGGAAGCGCCACTTCCGGCATGGCTGCTCGGGTCAGCCCCCTTCTTGGGTGAGGTGCCATGCCTGGAGCTGTGGCTATCGCTCTCCTCCTCCTCCTCTGGCGCCAGGAACGCGGCATACAACGCGTCGATGTGCTCGTCGGTGATGGTAGCTGGCGTCAGGCTGTGGAGTTGCGCCGCGGGCTGGGGCACACGCAAGCGAAGTGAGAAGTCCACCAGCGTGCGCAGCAGCGCGTTTGCATGCACTTCGCGGGCCACCGCCGGGATGTTGTACTTGTGTAGCAGTAAGAGGAAGACGGTGGGGATGCCGCCCAGGTAGAATATGGACCAGAAGCAGCCCTGTGGAGGAGCCTGCAAGGTCAGAGCGGCCGGGTATCACAATGGGCGCGAATACAACGCACCAAATAGAAGTACGTCATGTGCTCCGTATTATAGCACCGCCGCGCCACGTCTTCTCGCAGATACCAGGAATCCTCGATCTTGCGGCACGAGAAGACGCTGAGCACCTTCTCACACACGGGCGCGTAGGCCAGTGTGCAGACGGTTATGAAGCGCGCCACGGTGACTCGGTTGAAAGCGGCCATCCTGGCGGCGTCCCAGTGGCGATGTCGCATAATGGAGATGCCAACTGCCCAGACGGCGAGCATGTAGAGCAGCAGGGCGGTGAGGCCGAGAGTGATGCCGTTGAACGCGTTGTAGAAGGAGCCCTCAGGCGTGGCGCATGCGGCTTTGGGGATAGTCAGCACGTTGAGCTGCAGCACAGCGATGGTTTGAAGGAGCTTGTTGAAGAGGCCGGGCCAGCGCAAGCCCAGGGTGCGTTTGAAGCTGCCAATGATCTGTAGATTCTCCATCAGCATGCGCAGCGGCACTCGGGACACAGAGGCGAACTCCTTCAGCGCGGACGTGGCCGCCCCGATCTTGGCGCCGTGCGCCGCGTACAGCTTCGCCAGGGTACCGGACTTCTCAGGCGCAGCTGCCACTGGTGTGTCTGGGATCTGCGGCCGCTGTTTCGCGGCCCTGAGCTCCGCGAAAAGTGGCCACAGCAGGAAGGGGATGGAGACACCCAGGAAACCGAGGGCCGAGAAGAAGATCAGGCTGCCGATCTTGGCTCGGCTCCAGTTCGCAATGTTGGCGTTTGGGTCACACGGAGCGCAGAACTCGCCCTGAACCACCCAGTTGGGCAGGCACTTGCCGCACACCAGGCCTGCGTGGCCCGGCCGGCAGTTCGCAACGCGCGTCACGTTGGCGTACAGTGCCGCATCCAGCGCAGAATGCAGGCGCCGATGTGCTGTTCCATTGCCCGCCACTGTCGCGTTGGAATCCTCGGCTCCCGGCGCCTCCTCTTCAAGACAGAACCCCTCTTCGCAGTCCCAGAATTCGTTGGTCACATTCTCCGGGTGCCAGTAGTTCTCCAGCGCCAGCGGAATGAGAGACACTGTGGAATCGCAGCGGGCTCCGTCGGGGCAAGCGAGGCAGTCAAATGTGTCGGCTGTCGCGTTCAGCGCCGGGTTTGGCGACGGGTAGAAGCCGTGGGCGCAGATGCACTGCGCAACAGCTGATGAGGCGACTGAGCTGGTGGTTCCCAGCGGGCAGGTAAGGCACGCCAGCGAGTCCAGAGTGAACGTGTTGGCCGGGCATCCCGTGCATGTGGTCTGACTGCTTGCTGCCACAGTGCCAGCTGCGCACGGCGTGCATTCCGTCGCATTCGGCTGCGCCAAGTACGTGCCAGGGCCGCAGGGAATACACCTTGTGCGATCGCTACTGCTGTAGGCACCTGCTGGACAGCTGGAGCAGCTTGCGGCGCCGTTCTGGTTCGAGAAAAAGCCGGCGTCGCAGGCCACGCACGTGAGGCTGACCACGTCTTGGTACGTGCCAGCCTGGCACGGCTCCGCGGGCAAGGCGATGGTGACCACACTTGGTGGTGTCACTCCTAAACTGGTCAAACCTGGGATGGCAGCCGGCGGCAGCTTCTGTGACACGGCCGTCGCGAAGCTGCTGGTGCTGTTCAACGCGGTCTGCAGGGAGGCTGCACGGGAGGTGTCATTGGTGGAGATGGAGAAGGCCACCGTTGCACCGGCCGACGCTACAAGCAGCACTCTCCGTCGGCTGGACGACGACGACACTGCGCCCAGCGTCACTGCTGATGTGGACACGTTCGCAGCAGTAGCGACTGCAGATGCCAGCGTAGCCAGCTGGGCGCTGGTCACGGCGGAGGGATCCACGCCGGCGAGGACCAGTGATGATGACACCGTTGTGCTTGTGCCGCTGACAAATCCAGCCGGGTTGGTGGTGCACACCACTGCGTTGTTGGAATCTGACGTCGTACCCGGCGGACAGGTGGTGCACAAGCTCGTGTCCGCGTTCAGGTACGTGCCCGGTAGACATTCACATGCATAAGGCTTGAAGACCTCATACTTCGTGCATGGCGCGATTGTGACCGCCACCGCGTTGCCTGCCCCGTCAACAGATCCATTTGACAGCAGCGCGGCAGCGCCAGAGAGGGCCGGGAGGACAGGTGAGTGCAGCGTGTAGCGCAGCGGATACATAGCTCCCACCACATCGGCGACGCGGAGCTCCGTGAAGCACGCGGTCCCAGAAGCATAGGACACAGAGAGCGTGCCCGTGAGCCCGGTACCGCGCGTCGCGTTGCCTAGGGTGGTGGTCATCGCAACAGAAGCAGGCCACGATTGCACAACTCTGCCAAACAAATCGAACAGCGTCAGGCACAATGCGGGCATGAGACTGGCACTGCGCACGCTGAGCGCCGATGCAGAGAAGTTGTACGTGCGGGGTGCGGAGACCAGGAGGTCGTCAGCTGGGCTGTTGCCTGATACAAGGCATCCAGAGCACGGCAGCGTGAACGGCGACATGGCGTCCGTAAATGCAGCCGCGCCGCCGGTGGAAGTCACAGACGCGGTGTTGCCCGTGATGATGACGCGGCTTAAGGTGACATTGGGTGGCTGGGAGGTGACGGGAGCGTGCAGCATGAGAGCAGCCCCAAACGACGAAGCACTGTTGCCCACAAAGGAGCAGTTGCTGATCACCATCGCGGCGCCAGGATATGTAGACATCGCGGCGCCGATGGTAGCCGCATTCCCGGTAAATGAGCTGGCGGTGACGGCGACCGTGGCGCTGAGGATTCGGAGCAGGATTGCGCCTCCATCAGTACCGCTGTTGTTTGCGAATGTGGACGTAGTCACGGTGGTGTAAATGCACCGCCCGTCAATGTAAAGACCGCCACCGTCGTTGGCGCTGCAGAAGGAGACTGTGGAGTACGCCAGGTTGAAAGTAGAGCACGCAGCGTCGGTGTCTGCCATGACGATGGCCCCGAAGCCGCCGCTGCCCTGGCCGTAGGCGACAACATACGCACCTCCAGCCACGAGAACGGGGTCCACAACTGAGACGAGATTACCGCTGGCAGTGACGTTGGTGAGGCTCAGGGATGGCACGATGCCACTGGAGTCATCTAGAGAGAAACCACCGCCGCGTGCGTTCTGTCCAACCGCCGAGTTGTTGCTGACCACGGTGCTGGTGACATTGAGCACGCATCCGCTGGCGTACCAGCCGCCTCCCTGCATGCTTGCGACATTGCCCGTGATGACAGCCGAGACAATGGACTGTTGCGTCGGACACGCCCCATTGACAGGCAACACAAGGGCGAAGCCACCACCTTTCTGGGCGGTGTTGCCAGTCAAGGTGCTGCCGGTGAGGGTGAAAGACACGACGCCGGCGAAGAGGATCCCGCCGCCAGAGATGGTTGCCGTGTTATTGGCAACCTGCAGCGTGGACGCTATTACTGCGACGCCGGTGAGGGACACAGCACCGCCGCTACCGCCACTGGCCGTGTTCTGAGAGAAGGTGACGGAGGACAGCACCGCAGTCGCAGCCTGAGACGGAGATGTTGCATTGTATGCCATGAGCAGCGCACCACCACCAGCTGCGCCGGCGGCGGCGTTGTTGCTAAACGAGCTGCTGCTGACATTCATGCCGACACTGCCTGCAGCGGACACCGCGCCGCCACCACCGGTGGTCACAGTATTGGCGGTGAACGTGCAGTTGGCAATGGCAACTGAATCCCCAGAGAGGGCTCCTCCTGCGCTCGCGGCCGCATTGCCTGCGAATATGCTCCCACTCACACTCATTGAGGAGCGAGTGGCTCCCGGTGTGAACAGCACCGCCCCACCCGCACCGCTAACGGCCGAGTTGGCCGTGAATACGGTTGCGGATATGAGGGAAGTTGACACCACCGACGAAAGCGACAAGCGCACAGCGCCTCCAGCGGCTGCATTGTTGCCGGTGAATGCGCATGATGAGAGCATGAGGCCGCTCGCGTCAAGAAGGGATATGGCTCCCCCGTCGGCAGACGCGCCATTGAGAGAGAATCTGGATGTTAGGACGGTGATTAGCTGAGCGCCGGTGACTGCAGCGGCACCGCCATCGCCGCCAGTGGCCTGGTTACCGGCAAGAGTGGAGTTGGCGAGCATCACTCGGCCGGCGGTGGCCGGGTACGACGCGACCAGCGCCCCTCCAGAGGTGGCCGAGTTGTTGAACAGGGAGCAACCGACCAGAGCGACGCCGACAGTGCCGTTTGCGAACACAGCGCCGCCTGCGCCGTAAGTAGCGACGTTGTTGCGCAAGGTACAGCTGTTGAGAGTGATGCTGTCTCCCACGATCGCGCCACCAAATGGGGCGCTCTGTCCAGCAAATGTGCACTGCGTCGCCGTGAGCGACGCCGCCGCGCCAGGAGCCATGTACACGGCGCCTCCGGAGTCGCCCGTGGCGGTGTTATTAGTGAACACGGAGGCGGTGAGCGAGAGAACGGAGGGCTGGGCACTGCTGGCATTCACCCAGATTGCGCCGCCCGCCACTGCGGAGTTGCCCACAAAGCTAGTGCCGCTGGCGTTCACACACGCGCCGGCGGTGGCAATGGCGCCGCCGCTGCGGGCGGTATTACCAGACAACGTGGCGTTGCTGAGGACAATATAGCTGAAGGCGTCAGCAATTATGGCGCCGCCTGCACCAGTCACGTTACCACCCACCAAGCTGACGCCGCTGAGCTGCAAGAAGGAGTTGGCGAGCGCAAAGTGGCGGGACGCATTCGGCGCTGCGATCACAAGCCCCGACCCAGCGATGGACACCATTTGGCGGTTCAGGACCAGCGTCTGGTTCAGCGTCACGCTTGCGCCGAGCGTGATGTTGGTCACACACACGTTGGTCAGCGTTGCCGCTAGCGCGCTTGCGTTGTTCACCGCGGCCGCGTAGCCAGAAAGCTGCCAGCCGGATGCATAGCTGAGCTGGGGAAACAGCTGAACCTGTTGCGCGGCACACAGCGAGGTGAAAGACAGCGGCAGCGTGCCGCTCAGACTGTTGAACGAAAAATCTGCAAAGCCGGACACGGTGAGGGCAGGCAATTCGCCTGACAGCGAGTTGTTGTTGAGCAGCAGGGTGACCAGGGCGGTGGATGCGAGTGCGGGGATGCTGCCGGTCAGGCTGCAGCTGCTCAGATCTAAGATCTGCAGTGCCTGCAGACTGGCCAGCGCCCCCGGGATAGTGCCGCTGACGCCCGCGTTGCTGCCCAGACGAAGGGCCTGCAGCTGTGTGAGCACGGAGCCATAGGCAGTAGGGATGGTGCCACTCAACGCGTTCCTGTTCAGCTGCAGGGATGTCAATCCCGTCAGGCTGGTCAGGGCAGGCAGCGTGCCCGTGAAATTGTTGCTCTGCAAACTGAGCTGCGTGAGTAAAAGCAGTGCCTCCATAGCAGGCAGGCTGCCGCTCAGCGAGTTGTTGGACAGATCCAACACCCGCAGCGCCGTCAAGCTCGCAAGTGCAGGCACAGAGCCCGAAAGAGAGTTGTTAGGCAGCGACAGGATGGTGAGGTTCACGCATGTCGCTGCCAGACTCGTCGGGAAGGGGCCGCCGAGGCTGTTGCCGCCTAGTGACAGCGTCTGCAGTGCCGGCATGCTGGTCCACACATCAGGCAGGAGACCGGTCAGGGAATTGCCACTCAGATCTAGTGCCGTGAGGCTGGTCAGGTTGGCCAGCGATGTGGACAGTGGTCCTGCCAGCCCGTTCACGGGCAGGCGGAGACCCGTCACAGTGCCGCCGACGCAGGTGACGCCCGAAAATGTGCAGATCGAGGCGTTGTAGAACCAACCGCCAGCGGGCGCGACGCCTCGGCGCGCAGTGGCCCATCCAGACGAAGTGGTCCACCCCCCTGCTCCCCCGCCAGTGAGCACGTACAAGTCTGCCAGGGCGCCGCACACGGCCAGCGGGTCAGTGGCACCGCAGCAGAAGCCGCGGTAGCATGGCGACGTGACGGGTGGCGGCGGCAACGGCGGGGGCGGCGGACTGGCTGGCAATAGCGCCTGGGCCACCATACCGACACATCCGGTGCTGCTGAAGCACGTTTGCACGACATTCACGACTGCATCGTCACCCGGATTCGTCCAATTTGCATTGAGGCCGATACAGCCGGCGGACAGGGCCTCGAAACCAGGGGCTTGCGCCATCACGCCAAACGTATCTTGACGCGGTGGTGTCGTGTTGGTGCCCGCGTACACAAGTGACACGATCAAGATTGTACCGGGCGTGCACCAGGCGAGGGAGTTGATATAGGGCGGCCACACAGTGGCGATGGCCAGAGTGCCGCCAGAGACGACGCTAAATCCGATGGGGGTGCCGGTGGCGTCCGAGCAGAACGACGACTGAGACTGGCTCAGATTGTACGGCTGACATGGCGTTGCGTCGAACAGGGGTGGCGCAGGTGGCGGTGGGCTGGGCGGTGGGC
>Ga0164296_1001430_pt1 | contig 25381 bp, 21 predicted proteins | sample GEODES057metaG_FD_113533 | JGI IMG/M metagenome (GOLD analysis project Ga0164296, IMG submission 113533) | Dystrophic lake water microbial communities from Trout Bog Lake, Wisconsin, USA - GEODES057 metaG | ecosystem: Environmental > Aquatic > Freshwater > Lake | place: USA: Trout Bog Lake...
CCCGCGCGGCTTACGCCAAAACGCATCCCGCGCGGCTTACGCCAAAACGCATCCCGCGCGGCTTACGCCAAAACGCATCCCGCGCGGCTTACGCCGCGACAACCCGCTGCGTCTGAACGCCCAAACCCTCGATGCCCAGCCGCATCACGTCGCCAACTTTCAGAAACACCGGCTCCGGCTTGATGCCGATGCCAACGCCCGGCGGCGTGCCGGTGGCGATCACGTCGCCCGGATGCAGCACGATGAACTGGCTGACATAGCTCACCAACGTCTTCACCCCGAAAATCATCGTCCGGGTGGAGCCGTCCTGATAGCGCTTGCCATTCACCTCGGTCCACAGCGGCAGTTCCTGCGGGTCCGCAACCTCATCCTTCGTCACCATCCACGGACCGGTCGGGCCGAACGTCTCGCAGCCCTTGCCCTTATCCCAGGTGCCGCCACGGTTCATCTGATACTCGCGCTCGCTGACGTCGTTGCAGACGCAGTAACCCGCGACATGATCCATCGCCTCGTCCTCGGAGACATAGGACGCCTTCTTGCCGATCACGATGCCAAGCTCGACTTCCCAGTCCAGCTTCTGCGAACCGCGCGGCAACTTCACATCATCGTTCGGGCCGCTGAAGGCGGACAAGGACTTCAGGAAGATGATCGGCTCTTTCGGGATCGGATTGCCGGTCTCGGCGGCATGGTCGGCATAGTTCAGACCAATGCAGATATAGTTCACCGGCCGCGCGACGCAGGACCCGATGCGGGGATTGCCGTCAACCACCGGCAGCGTCGCGGGGTCGATCGCCGCCAGCATCGCCAGCGCCGCATCCGACAGCGCATAGCCATCGACATCACGGATGATGCCGCTCAGGCACCGGATCGAGCCATCAGCGGCCAACAAAGCAGGTTTTTCGGCCCCGGCAGGACCATAACGCAACAGCTTCATGAATGTTTCCCCTTCGACGTCAGAGAGTCAGACCACCATCTATAACAAGGGCCTGACCAGTAATGAACTGGGCATCGTCACCGGCCAGATAGACGGCCAGCGCCGCGATTTCCTCGGGCGTGCCAAGCCGGCCCATCGGCTGACGAGCGACAAAGGCCGCCCGCGCCGCGGCCACACCGCCCGCACCCTGGGCATTCGCCTCGATCCGTTCCCCAAGGCTGGGCGTTTCCACCGTGCCGGGGCACAGGCAATTGCAGCGAATGCCGCGCGTGACATAATCCGTGGCAACCGAACGCGTCATCCCCACCACGGCCGCCTTGCTGGCGCTGTAGATGAAGCGGTTCGGCACCCCCTTCAGACTGGACGCGACCGAGGCCATGTTCAAGATCACGCCCTGCCCGCGCGCCAACATCCCAGGCAGAAACGCCTGCATGGTGCGAAACATCGACCGGCAGTTCAGATCGAACGCGAAGGACCAATCCTCCTCCGACGCCTCCAGCAATGTGCCCTGGTGCACATAGCCGGCACAGTTGAACAGGATATCCACCGCACCGACGGCGGCAGCGGTGGCAGTGATCGCCGCGGGATCGCGCACATCAAGGCGCCGCGTCTGAATGGCGGCCGAGGCTAGGCCAGCCAGCTTCGCCTCCTCGACATCGGTCGCAATCACCCTCGCCCCCGCCGCGGCCATTGCCAACGCGGTCGCTCGGCCAATCCCCTGCCCGGCGGCAGTGATGAATGCCGTCTTACCCTGCAGCGACGCCATGCGCGTCCGTCTCCCCATCGTTCCGACATCGGTTTACGCCAAAACATACGGCCAGTCACCTGCGCGCCCCGCCCATGACGCGTCAGGTCATCTGCCAGCCGAGCTCAGCCTGCCGGCGTGCCCTGCTCGCCCAGATCCCACCAGATGCCGGTATACGCCGCCAACCCCTCCCGCGCCGGGGCGATCAACAGATGCTCGTCCGGGCCGTGCTGCTTGCAGCCATTGTAGGAGTGCGGAATCCACACCAGCGGCACGCCAAGGAAATCAACGAACACATCGCCCGGCAACCCGCCGGAGGAATTCGGGATCACCTGCACCCGCTTGCCCAGCGTCGCTTCCATGCTGCCCACCGCCCAGCGCACCCAAGGATGGCCCGGATCGGTCCGACTGGCCGCCATGCGCACGCCGGCCTTTTCGATCCGCACCGCACCGAACCCGGCCTCATCCAGATGCTTGCGCAGGGCGGGCTCGAACACCGCCGGATCCGTATCGGCGGTGTAGCGGATATGGCACGTCGCGCGCGCCGACGGGGCGACGGCATTGACCGGGTTTTCCGGCCGGCCGGAGACCATCGCCAAGACGATGAACCCGTTCCAGCCATAGATTTTCTCCGCCGCGGTCAGACCGGGCTCCCCCCAATCCTCATCGATCGTGGCCGCCTCGCCGCCGCCACCGACCGGGCAGCCGGCCAACACGGCCCGCACCGAGGCCGGCACACCGTTCGCCGGCAGCCAATCGCGCACCAGGATGCGGCCTCTCTGATCGCAGATGCTGCCGATCGCATGCGATAGCACGATCGCCGGATCGGTCGTCAGCCCGCCCCAATGGCCGGAATGAACGCCACCCGGGCGCAGTTCCAAGACCAGGTCGAACTGGAAGATACCGCGCGTGCCGGTGGCGATCGTCGGCACCTCGGGCATCACCCGCGGCCCGTCGCTGGCGATCAGCACATCCGCCGCCAAGCGGTCGGCGTGGGCGGCGACGAATTCGCGCAACCCGGTCGAGCCGCGCTCCTCGCTGGTTTCCAGCACCATCTTCAGGTTGAAGCCCAACCTGCCGCCGCGGGCCTGCAACACCGCCTCCAGCGCCGTCAGGTTCAGCACGTGCTGGCCCTTATTGTCGGCCGTACCGCGGCCATACCAACGATCGCCTTCCTCGGTCAGGCGCCAGGGTGACAGGCCGTCACGCCATTGATCGTCCAGCCCGCGCACCGTATCGCCATGACCATAGGTCAGCACCGTCGGCCGGTCCGGGCCTTCCAGCCGTTCCGCCAGCAGGATCGGGCCGAATCCGGGGACCGGATTGGGATGGATTTCAACCGCAAACCCCATCCGCTCCAGCCACGGCGCGATCGCGGTTTCCAGATAGGCCTGCACATCCGGCAGATGGCCAGGATCCTGGGACGTGCTGGGGATGGCCACCAGCGCGGCCAGATACGCGCGGAATGCCCCGCTGTCGAAGCCCGCCAATGCCTGCGCGACGGCGCTGTCTCGTGTGCCCATGGATCTGTCCTGTTGCCGTAATCCCGCATCCGGTCCCGACGGGGCACCGTTTGCAGCGTGGGAATCGGCGCGGAGTGAACCACCGCGCCGAACCGGCGGCAACAGCCCTATTAGACCTCGGGGTCTCGGCCGCCGGAGGACGGCGTGCGCGGCCGCAGCAGCATGAAGGCCGGAATATCGTCACCGAAGCCGACGACGGGCGGACCCAGATCGTCCTCGCGGCGGAACCGCTCACGCCGACCGTCGCGCGACATCTCATCCCGCCCCGGGCCGCGTGGCCCGGCCGAACGAGGGTCGTTGCGGCGGGTGAAACGGTCATCGGCGGAATCTGGACGCTCTGCGGCGCCACGCTCGAAGCCGTGGCGATCGCGCTCGTTCCTGTCGCCCCGGTCGCGGCTGCCCCGCTCCCGCTCTGGCCTATCGCGCTCTGGCCTATCGCGCTCTGGCCGATCCCGCTCTGGCCGATCCCTCTCTGGCCGATCCCTCTCTGGCCGATCCCTCTCTGGGCGACCTGACCGTTCGCGCGATGGCCGCTCTCTTTCCGGCGCGCCGTCCTCGGCGGGAAGCCGTGCCGGCACACCAACCTCGGCCGCCCCCCACTCGGGCCGGTCGTCCTGAGGCCGATCGCCTTCGGACTGCTCGCGCCCCCTGCGCGCCGGCCGGCCGGCGGACCTGCCGCGCGTATCGGCGGCGGGCTTGGCGCCGCGGCGGCGCTTGGCCCCCTTCTCCGCCCAATCGACGGGATCGAGGTCCGGAATGACAACCGGCGGAATCGGGTGGCCGATCAGTTTCTCGATCTGCTCGACATGATACCGGTCCTCGGGGCTGGCGATCGTGAATGCTCTGCCGGGCAATCCCGCGCGGCCCGTGCGGCCGATGCGATGGACATAATCCTCGGCATGGATCGGCACGTCGAAGTTGAACACGTGCGACAAGCCGCCGATGTCGATACCGCGCGCGGCAACATCGCTGCAGACCAGCAGGCGCAGTTCATTGGCCTTGAAGCGCTCCAGCGTCGAAAACCGCAGGCTCTGGGCCATGTCGCCATGCAGCGCGCCGGCATTGAAGCGGTGCTTGGTCAACGACTTATACAGGATATCGACGTCGCGCTTGCGGTTGCAGAAGATCAGCGCGTTCTGCACGTTCTCACTGCGGATCAGGCGGCGCAGCGCCTCCCGCTTGTCGTGTTCGGCGACCAGCGCCAAGCCTTCGGTGATCGTCGTCGCCACCGAGGCGGCGCGCGAGACGGTGATCTCTTTCGGGTTCTGCAGGAACGCATCGGCCAGGCGGCGGATTTCCGGCCCCATCGTGGCCGAGAAGAACAGCGTCTGCCGGGTGGCGGGTAGCAGCGAGACGATCCGCTCGACATCCGGGATGAACCCCATATCCAGCATCCGGTCGGCTTCGTCGATCACCAGCACGCGCGTGTCGGTCAGCAGCATCATGCCGCGATCGAACAGGTCGATCAGCCGCCCTGGCGTGGCGATCAGCACATCGACGCCGCGGTTCAGGATCTCTTTCTGATCCGACATGCTCTCGCCGCCGATGATCAGCGCGTGCGTCAGCTTCATATACTTGCCGTACTGCACGAAATTCTCGGCCACCTGCAGCGCCAGTTCCCGCGTCGGCTCCAGGATCAGGCTGCGCGGCATGCGCGCCCGGGCGCGGGAGCCGGACAGGATGTCCATCATCGGCAAGGTGAAACTGGCGGTCTTGCCCGTGCCGGTCTGCGCCGTGCCCAGCACGTCGCGGTTCATCAGCACATAGGGGATGGCCTGTTCTTGGATCGGCGTCGGATGACGATAGCCCATGTCGTCGATGGCGCGGAGCACCTCTTCCGACAGGCCGAGATCGGCAAACACCGCGCGGGCAGGCTCCGGCGCGCTGTCCTCGTGCGCGGCCCAAGCCTCTTCCGATTCATCGGCTTCTTCCGCCTCGTCGAACGCTTGCTGGCTGGCACTGCCGAGGTCGGCATCGTCCGCAAAGGCGGCAGACGTGGCAGCCGAGGTGGCGGTCGGGTGCGTATCAACCGGAGCGTCTTCAACCGAAGAGGCTTCGACCAGAGTGGCTTCGACCATCGGCGCTGCCGCCGGATCGCTGGCCAGGGACATCGGTTCGACAGCCGGTTCCGAGGCCCCCTGCCCCGCGACACCAGGCTGTTCGACGCTGGGCTGTTCGACGCTGGGCTGTTCGACGCCAATCTGTTCGACGCCAGGCTGATCGACGCCAGGCTGATCAACGTTGGCCATCGCGGTATCATGCGGGGCGCCATCCGCCCCCGCATCGGCCGCAACGATATCTGCATCGGCCGTGGCCGGTACCGGCGGGGCAGCGTCTTCATCCGCCTTGGGTGCGGCGGTCATCGCCGCGTCTGCTGAATGGTCCGAAGAGATCGGCGCGGCAGCGGCAACCGCAGGGTCTTGCGATACGGCGGAATGAGCCGCCATCTCCTCGGAAGACCCTGGGGCGGTGGGTGTTTCGGTCAAATTGTGTCCAGTCGATGGCATGAACGAGGGGGCTGAGACAGGGGCAGCGACATCACGCCAAAGACGGTGCGGCCCCATTCCATGACAGCCAGGTCGCATCGACGGTTCATGCATCCGCCCACACAACGGGCGCGGTATCGGGACTAAGACCGCAAAAGTCAAGGATCACCACGGGAAGGCACGCTGCGGTGACAGCAGGATTGGCGATCGGATCATGCCCGCACCTCCCCCAAGATCACCGCCCCGCGGGTCCACACCGATGCGCCAATGGCGGCACCCGACGACGCCCCTCGGCGCCCGCAATGCCAGCGCGCGTGCCGGCATGTGTGCCCCCCTGTCCCGGCTCGCGTCCGGTTCTGGGTCTGGCCCCGCCGACGTCGTTTCCTGCAGCGACATTAAACCTGTCCCGGCCCGCGTCCGGGTCTGGCCCTAAGTCTCCATCATCCATTGCCGCGACCCCGCTGCATCGCTTACATGATCCCGCCTGCCACTCCGCTCGGCCGGCCAGGCCGCGCGGCGGCAGAGACAAGCGACGGTGCAGACATCGGCATGAGCAGCAGCACAAGTTTCAAGCGCCGCCGGCGACGCACCGGCACCGGCTACCGCAACGCCCGGCTCGTGCCCGCGGACCAAGCCGCCAAGACGCGGCTCAGCCGCATCGAACTGGGCATAACGATCGCCATCGCCGTCACCGCCGCCGCCCTGATCGGCCTGATCTGGATCGTCGCCGAGCGCGCCGTCGGCGATGAACGGGCGGAGATGCGCTATCGCTCGGAACAGTTATTGCAGGCCCAGGCGGCAACGATCGCGGAAACCCTCGGTCATGAATTGCTGGTGATCGATCAGAGCCTGAAGATCATCCAAGCGGCCTGGAAGCAAAACAGCGACAAGGTCGATCTGCTCCGCTGGAAAGACGATCTGCCCGCCCTGATGTCCGTCGCCGACGACCTGTTCATCTGCGACGAAAAACACATCATCAAGCAGGACATCGTTGCAAGCGCGGTCGGCCAAAGCGTCGGTGCCGCCTACGTCAACTTCCCGCACGGCTCGCTGGAAACCTATCAGAGCGACGGCACCAAGGATCGTGATGCCCTGCTGTTGAAAGGCAAGATCGGTCCGCCGATCGATGCCAGACAATTCTTGATGTACGTCGTTCGCCCGCTGGATCATCCCCGCGGCTGGTTGTTGGGGGCCTCTTTCCGCTCGACGGAACTGACCAAACTCTTCGCCCTGGCCGGACTTGGCTATAACCCGGTGGTCGCTCTGGTGGAGTTGCAGCACGGCGCCATCCAATCCGTCGTCGGCCCCGCCTCCCGCCGGCCCAACACGGACGTCACCCGCTCCGCTCTCTACGGCATGATGCAGCGCTCGGAGTATGGGGCATGGGTCGGCGAAAGCAGCGTCGACGGTGTGGAGCGCGTCCATGCCTTCCACCGCGTGCCCGGGCGCGACATGGTCGTTCTGGTCGGCTCTTCGGTGAAGCAAGTAATGCTACCGGCCGATACCTTGGCCGCCGGCGCGCGTGGTCTGGCAGCGGTCGGCTCGGTCCTGGTGCTTGCCGTCTGCGGGCTGGTGCTGTGGGAAATGCAGGCCGTGCGCACCGCCAAGCGCCGCATGCGGATCCTGGAGCGCAACCGCAAGGAAATCGACCGCCTGCGCGAGGACGCCGAAGCCAAAACGGCGCGTGCCGTGCTGAACGCCGAGCGGTTGCAGATCGTGCTGACGAATACGGTGGACGGCATTGCGCTGCTGGATGCCAATCAGCGCCTAGTGCAGTGGAACCACCCGTTCGAGCGCGGTATCGGGGTGGCCTTGCGCGCCGAGATGCCGCTGGAAACCATGCTGCGCGATCAGATCGCCACCGGCATGTTCGGCTCTTTCACCAATATGGGCGGCGAAATCGCACGCCGCATGACCGTGCTGCGCGACAGCGACACCGCCGGTCTGCCGCAGCGCGGCCCGGATGGGGAAACGCTTGTACTGCGCGGCCTGCCGCTGCGGGCGGGCGGCTACATGCTGCTGCTGAACGGCCTGCTGACGTGGGAAGTGCCGCCGCCGCCACCGCCGGCGGAGCTACTGCTGATCGAAGACGACAAACCCTCGGAACCGTCCGCCCCGGCACCGATCGAGTGGTAAGTGTCGGCGACGGCCCGATGGCGCTGCGCAGGATCATGGTGCCTGGATCACGCGGCTTCGATCGTCCAGCACTCCCCCGTGCCGCGGCGGGGCTGGCGGTTAGAGCAGGAAGGGCACCAAGATCGCCGTCAGCAGCGCGTTCAGCCCCATGGCGATGCCGGCGAAGGTGCCGGCCATCGGATCAACCTGAAACGCGCGCGCCGTGCCGATGCCATGCGCGGCAACCCCGGCGGCAAAGCCGCGCGCCCGCTTGTCCGACACGCGCAGCAGGTTCAGCAGCGGCGTGACCATGATGGCGCCGATGATCCCCGTCAGGATCACCAGCACCGCCGTCAGTGCGGGGTCGCCGCCCAGCCGGGCGGAAATCGCCATGGCGACGGCGGCGGTGACGGATTTCGGCGCGATCGAGGTCACCACCGTCGGCGCGGCGCCCAACCAGCGCGCCAGGAAAATCGCCGAGAGCACCGCCGTTGCCGAACCGGCCAGCAAGGCGCACAGCATCGGCACGATCGCGCGGAACACCAGCGCCCGGTTCTGATACAGCGGGATACCCAGCGCCACGGTGGCCGGGCCGAGCAGGAAGTGGATGAACTGGGCGCCGTCGAAATAGGTGGCATAGGGCGTGCCGGAGGCCATCACCAGGGCGCCGACCAGCAGCATCGACGACAGCACCGGATTGGCGAGCGGGTTACGGTTCAATGCCGCCGAGATCCGGTCACAGAGGCAATAGGCGAGCACCGTCACGGTCAGCCATAGTAGCGGCGTGCGCGCCAGATAGACCCATAGGGCGAAGACATTCTCATGCATCGGCGCGTTCCTCGGTGGCCGAATCGGCCCGGGTTGCGACGGCCGAATTGGCCCGGGTTGCGACGGCCGGATCGGCCCGGGTTGCGACGGCCGGATCGGCCCCGGCCACGACGGCCGGATCGCGCTGGTCCATCAGCCGAGCGACGGCGCTGAAAACCAGGGCGGTCACGGCTAGGCCTGCGCCGGTGGAAACCAGGATCGCCACCAGAATCGGCACGACATTGACCGACAGCACATCCAGCCGCTGGATCACGCCAACCCCGGCCGGAATGAACAGCAACGACAGATTGCCCAGCAGCCCGAGGCCGGACGCCTCGAACGTGCCATCGCGCAATTCCGCCGGCATGACGGTGCGGCAACGATCCCGCACCGCCAGCAGCAGCACGCACAGCACCAGACCGATCACCGGCCCCGGCACCGGCAGCCCCAGGCCATGCGCCACAGCTTCACCGACCAACTGACAGAGCAGGATCAGCCCGAAGCTGAGGAGCATGGCAGGCGCGTCAGACGCGTTCGATCAGCGCAGCGATACCCTGACCGACGCCGATGCACATAGTGGCGATGGCGCGCTTCTGGCCCAGAGCCTCCATGGCGTGCACGGCGGTCATCGCCAAACGAGCACCGGACATGCCCAGCGGGTGGCCCAACGCGATCGCACCGCCATGCGGGTTGACGTGTTCGGCATCGTCGGCCAGCCCCAACTGGCGCAGCACGGCGACGCCCTGCGCCGCGAACGCCTCGTTCAGTTCGATGATGTCGATATCGCCGATCGACAGGCCGGTCTTGGCCAGCAGCTTCTGCACGGCGGGTGCCGGGCCGATGCCCATGATACGCGGCGGCACGCCGGCCGTGGCCATGGCCACGATGCGCGCACGCGGCGTCAGGCCGTTACGCTTGACCCCTTCTTCCGAGGCGATGAACACCGCGGCGGCGCCATCGTTCACGCCCGAGGCATTGCCGGCGGTGACGGTGCCGGGATCGCGGAACGGCGTCTTCAGCTTGGCCAGCATCTCCATCGTGGTCTCCGGACGCGGATGCTCATCCTGCGCAACGACGATGTCGCCCTTCCGGCCCTTGATGGTCACCGGCGTGATCTCGGCGGCGAAGAAGCCCGAGTCCTGCGCCTTCTTGGCCCGCTGCTGGCTGTTGAACGCAAACTTGTCCTGATCTGCGCGGCTGATCTGGAACGCCTCGGCCACGTTCTCCCCGGTTTCGGGCATGGAGTCGGTGCCGTAGGTCTTCTGCATCAGCTTGTTAATGAAACGCCAGCCGATCGTGGTGTCGAACACGTCGGCAGAGCGGCTGAAGGCTTCGGTCGCCTTGCCCATCACGAAGGGCGCACGGGTCATGCTTTCCACCCCACCGGCGAGCATGAAATGCGCGTCACCGGCCTTGATGGCACGGGCGGCGGTGCCGACGGCATCCAGGCCCGAGCCGCATAGGCGGTTGATGGTCGCACCGGGGACGGTGGTGGGCAGGCCGGCCAGCAGAACGGCCATGCGAGCGACACTGCGATTGTCCTCCCCGGCTTGGTTGGCGCAACCCAGGATGCAATCGTCCAGCGACTCCCAGTCGATACCGCTATTGCGCTCGGCCAGCGCCTTGATCGGGTGCGCGGCCAGATCGTCGGTGCGCACATCCTTCAGCGCGCCGCCGTAGCGGCCGATCGGCGTGCGGGTGAAATCGCAAATATAGGCTTCGGCCATAGGACGCCCTTTCCCTTTTGGTCTGATACTGCCGATCATCGTTTAGCCCGTCAGGTTGCCCGGTCAACCACGGAATAAGCCGACGGCGCATTGCAGGCCGCGCAGCGGTGCCCAGCGGTGCCGGATGCGCCTGTGTCGGCCTGCGCGAGAGGCACGCGGCTTTGGCCTTCCGGCGTGATCGGGCTGACCTGGGGAACCGCACGAGCGGTAGGATAGAGGGCGCAGTGAGTGCCCAATTGGGGCGGCATTGGGCGTCACGTGGTGGGCAGATGGGGGGGCAGATGGGGGGCGCCTGGGCACGCGCAAAAGCCTGTCCACTTGGCCATGGGGTCGAAGCCCGGTATCAGCCGATGCAGGAGGAAACGTCATGCTCAGTATGAAAGACAAGGTTGCCATCGTCACCGGCGCAGGATCGGTGGGACCGGCGGACAGCAAGATCTGGGGCAACGGCAAAGCCACCGCCGCGCTGCTGGCGCGTCAGGGTGCGAAGGTGTTCCTGGTCGATATCAACGAAGAGGCCGTGGCCGCGACCAAGGCGATCATCGAGCAGGAAGGCGGCGTCGCCGCGACGCATCGGTGCGACATGATAGTGGCGGCGGATGTGCAGGAAATGGTGCAGGCCTGCATGGACCGGTTCAAGCGGATCGATATCCTGGTGAACAATGTCGGCGGCTCCGCCCCCGGCGATCCGGTCTCGATGCCCGAAGAGGTCTGGGATCGGCAAATCGATTTCAACCTGAAAACCGCCTTCCTGGGCTGCAAATACGTGCTGCCGGTGATGGTGGAACAGGGGAAGGGCGCGATCGTGAATATCGCCTCCGTCGCGGGGATGCGGAACGACTTCCTCAGCGGCCGCTCGCATGTCGGCTATGCCGCATCGAAGGCGGGGGTGATCCAGTTGTCGAAATCCGTGGCTGGCACCTATGCCAAAAAGGGGATCCGCGTGAACACCGTGGTGCCGGGGCTGATGCACACACCGCTGGTGGAATACCGGCTGGCGCGGACGGTGGGCGGCAACGATTCGCAGAAGCTGATCGATGCCCGCAACGCCGCGGTGCCGATGGGGCATATGGGCGATTCCTGGGACGTGGCGCATGCCGTGCTGTTTCTGGCATCGGATGAGGCGCGCTTCATCACCGCGACCGAGATCGTCGTCGATGGCGGCAGCACCGCGGCGATGCCGTAGGACACGGCGCGGCCGCGATGCCGTAACACGCGGCGCGGCCGCGATGCCGTAACACGCGGCGCGGCCGCGAGGCCGCCTCCGGTCATCAAATGTTGGTTCGGAACACGTGATTCAGACCTCCGGCGATGCCGCCTCCGGTCATCACGTGTTCAGGGCATAAACGCGCCGCCGTTCACGTGGATGGTCTGGCCGGTGACATAGCGGGCTTCGTCCGAGCACAGAAAGCGCACCATCGCGGCGATCTCATCGGGATGGCCGCGGCGGCCGCTCAGGCTTTCAGGCAAGGCGGAGCGGCCGTGATTGCCGCCCGCGGCGGCGCCGCGGATGGTTTCGATCGAACCCGGCACCACCGTGTTGACGGTGATATTGTCGCCCGCCAACTCCTTGGCCAGCGCCCGGGTCAGGCCGACGATCCCGGCCTTGGCCGTCACCGCGTGCACACGCCCCACCGCACCGACATGCGCGGACATGCCGCCCAGGTTGACGATACTGCCGCCACCGGCCGCGGCGATGTGCGGCGCGGCGGCATGGGCGCAGTAAAACGGCGCATCGAGTGTGGCGCTGGTGATCTCTCGCCATTCCTCGGGTGTCATATCCGTGAATTTTGTCTGGCGGCGGACCGAGGCATTATTCACCAGCACATCCAGCCGGCCAAAGCCGGACACGGCGGCCTGGATCAGCCCGCGCGCCTGTGCCGGATCCGTCAAATCCGCTAGATGTATTAATGCCTTGCCACCATTTTCGCGGACAAGCCGAGCGGTTTCTTGGGCATCGTCGTGGGCGGTGCGAGCGGTGATGAGGACGGCAAACCCGTCGCGCGCCAAATGCAGCGCGATGGCCCGCCCGATGTTCAACGCGCTGCCCGTGACGATTGCTGCCTTCATGATACCGGCTCCTGTTGCGGGCCGTGATTGGACAGGGAAAGCGGCTTGGTGTGCAATGGGGATATTCCAAACAACGGAGGAAACCATGGCCAAAATCCCATCATCCGCGTCACGTGATGCGGTGCGCGAAACCGTTCCCAAGATGATCGAAGTGACCGAGAAGGTTCTGTTCGGCGATATCTGGGAACGTCCGGAACTTTCCAAGCGCGACCGCAGCCTGATCGTCTGCGCGGTGCTGACTGCAACCTATCGCCCCGAGCAGTTGCGCGGCCACTTGCAGCGCGCGCTGGATAACGGCCTGACGAAGACCGAGATCAGCGAAATGATCACCCATGTCGCGTTCTATGCCGGTTGGCCTGCCTCGATGTCGGCCGCGAACATCGCGCGCGAGATTTTCGAAGCGAACCCCAACGCGAAAGCCTAGGCAACCGCTTTGCCATCCCGCGTCTCATGGCCAGCACCCGCTTGGCCATGAGATGCGCTCTTGGCGCTATTGCGGCCAAGACGCTGTCGCCCCGGGCCAGCCGCAGAGATGGCGCAGCCTGGGCATGCGGCCAAGACGTAGTCGCTCCGGCTAGCCGCAGAGATCGCGCAGCCTGTGCGTGACGCGGCCGAGGCATCGCGCCGGCGGGTCGCGAAGCAACCGGACAGGTGCGATGGCGCTGCCCCAGGGCAAGCCCAGCCGTCGCGTCGCGCCGACGTCGCATGGCGGGGTCAAACAGCGCCGACCAGATAACGCCGACAAGATCCCCAAATGCCCCCGCAAAGCCCAACACTCGGGCAAGGTTCGGCCTGATTTGCGGCGCTTCCCGCAGTGCCATGACACATTGTCTCTACAGCGCTTTCGCCGCCCCCTCTGGAAACCCGGCATGACGGGGTCTAAGACAGCACGCGGCTCTGCCGACGAGAACAACCTTAGAATAGGAAACGTACGATGAAAGCCGGTTTTATCGGTCTGGGCACGATGGGTGCCTTCATGGCCGCCAATCTGCAGAAGGGCATCCAGAAAGACGGCCACACGCTGCTGGTGCATGACATCAACAAAGCCGCGGCAGCCAAGCATATCGCCGATGGCGCCGTGTGGGTCGAAAGCCCGGCAGCCATGGCGGCGCAAGCCGACGTGATCTTCTCCTCCTTGCCCGGCCCCGTCGAGTTCGAGGCTGTGTGCTACGGGGAAAACGGTCTGCTGGCCGGCATCCGCAAGGACGTGGCCTATTTCGACCTGACGACGAACTCCCCCACCACCGTGCGCAAGGCGCAGGAGGCTTTTGCCGCCAAGGGCGCGCATTTGTTCGACGCGCCGGTGTCCGGCGGGCCGCGCGGCGCGCAGACCGGCAAGCTGGCGATCTGGTGCGGCGGCGATCAAACCGTGTTCGACACCTGGAAGCCGGTGCTGGACACCATTGGCGATCAGGCGAAATACATCGGCCCGATCGGTGCCGGCTCGGTCGCGAAGCTGGTGCATAACTGCTACGGCTACATCGCCACCGCTGCCGCCGCCGAAGTGTTCAGCATGGGCGTGAAGGCGGGTATCGAGCCGCTGGCGATCTGGGAAGCGGTGCGCCAGGGCGCCATCGGCCGCCGCGGCGCCTTCGATTCGCTCACCGACCAGTTCCTGCCCAACAAGTATGAGCCGCCGGCATTCGCGCTGCGCCTGGCGCACAAGGACGTGTCGCTGGCCACCGCGCTGGGGCGGGAGTTGAACGTGCCGATGCGCCTGGCGAACATGGCGCTGGCCGACCTGTCGGAAGGCCTGAACCGGGGCTGGGGCAATCGCGACTCGCGCTCGATCATGGTGCTGCAAACCGAGCGTTCGGGCGTCGAGGTCGCGGTCGATCCGCAGCGCCTGACCGAAGCGTTGGAGAACAAGGCGAAGAACGGCTGATCCAGCCGTTCACGCAGGGCGTGGGTTGCAATCGGGGGATGGCGTCAAATATCTAGACGCATGCCCCTGATCGTTTCCCCCGCCTTCGTCCGCCGCAGCCGCCATGTCGGGTAGCAACCTGTTCGGCGAGTTGCGTCGTTTCGCCAAGACATCGGGCGCGGTGGGCGGTATCGCTGCGCGCGTCGCCGGCGCCCGCGTGCTGGGCATCAAGACCGACAAAGCGGCGCATGCCGAGGATCTGAAGGCGATTCTGGGCGGGCTGAAGGGCCCGCTGATGAAGGTGGCGCAATTCCTGTCCACCGTGCCGGACGCGCTGCCCCCCGAATATGCCGAGGAACTGGCGCAACTGCAGTCCAATGCGCCGCCGATGGGCTGGCCCTTCGTGCGCCGGCGCATGGCCAGTGAACTCGGGGCTGATTGGCCGAACAAATTCGCCGCCTTTGCGCATGAGGCGACGGCGGCGGCGAGTCTGGGTCAGGTGCACCGCGCGCGGCTGCATGACGGCACCGAGGTCGCCTGCAAGTTGCAATACCCGGACATGCCGAGCACGGTCGAAGCGGATTTGAAGCAGTTGAAGGTGGCGATGGCGCTGTATCGGCGTATCGACAATGCGATCCACCAAGAGGAAATCTACAAGGAACTGACCGAGCGCCTGCGCGAGGAATTGGATTACGAGCGTGAGGCGGCGCAGATGCGCCTGTATCAGTTCATGCTGCGCGATCATCCGGCGGTGCACGTGCCAACGCCGGTGCCCGGCCATTGCTCCAAGCGCCTGCTGACCATGACATGGCTGGACGGGCGGCCGCTGATGCAGCGCCTGGCGGAAAACCCGCCGCAGGAAGAGCGGAACCAGATCGCCCGTTCGCTGTTCCAGGCGTGGTATGTGCCGTTTTATCGCTACGGCGTGATCCACGGCGACCCGCATCTGGGCAACTACCAGGTGCGCCCGGACGGATCATTGAACCTGCTGGATTTCGGCGTGATCCGCGTCTTCCCGTCGCGCTTCGTCGGCGGCGTGATCAAACTGTTCGAAGCCGTGCGCGACAACGACAACGACAAGGCGCACGAAGCCTATCGTATCTGGGGCTTCACCGACCTGTCGCAGGAAAAAATGGAAGTCCTGAACCTGTGGGCGCGCTTTCTGTATGAGCCGCTGGTCGAGGACCGGGTGCGCAAGATCCAGGAAACCAACGACCCGCAATACGGCCGCGAAGTCGCCGAGAATGTCCATGCCGGTCTGAAGCGTCTGGGCGGGGTGATGCCGCCGCGTGAGTTCGTGCTGATGGACCGCTCCGCCATCGGGCTTGGCGGCGTCTTCCTCCGGCTCGGCGCCGAATTGAACTGGAGCAGAATGTTCCACGACCTGATCGCCGATTTCGACCAGGACATCCTCGCTGCGCGCCAAGCCGAGGCCCTGGCCGAAGCCGGCGTCCCAGCCTCCAAATAGCGCAGCGTTACGCGGGCAGCGGGCTGATACGCTCCCAGACGAGTTCGCGATGCACCATCACGCCGTTGACGGCCAAGGGCGGTGGGGTCAGCACCATGCGTGCGCCCTCGAACCGGACCTTGCGCACTTGGTCGCCGCCGATGGCGATCCGCGCGATGGAGGACGCATCGACGCGCGTTACCAGCGTCTGGCCGTCGAAGGTGTAGTTGCCGCAGTAAGACGCATACTCCCGCGTAGCACCTTCCGCTAGCGCGTCGCGTCCGTCGCACAGCACCGCCATCATCCGCCCTTCGGCGGTCAGGGTGACCAGCCCCATGCCCTTGGGGCCGTAGGGTTTCGGCAATGCGTTCCCCTCGGCGTCGCGTGCGATCGTATCGACCATTTTCCAGGTGCCGGTGATGTCGGCCTTTCCGGGCTCCGCGCCGGCCGGCCGCGGGGTGATGGTGGTGGTCAGGGCTGCGGAGGCGGCGGCGCACAGGGCGGCGAGGCTGCTGAGGGAGAGGAGCATGTCGGGGTCCTTGGAAAAAAGCCGGCCGGGGATAAAGGCCGGCCGGGGGGATAAGAGCCGGCCGGGGATAGAAGCCGGCCAAGGGGATAAAAGCCGGCCGGGAGTAGAAGCCGGCCAAGGGGATAAACGCAGGCCGGGAATAGAAGCCGGCCGGCCGGACGGATGGTTCAATCCGCCCGACACCGCCACGCCTCGCGCCCTGGGTCAATACCGCCGCGGGCTATGTGCCAAGCGCGGTCTTCAGTTCATCGAGGGCTGCGGGATCCTCGATGGTCGGCGGCACGACGGCTTCCTCGCCATCGGCGATCTTGCGGATCGTCGCGCGCAGGATCTTGCCGGAGCGTGTCTTCGGCAGGCGGGCGACGACATGCGCGTCCTTGAAGGCGGCGACGGGGCCGATACGCTCACGCACCAGTTTGACCAGTTCGCCGATCACCTCCACCGGCGGGCGGTTGACGCCGGCCTTCAGCACCACGAAGCCCATCGGCACCTGGCCCTTCAGATCGTCCTTCGCCCCGATCACCGCGCATTCGGCGACATCCTGGTGGGATGCCAGCACCTCCTCCATCGAGCCGGTGGACAGGCGATGGCCGGCGGTATTGATGATGTCGTCGGTGCGGCCCATCACCCAGACATCGCCATCCTCATCCACCACGCCCGCGTCACCGGTGCGATACCAGCCTGGGAAATCGGACAAATAGGCCGTGCGATAGCCGTCCGTATTCTCCCACAGCGTCGGGCCGCAGCCGGGGGGCAGAGGCAGTTTCAGCGACAAATTGCCGGTCTGGCCCGGCGGCAGCACCACGCCGTGATCGTCGAGTGCGTGCAGATCGTAGCCGGGGCATGGCCGCCCGCCCGATCCGGGCTTGAACGGAAACAGGCCGAATTGGCGGAAGCCGGCGGTGATCGGCCATCCGGTTTCGGTCTGCCACCAGTGATCGACGACCGGCTTGCCCAACAGTTCATGCGCCCAGATGCCGGTGGGCGGATCGCAGCGCTCCCCGGCCAGATACAGCGCCTCAAACCGCGACAGGTCGTATTGCTTGGTGAATTTGCCCTCAGGGTCTTGTTGCTTGATGGCGCGCATCGCGGTGGGCGCGGTGAACAGCACGCGCGCGCCGTGTTCGGCGATCACCCGCCAGAAGGCGCCGGCGTCGGGGGTGCCGACGGGCTTGCCCTCATACATGATCGAGGTGCAACCGCGCAGCAGCGGGCCGTAGACGATGTAGCTATGGCCGACCACCCAGCCGACGTCGGATGCCGTCCACCAGACATCGCCGGCCTCGATGCCATAGATCATGCGCATCGAATTCCACAGCACGACGGCATGGCCGCCGTTATCGCGCACCACGCCCTTGGGCCGCCCGGTGGTGCCGGAAGTGTAGAGGATATACAGCGGGTCCGTTGCCAGCACCGGCACGCAGCCATGCGGTTCGGCTTTCGCCACCGTATCCCGGAAATCGTAATCCCGCTCTGCCACCATCGATGCTTCGGCTTGCGGGCGTTGCAGGATCAGACAGGCATCCGGCTTGTGGGGCGATAGCAGGATCGCCGCATCCAGTAGCGGCTTGTATTGCACCACCCGCCCAGGCTCCAGCCCGCACGAGGCGGACACGATCACCCGGGGCTTGGCGTCGGCGATCCGTGTGGACAGTTCGGCGGCGGCGAACCCGCCGAACACGACGGAGTGGATTGCGCCCAGGCGCGCGCAGGCCAGCATGGTGAAGGCGGCTTCCGGCACCATCGGCATGTAGATCACCACCCGATCGCCGCGGCGCACGCCGAATCCGGCCAGCGCGCCGGCAATCTTGGCGGTTTCGGTCAGCACCTCTTGATACGTGTAGCGCCGCTTGGTGCCGGTCATCGGGCTGTCGAAGATCAGCGCGGCGCGATCGCCGTGCCCGGCCTCGACATGGCGATCGAGGCAGTTGTAGCAGGTGTTCATCTCCCCGCCGGCGAACCATTGGCCGAAGGCGCCCAGGGATGGGTCGAACACGGTGTCCCAGGGCTTGCTCCAGGTGATACCTTGTGCCTCTGCCGCCCACCAGGCGGCCGGATCGCGCGCCCAGTCGCCATACGCCTGAGCATAGGTTGTCGCGTGGGTCATCTTGATGCCTTCCCTGTTCGCTTGTTGGTCCGCTTAACCCTGCTTGTCCTTGCGCGCCGATCCGTGGTCAAGACAGAGTATTGCGCCGGCGCGCAGGGCGGTTTCTGCCGAACGGCCGATACGGAGAGATATGATGCAGATCAACGGACTCGCGGCACTGGTGACGGGTGGGGCATCGGGCCTGGGGGCGGCCACGGCGCAACGCTTGGCGGCACTGGGCGCGAAAGTCGCGGTGGTGGATATCAACCAGGCCGCGGCCGAGGCGATGGCGGCCCGAATCGGCGGCGTGGGGATCGCTTGTGACGTGTCCGACGCAACCTCGGGCGAGGCGGCCTTTGCCGCGGCGCGGGCGGCGCATGGCCCGGTGCGGATACTGGTCAATTGCGCCGGCGTGGGCACGGCGGGGCGGATCGTCGGGCGCGAGGGGCCATTGGCTTTGGCCGCGTTCGAGCGGGTGATCCGCATCAACCTGATCGGCAGTTTCAACATGCTGCGCCTGGCCGCGGCGGAAATGTCGGACGCCGCCGCGTTGGCCGAGGGGGAGCGGGGCGTGATCATCAACACCGCGTCCATCGCCGCTTATGAGGGCCAGATCGGCCAACCGGCCTATGCCGCGTCAAAAGGCGGTGTGGTGGGCATGACCATGCCGGCGGCGCGCGAATTGGCGCGGTCGGGCGTGCGGGTGATGACGATCGCGCCCGGTCTGATGCATACGCCGATGGTCGAAGGTCTGCCGCCCGAGGTTCAGGCCAGTCTAGGAGCGGGCATCCCCTTCCCTGCCCGCTTGGGCCGGCCGGAGGAATATGCTGCCCTGGTGGAGCATATCGTGACCAACCCGTTCCTCAACGGCGAGGTGATCCGTCTGGATGGCGCGCTGCGCATGCCGCCGCGGTGACGGTGCGGCGAACGCTACGCCATGCGATGGATCGGCGCGTGGCGAAGGATCGCACAGCGCAGCCGATGCGTCCGCGCGGCGCAGGCCGAGCGGTTGCTGGGTACGGGTTGTGGCGGGCGCAACGAGGGCTCTGCAGCGGTGTCCGGGCGCAGGCAGTCAGGCAAACGAGGGGGCCGGCCCGGGCCCGGATCGGGCGCGCCGCCGTGCGACGAACCTCCGTCTTAGATGCGCGTGATAGGCCGTGATGACCGACACTGCACGACTGCTCGCTTTCTATCTTCCGCAATTTCATCCCATCCCGGAAAACGATGCATGGTGGGGCAAGGGGTTCACCGAGTGGACCAACACGGCGCGCGCAAAACCGCTATTTCCAGGGCATGTCCAGCCGCATGTGCCGGCTGACCTCGGCTTTTATGATCTGCGGGTCGCGGAAACCAGACAGGCTCAGGCGGACTTGGCTGCCGCCTACGGGATTTCCGGGTTCTGCTATTATCATTATTGGTTTGCCGGCCGGCGGCTGCTGGAACGTCCGTTCAACGAAGTCCTGGCTTCGGGCAAGCCGGATTTTCCGTTCTGCTTGTGCTGGGCGAATGAAACCTGGACCGGCGTCTGGCATGGCGCGCCGAATCGCATCCTGATCGAACAGACCTACCCGGGCGAGGACGATCACCGCGCGCATTTCAACAGCCTGTTGCCGGCGTTTCAGGATCCTCGCCATGTGCGGATCGACGGCAAGCCGCTTTTCATCATCTACAAGCCAGAGAAAGTGCCTGATGTCCGCGCCGTAACGGCGCTATGGCGCAGGCTTGCCGGCGAGGCGGGGCTAGAGGGGCTTTATCTGGCCGGCACATCCGCCGTGGCGTCCTGGCGTCCGCAGGATCATGGGTTCGATGCCAAGATCGACCTACCATTGGTCAACGCGCGGGACTGGGTTTCGCGCCGCGATCCGCTGCGCTGGTTGCGTCAGCGGATTGAAATCATGCTGGGGCGGCCGAAAATCCACGCCTATGCCGATATCATGCGCAGCTATGTGCAGCGGCCGATTGCCGATTATGAAGCCTGGCCATGCGTGACCCATGCGTTCGACAACACCCCCCGTTCCGGCCGCAACGGCGTCGTGTTGCAAGGCTCCTCCCCCGCTGTGTTCCGAGAGATTTTGCAGGCGGCGATCCACCGGTTGCGCGATCAGCCGCCCGAGCACCGGCTTGTCTTCCTGAAGTCGTGGAACGAATGGGCGGAGGGCAATCATCTCGAGCCGGATCTGCGCGATGGTTTGGCTTGGCTGGAAGCGGTGCGTGACGTCGCCGGTGGCACTGGCTCTGGCAGCGGCACTGGCTCTGACTCTGGCACGCCGTAAGCCGCTTTCATCGTCGCGCCGCGGGAATGCGCCGGATTTACGCCGCGCGGCGGTGATGTGCTGGGGTTAGACCGAGCCGCGGTAATGCGCCGGATTTACGCTGCCCCGCGGGAATGCGCTGGGGTTAGGCCGCGCGGCGGTGATGTGCTGGGGTTACGCCGCCCCGCGGCATTAAACCGGCCGATGCCGGCGTGACGCCGCGTATGCCCAGACGGCCCGCAGGAAATGGCGCGGGTTCAGCGCGGCGGGCAAAAATCCGTTGCGAGACAAAAACATCACCGCCTCGACGTAGCCGCGCCAATGCTCCCGCGAGGCATTCCACAAATAGGCATAAACCACGCGGCGCAGCGCCTGATCCACCACGGCCCGCTGCTGCGGATCGAGCACCGGCGGCGCGGTTCGGCGGAGCAGATTTTGGTAACTGATCACTGTGCCTCGGGAAAACGCGAGGAAATTCTTGGGATCCGTCAGGTTGGCATCATGCACCCGCTTGTAGGTCGTCACCGCCCGGGTAAAGGCGAAACGGCCCATCAAGGCCATACGCAGGAAGAAATCGGTATCTTCTGAAAACATCATCGTCTCGTCGAACAACCCCGCCGCGATGGCGGTATCGCGCCGAAACAGACAGGCCGAGGTGCCGAACAGGCCATGCCGCAGCATGGCCGGGAACGTCTCCGTTTCCAATGAAAAGACCCCGGGCGTCGCCGGCGAAAAGACCCCGGGCGTCGCCGGCGAAAAGACCCCGGGCGCCGCCGGCGAAAAGACCCCGGGTGCGACCGGCGCCGCCGGCAAGGCGGATACGCCGCTGATGGCGAAGAAACTCGCGGCAAGGATCGCGCGCGCGCCGTCGTCCGACTCCCGGAAGATCTGCGAATCGCCGAAGGCCAGCACGATATCCTCCGCCGCACCGGCGACCCCGGCCAGTTCGGCGTGGTGATCCGGCGCCAGCACGTCATCCGCATCCAGCAAGGCGATCCACGCCGCCTCGCTTGCCCGGATCCCCGTATTCCGCCCGGCCGAAGGCCCGCGCGGCCCGACATTCGGGATCACACGGATGGCAATGCGATCGGCCAACTCCGCCGCACAGGCTTGGACGACGGCGACGGTGTCATCACGGCTGCGATCATCCACGACGGTGACCGATGCGGGCAACAGCGTTTGCTCCGCGACGCTGACGAGGGTCTGACGGATGAAGCGCGCGGCGTTATGGGCGGGGATGACGACCTCGATACTGCCCTGCATGCATCTGTCCATGTCAGGCCGGGATCGAAACCGTCGAACGAGGCCCGGCGCCGAGGATGCTTATTGCATCACCGCACCGAAACCAACTGTTTTGCCGGCGTATTATGGCGATGGGGGCGATCGCGGCGGCGATGGCGGCGATGGGGGCGGCGCGCAACCGGAACGCCGGAACCCTGCGTGCGACGGTGGTGATGGGCGCCATGCCGCCTCAGGCACCGATCACGGCCGGTGCCGCCGTTGCCCCGGAGACCCACCGCAGCGTGCCGACATGGGTGCAGACCGGGCATTTCGGCGTCCAGGCGGGCGGCGATGCGTTGCAGGTGCTGCACTGCCAATGGGGATCCGGTTCGGCGGTCGAGGCAGCGCGCAGGGCGTTGCGCTGCGCCTGGCGGCCGGCCTCGGTCTGGCCGTGCTCCGCCTCTTCCAGATCGGCGAGCAGAAGGAACAACCGCCGCTGCTTCACGCCGGCCTGCTGAGCGGCTTGGAGTTGCATGCGGGCTTCGCCGGTGACGTCGGCGTCGAGGGCGGTTTGGGCGATCAGCAGGCGGCTTTCGGCATGGGCGGGGTTGTGTTCGGTCAGCCGTTTCGCCGCCTGTAGCCGAGCCAGTTTGGTGGTCTCCGGTGCGAGCAGCAGGGCGGCGAGATCGGGATGCGGCGCCCTGGCCCAGGCATCCACGATCGCCGACCGGGCTCGGCTTTCCTGCCCGGCGGCGCGCAGACGGCTGGCATAGGCGACGGTGGCCGGGGCAAATCCCGGGTCTTCTTTCCAGGCTTGGCGCGCGTAGTCCAAGGCTCGCTTGGGGTCTTGTTCGACCGCCGCGGCGGCGATGCGATAGACGACACGGCGCGGGTCGGCGCCGATCAGGTCCAGCGCCTCGATCCAGTTGTCGGTTTGCAGGGCAAGTTCCGCGCGTTGCTGGCGCAGCCAGGGCGTGCCGGGATGGGCTTTCTCGGCTTGGCGCGCCAGGGCGATGGCCGCCGTCCAATCGCGCTGATCGATGGCCTGGCGCAACAGGCCACGATAGCCCAGGAAGGCGCCGTCGGGGATTTGGGTCAGGGCGGTGAAGGCTTCCTGCGCCAGGTCCTCCCGCCCGTCCAAGCGACCCGACTCGGCCAGAAGTTGCAGCGTTTGCGGCGTATCGCCCAGCAGGCGGCGCGCGCGCTGGGCCTGCTTGCGGGCATCGGCCGGATCGCCCGCGGCCAGCGCCACCAGCACGCGGTTCAATGCCTGTTGCCCCAGGCGCAGCCGACGATTGCGGCGCCAGCGGCCGGCCAGGCCGGGGATCAACCCGATGCCGAACACCACGCGCAGCACAAGGCCGAACAGCAGGGCCAGCAGCAGCGCGGCCAGAAGTGCCACCGGCACCGAGGTTTCGATGTCATACCGCCCGACCGAGACCGAGACATGCCCCGACAGCGCCGCCAGGTACCAGGCCAGCGTGACGACCGTGATGCCGACGATCAGCAGAAGAAAAACCCGGCGCATCTCAGCTCTGCCCCGCCAGGGAGGCCAATGCCGACCGCGCCGCGAGCAGGGCTTGGGCATTGCTCAGCCACGCCGCCATGGCTTGCTTGGGGGCGCCGGTCAAGGGCGCGAGCGTCGCGACCGCTTGCGCCAGATCGCCCGCGTCCAGCGCCGCCTGGGCGGCAGCCAGAACGGCAGCGGCATTGTTGCCCAGAACCACGTCCTGGCCGATTTTGATGGTGACAAGCGCCTCGGCCTTCGCCAGCACTCGGTCCCAGAACGGCTTGCCGGCCATATCCGGCTGTTCGGCGGCCAGGGCGGCGCCTTGCGCGGCGGGGAAGGACAGGCGCAACTGCGCCTCGGTCGGCGGGGCGGTCTTGGCGAAGCGTGCCAGGGCCGGCGGGGCGTTGGCGATCTCGCCCAGCGGCCGGCCATCGGCCAAAGCCAGGGCGGCGTCCAGCAGGCGCGCCGTCTGGCTTGCTTTGGCGGCGGTGGCGATGGCGCTGTTTTCTGCCCCTTCCAGGGTTTGCACCCGCGCCGTCAGCGCGTCGATGGCCGGTTTTTCGCCGTCCTGCGCGGCTTGCAGGCGCGAGGCCAGGCCTTCGATCCGGCCACCCATCACGTCCAGCCGCTGCGCCACCTGGGCCGGATCGGCGTTCTGCCGGCTTTCCAGCGCCGCCACGCGCGCCGCCAGGGCGGCGACATCGGCGCTGAGGCTTTGCGGCGCAGGGATCGGTCGCGCCTCTAACTGACGCAGGCGGGCGTCGAGGGAGGCGATACGTTGATCGGCGTCGCGCACCTGGGCCGGGACGAGCGGGTTCAGCCAGACGATGAGCAACCCTGCCAGCAGCACGGCGAAGCCGATGCCTGACAGGGCTGGCAGGAGATTTTGGCGCGCTGCTGGCGATGGGGGTGTGGCGGTGCCTGTCGCGTTGGTTGCGCCAAGTGCTGGCCGAGGCGCAGGCCCGCTGGCTGTGCCGCCGGATGTCCCATTGGCAGCCCCATTGGCTGTCCCATTGGCAGCCCCGCTGGCTGTGCGGAAGGCCGCAGCGGTTGGCACGGCCACCGCCGCAGCGGCCGCGCCAGGGGATGAGCCAGGGGATGCGCCTGCGGAACCAGAAGAGGAACCAGAAGGGGAAGCGCCCGGGGAACCAGAAGGGGAACCGCCCAGGGAACCAGAAGAGGAACCAGAAGGGGCCGCGAAGGGGGCGGCGGGCGCTTGTCTGGCCGCGGGATCGTCTGTCGGTTCGGTCATCGCACGAGCACCAGCATTGCATCCTGGTTGGGCCTGGCGGCAACGGCGATCCGTTGCCACGGCAGGGAGGTTAACGGAGCGGCAGCCCGTTCGCTGATCGCAACCGCGGTAACGCCGGACACGGCCTCGGCGAGGCCGGCGGCCTGGACAAGACGGACGAAGATCTTCGCGGTTTCGGTGGAAAAGAACAGCGCCACGGTCAATTCTTGTGCTTTTAGAGCATCATGCGCCGCTTGCGGCAGCACGCCCACGGCCACGGCATGATACGCCACCCGGCGCGAAACGCGATAAGATTTCGCGCGCAGCGCCGCGGCCAGCGCCATCCCCTGCAAGCGCCCCACCGGCAGCAGCAAACTCTGGCTTGCAGCCGCCCGGCGTGAGCCGGTTGCGCGCCCCCCCTCGCCGACCGCCGGCCGGCCTGGCGCACCGATGGTCGCCACGATCAGATCAGGCAGTGCGGCGGCATCGGCATTGGCGTCGATCACCTCACGAAAACCCGCCGCCCGGGCGCGTTCCGCCGTGGCGGAGCCGACGGCGAATGCCGGCCGCGTATGACACGCAGGCGCACACGCGGCGACGGCATTGGCACTGGTCAGCACCGTGGCGGCGAATCCGTCCGGTGGTAGGATCCGGTGCATCACCGGCCGCACCGTCAGCAATGGCGCCAGCACCGGCCGATGCCCCATCGCCAAGATCCGCTGTGCGGTTTGCCCAGCACCCGGCTCGGGCCGCGTAATCAGGACCCCCGGCACGCGCCGTCCCTCCCCGGCTGAGCGCCGGCACCGCGCAGCGACCGCGGCTGCCGGTAGGTCA
>Ga0164296_1001431_pt1 | contig 25371 bp, 25 predicted proteins | sample GEODES057metaG_FD_113533 | JGI IMG/M metagenome (GOLD analysis project Ga0164296, IMG submission 113533) | Dystrophic lake water microbial communities from Trout Bog Lake, Wisconsin, USA - GEODES057 metaG | ecosystem: Environmental > Aquatic > Freshwater > Lake | place: USA: Trout Bog Lake...
AACTCCGGCGTACCCTGCGTGATCATGCCCGAGCGCCTCGCCAGGACCGACCCCTTCACCCAGGTCACCGACACCACCGGCTCCGGCCCCTTCATCTACAAGCCCGACGAGCGCGTCCCTGGCGCCCGCGTTGTCTACACCCGGAACCCGAAATACCTCCCCCGCAAGGACGGCCCGATCGGTGGCACCGCGGGCCCCAAGGTCGCGCATTTCGAGCGCGTCGAATGGGCCATCCTCCCCGACCCCACCACGGCCGCCGGCGCCCTCCAGCGCGGCGAGATCGACTGGCTGCTCACCCCCAACGCCGATCTCATCGACACCCTCCGCAAGGCCCCCGGCGTTACCGTCCGCGTCGCCTTCCCGCTCGGCTCGATCTCCTGCATGCGCTTCAACTGGCTGCAACCGCCCTTCGACCGCGCCGCCATCCGCCGCGCCGTCTTCCCCGCCATAGTCCAGGCCGACTACATGACCGCGATGAACGGCGAGGACCGCACCCGCTGGCGCGACAATGTCGGCTATTTCTGCCCGGGCATGCCGATGGCCAACGATGCCGGCATGGAGGCCCTCACCGGCCCCCGCTCCACCGACGCCGCCCGCCGTAACCTCGAGGCCGCCGGCTACAAGGGCGAGCTCGTCGTCCTGCTCGCCCCCGGCGATGTGCCCTACGCCAAGATCCTCGCCGACGTCACCGCGGACGTCCTCAAGCGCGCTGGCTTCAACGTCGACTACCAATCGATGGACTGGGGCACCCTCGTCCAGCGCCGCGCCAAGCAGGACCCGCTGGACAAGGGCGGCTGGTCGATCTTCCAGACCAACTGGACCGGCGCCGACCAAGGCACGCCGGCCACCCACGTCTTCCTGCGCGGCAACGGCAAAGCCGCGGCACCTGGCTGGCCGACGATTTCGCGCATGGAAGAGTTACGCGACGCTTGGCTGGTCGCGCCAGATGGGGCGACCCAGTTGCGCATTGCCCGTGAGATGCAAATCCTCGCATTTGAGGAGGTGCCCTACATTCCGCTTGGCCAAATGATTTCGCCGACAGCGCACCGCTCAGACCTTATTGGGATGGTCGATAATCAAGTTGCGTTCTGGAATGTCCGCCGCGGGTGACGGGGTATCAGTTGCAGGCGCGTGCATCAGGCCGTGGCCGGGAGTGCCGGCGCCTATTTGGACCAGCCGATGACAGAATTTCCAATGAGGGCGTTCATGTCATAGTGCCCGACACTGCCACTGCCGGGCGTGATTGTCTTGACGCGCTCCCCAATTTTGGATTGAGCAAATGGAAGCTCCCTGCGGTCCTAGCTCAAGATTGGGTGGATGCCCTGAGCCAAAAAAATACACCTATCGGCCTGTTTTAGCCCAGGCCGCAATGCCCGGAATTAGCACAGCCAATGTCGCAGTTCCCATGCGCCAAAGCTCCGTCAGCCTGGACTACATTACCCCTCCCGGTAGCCACGACCTTGGAGCGCAAGACGGTCGGCATTTCCAGGCAAGCCCTTTGATGATTGCTATGCCCCAAACTGCCGCGCCACACGACTAGGCGCGGGTTGACTACGCCATCTTCGCCGAACTCGCTCCACAACAAGGGACTGCTGCAAAATTCACGGGGAGCCACGCCGCGGAGTAGCGGTATCCATCACTATGAGTGCCCCCAGAAGTCATCCGCCCATCGTCGCCACGAAGGTCACGACTTACTTGATAACTTGGCCCTCCCGAGCACCGTGACCGCGGAAATATCGCCACCCTCCTGAATGACTCTCGCATGCGGGATATCTAGGGCGCCGACCTTGTCCGATTGAGCAATAGGATCCACGCCTTGCAAGCCCTGCCTGATCAATAACGCGATCGAACTAGGTTAATGCCCCTTTCCACCGGTGCATGGTATCGCTCGAATGATACGGAACATCTTGCGCCGATGGGCCTGCCCTGCAATCCAAACGTCCTGGCCATGATATTGATAGGCCGAGTGTCCCGCAAGGCTAAAGCCGCCAAAGCGCTTTGGCGCAATCTGCACTTTGCGCCGTCAACCTTCCGTCGATCCGCGGGTTCGTTACACCGAAGTAGCTGCGAAGCCGCATTCCGCCACGGCCGCAAACCTGAAGCGTCAATTAGGGGCGAGTTCACCAAAGGCAGCAGCCATCCGATCGGCACCCTCCATCAGGGTGTCGACACCAGTCGCTATGGACAAACGAAAATAAGGCGACAGGCCATAGGCCGTACCCGCCACCACTGCGACGCCTGCTCGCTCCAGTAGGTACATCACCACATCTCGGTCGCAAGCGAGCACTTTCCCCTCGGACGTCCGTCGCCCAATCATACCCGTGCAGTTTACATAGAGATAAAAAGCCCCTTCCGGCATGGCACAGGACAGGCCGGAGATGGCGTTGATCCGCTGCGCCATGCGGTCTCGCCGCTGCTTGTAGATAGCCACGCTCTCGGCAACGAAGGACTGATCGCCGTTGAGGGCGGCGGCGGCGGCCTGGCTCACCGCGCAGCAGTTCCCCGCCGCCTGCGACAGCAGCGTATCGACGGCCGCAATGAGGTCGCGCGGGCCGGCGATCCAGCCGATGCGCCAGCCGGTCATGGCGTAGGTTTTCGAGACGCCGTTGATCGCCAACGTGCGGTCGCGCAGTTCGGGCGCGGCGACGAGCAGGTGGACGGTTTCATGGCCGTCGAAGCGGATGTGTTCGTAGATGTCGTCGGTCATCACCATGACGTCGGGGAACTCGGCCAGGACATCGGCGAGGCCGCGATACTCGTCGGCGGAATAGGTGGCGCCAGTGGGGTTGGAGGGCGAGTTCAGCAGCAGCCAGCGTGTCTTCGGCGTGATGGCAGCGCGGAGTTGGGCCGGTGTGAGCTTAAAGCCCTGGCTTTCCGGGCAGGCGATCGTCACTGGCGTGCCGTCATTTGCGAGCACCATGTCGGGGTAGGAGACCCAGAAAGGTGCTGGGATGATCACCTCGTCGCCGGCCTCGAGCGTGGCGGCGAGCGCGCTGTAGATCGCGCTCTTGGCGCCGCTGGTGACGATGATTTCGGCCGGCGTGTAGGTGAGGCCGTTTTCGCGGGCGAGCTTGTCGACGATGGCCTGGCGCAGCTCCAGCGTGCCGGCGTTTGGCGTGTAGCGGGTGGCGCCGGCCTCGATGGCCCGCGCGGCGGCAGCGCGGATGCTGGCGGGGGTATCGAAGTCGGGCTCGCCGACGACGAGGTTGACGATCGTCTTGCCCTGGCGGCGCAGCTCGTTGGCCCGGTCGGCCGCCGCCGTGCTGGGGGAGGGCTTGATGCGCTTGATGCGCGGCGCGATGCGGGACGTGTTCACGATGTCTGGCCTCGTGCTGAGTGACGGGCGGTGAGGCTAGGCGGACCGGCCGGGAGTGGCCAAGACGCCTTGGCTCTGCCCAAATAGGCAAGTCTTATGGATCAGCCGCCATGAACCTCCGCCGCCTGCAGTATTTCGTGAAGATCGTCGACATCGGCAGCCTCACGCAGGCCGCCGATATCCTGCATGTCGCGCAACCTGCGCTGAGCCAGCAGCTCGCCACGCTGGAGGGCGAGGTGCGCCAGCAACTCCTGCTCCGCACCAAGCGCGGCGTCACGCCGACCGAGGCCGGACGCGTGCTCTACCAACACGCCCAGCTGATCCTGCGCCAGTGCGAGCAGGCCCGCGTCGACATGATCGCGGCTCATCAAGGGCTCTCCGGCGCGGTCTCCGTCGGACTTGCGCCGGGAACGGCGGCGGCCGGGCTTGCGTTGCCGCTGCTGCGGGCCGTGCGAGCGCGGCATCCGGGGATATTGCTGTATTTGAACGAGACCTACGGCACGACGCTGTCCGAGCTGATCATGAACGGGCGGATGGACATCGCTGTGCTCTACGGCGGTAACACCAGCGTGCATGGCCTAGCCTTCACGCCGTTGCTCAAGGAACAGCTGTTCCTCGTCGGCCCCGTCACCATGCCGGCGCTGCCTGCGGAGGTGCCGCTGCGCCTGCTCGGCGACATCGATCTGTATCTCGCGCGCCCCTACAACGTCGTCCGACGCATGGTCGACGAGGCCTTCGCTGGCGCGGGCATGGCGCCCCGCGTGGTCGCCGAGGTCGAGTCAGCCAGCACTCTGACCGCGGTGATCGCGGAGGGCTGGGGGCGACCATCCTGCCGGAATCCATGGCCCGGCAGATCGTCGCCTCCTGCGGCGCCTGGCAGAGCCGCATCGTCGACCCCGTCATCGCCGCCCCCCTTGCGCTCTGCGAGTCCGACCACCTGCCGCTCTCCGAACCGGCGCGCGCCATCCGCGACATCGTGCTCGAACTGGTCGCCGGACTGCCGGGCAACCTCCTCGCGTCGTCATAAGCCCCCCTTATCGGGACAGAGACATTCAGTCTTGGCGCCGGCGGGAGGCGGCCACTAGCGTCCGGGTCAAGCGAGGGCGCATGGACCTGGACCACATCAAGGCTCTGATCGAAACGATGGCCGCTTCCGACCTGGCGGAGATGGAGGTCAGCGAAAACGGCTGGACCCTGCGCCTGTCGCGCCATGCCAGTACCCAGGCCGCGGCCCCCGTCAGACGGACGCCGCACCCGATTGCCACCCCGGCCCCCACTAGCACCGACCTGCATGCCCCGCTCTCCGGCATCGTCCACCTGCAGCCATCCCCCGGCGCCGCCCCCTTCGTGCAGGCGGGCGCCGCCGTGCGCACCGGCGACCTGCTCTGCCTGATCGAGGCGATGAAGGTGTTCAACAGCGTCCGCGCCGAGCGCGACGGCACCGTCGCCGCCGTGCTGGTGGAGACGTCGAGCGAGGTCGAGGCCGGGCAACTGCTGATGCGCATCGCGTGACCGCCCCAGGTTTCGATACCGTCCTGATCGCCAATCGCGGCGAGATCGCGCTGCGCATCCAGCGCGCCTGCCGGGGCCTCGGGCTGCGCACCGTCGCCGTGTTTTCCGAGGCCGACCGCGATGCCCCCCATGTCCGCCTGGCCGACCAGGCCCTGTGCATCGGCCCGGCGCCGGCGCGGCACAGCTATCTCGACCAGGCCGCCATTCTGTTCGCCGCCGAGGTCAGCGGCGCCCAGGCGATCCATCCCGGCTATGGCTTCCTCGCCGAGAACGCCGGCTTCGCCGAGCGCGTCGAGGCCGCCGGGCTCACGTTCATCGGCCCCGCGTCGGAGTCCATCCGCCTGATGGGCGACAAGATCGCCGCCAAGCAGGCGATGCGCGCGGCCGGCGTGCCCTGCGTCCCCGGCCCCGACACCGCGCTGCCCGACGACCCCGCCGCCCTGCTCCGCCTCGCCGCGACGATCGGCTACCCCGTCATCGTCAAGGCCGCGGGCGGCGGCGGCGGGCGCGGCATGCGCCTGGTGCGCGATCCCGCCGCCCTCGCCGACGCCGTCGCCGTCACGCGCGAGGAAGCCCGCCGCGCCTTCGGCAATCCCGCCGTCTATCTCGAGAAGTTCCTGACCCATCCTCGCCATATCGAAATCCAGGTGCTCGCCGACCACCACGGCACGACGCTGTGGCTCGGCAGCCGCGACTGCTCGCTGCAGCGCCGGCACCAGAAGGTGATCGAGGAAGCCCCCGCGCCCGGCATTTCCCCCGACATCGTCGCCGCCATCGGCGCCAGCTGTGTCGAGGCGTGCCGCCGCATCGGCTATCGCGGCCTCGGCACCTTCGAGTTCCTCGTCGAGGACGACGCCTTCTGCTTCATCGAAATGAACACCCGCGTGCAGGTCGAGCACACCGTGACCGAGATGGTCACCGGGCTCGACCTCGTGCAGCTCCAGCTCCGCGTCGCCAACGGCGAGCCCCTCGCCATCACCCAGGCCGCCATCGTCCGCCACGGCCACGCCATCGAATGCCGCATCAACGCCGAGCATCCCGAAACCTTCGCCCCCTCCCCCGGCCGCATCACCCAGTGGCACCTGCCCGGCGGCCCCGGTGTCCGCGTCGACACCCACATGGAGCCCGGCGCCGTCGTCTCAGCCCACTACGACTCGCTGATCGCCAAGCTGATCGTCCTCGGCGCCACCCGCGACGAAGCCATCGCCCGCATGCGCGCCGCCCTCGACGAAATGCAGGTCGGCGGCATCGCAACGAACCTGCCCCTGCATCGCCGCCTCCTCCGCGATGCCGCCTTCATCGTCGGCGGCATTGACATCCACCACATCGAACGCGGGCACGCGGCATGACGTCGATCACCCTGCTCGGCACCACCGCCCTGCTGTTCGACGCACCGGGCGAGACCGACCTGCCGACGCAGCAGCGCATCTGGGCCCTCGCCCGCGAAGTCGAAACCTGGCCCGAGGTGCGCGAGGCCGTCCCCGGCATGAACAACCTCATGCTCGTGTTCGCCCGCGCCCCCCGCCACCTCGCCGCCCTCGAGGCCCGCCTGCGTGACGCCTGGGACGCCGCCGTCCCCCTGCCGCGCGAAGGCCGCCTGGTCGAACTGCCCGTCACCTATGGCGGCGACGCCGGCCCGCATCTCGCCGATGTCGTCGCCCATACCGGCCTCACCGTCGACGCCATCGTCGCCCTGCACACCGCGCCCGACTACCCCGTCTTCGCCCTCGGCAGCCACCCCGGCTATTGCTATCTCGGCGGCATGGATCCGCGCATCACCACGCCGCGCCGCAAGGTGCCGGTGCTCAGCATCCCCGGCGGCGCCGTCTCCATCGGCGGCTCCCAGACCGGCGTTTCCGCCTCCACCGGCCCGAGCGGCTGGAACACAATCGGGAGCACCACGATGTGCTTCTTCGACCCGACCCGCGATCCCCCTGCCCTGCTGCGCCCCGGCGACACCATCCGCTTCCGCGCCGAGCGGGTGATCCGATGATCGAGATCCTCTCCGACACCGCGCTCGCCACCGTGCAGGATCTCGGCCGCACCGGCGCGCTCAACTGGGGCGTCGGCACCTCCGGGGCGATGGACCCGCTGGCGCTCGCCGCCGGCAACATCCTGCTCGGCAACGGCGCTGGCGCCGCGGCCATCGAGGTCCAGGTCTTCCCGTTTCTGGTCCGCTTCGCCGAGCCCTGCGCCTTTGCCCTTACCGGCGCCGACTGCGCCGCCAGCCTCGATGGCCGGCCACTGCTGCCCTGGTGCTCCGCCGAGGCCGCCGCCGGCCAGATCCTGCGCCTCGGCCTGCCTGCCGCCGCCACATGGCGCGCCAGCCGCGCCTATCTCTGCCTCGCTGGCGGGATCGACGTCCCCGCCGTGCTTGGCTCGCGCAGCACCCAGCTGCGCGGCGCCTTCGGCGGCCATGACGGCCGCGCGCTGCGCCAGGGCGACCGTCTCGCCGCAGTTGCCCCAGGTGCAGGCCAGCGCCCGACCGGCTTGGGCGCCGTGCCCCCTGCCTTCTGCCTGCCGCTCAGCCAGGACGGCCTGCCCGCCATCCGCGTGCTCCCCGCCGCCGAATACGACCGCTACACCGCTGCCTCCCGCGCCGCCTTCTGGGGCGAACCCTGGCGCATCACCCCGCAGAGCGACCGCTACGGCTACCGCCTCGCCGGCCCGACGCTGACGCCCAGCGCTCCCATTGAGTTGCGCTCCCACGGCATCGTCCCCGGCGTCATCCAGGTGCCCCATGGCGGCCAGCCCATCGTTCAGATGCGCGACGCCCAGCCCTCCGGCGGCTATCCCAAGATCGGCACCATCATCGAGGCCGACCTCTGGCGCCTCGGCCAGGCTCCGATCGGCAGCCGCCTCCGCTTCGTCGAGACCGACTGGGAAACCGCCCTGGCCGCGCGCGACGCCAACGAGGCCTGGCTCGCCAACCTCGCGCGCCTCGCCGACCTGCGGAGGATCGCCACATGAGCCTCCCCGCCGCCGACATCGCCCGCCTCGCCGCCTGGCTCGCGCAAACCGATCTCGCCGCGCTCGACCTGCGCGGCCCCGGCGTCCATCTCCGCCTGCACCACGTGGCCGGCACCGTCACCGAAGTCGAGGAGCCGCCCCCCGTCACGGTGATCACCGCCCCCTCGGTCGGCCACTTCCTCGCCGCCCACCCCCTGCACGACCACCCCCTCGCCCCCATCGGCACCCGCGTCGCAGCCGGCCAGGCCATCGCCCTGCTCCGCGTCGGCCCCCTCCTGCTGCCCGTCACCGCCCCCTGCCCCGCCATCGTCGTCGACGTCATCGCCGCCCCCGGCGCCGCGGTCGGCTACGGCACGCCGCTCATCGCCCTCCACCCCCTCACGGACTAGCGCCATGGACATCGACCTCAACGCCGATCTCGCTGAAGGCTACGGCCCCTGGACCATCGGCGACGACGCGGCCCTGCTCGACATCGTCTCCTCGGCCAACCTCGCCTGCGGCTTCCATGCCGGCGATCCACTGATCATGGCGCGCACGGTCGCCCTTGCGGCCGCCCGCGGCGTCGACATCGGCGCCCATGTGGGTTTTCCCGATCGGCAGGGGTTCGGCCGCCGGGTGATGCAGATCGACACCGAGGAATTGGCCGCCATGATCGTCTACCAGCTTGGCGCGCTGGCCGGCATTGCCCGGGCGGCCGGCCAGCGGGTGACGCACATGAGTTTCCATGGCGCCCTCGGCAACCTCGCCGCCGGCGACGCTGGCCTCGCCACCCTCCTGGTGCGCGCGGTGGCCGCCTTCGACCCCGCGCTCACCATCATCACCTCGACCAGCCCCGCGATCGAGGGCGCCGCCGCCGCCGCCGGATTGCGCGCCGTCGGCACCTTCCTCGCCGACCGCGCCTACGACGACGACGGCATGCTGGTGCCGCGCAAACTGCCGGACTCCGTCATCCACGACCCCGCCCGCGTGCTTGAACGCGTCCGCCGCATGCTGGACGACGGCATTGTTATCACCTACTCCGGCAAGCCATTGCCGATGCGGCCACGCTCGATCCTGCTGCATGGCGACACCGGCGGGGCGGTGAACCTGGCGCGGCGCATCCGTGCCGAGATCGAGCAGGGTGGCGGGCGGATCGTCCCCGTCTCCAGACAAACATAAGCGCCTCTTATCCCACCACAGCCAATCCGTCTTGGCGCGGCGAAATCGCCACCGATAGCGTCAGCAACAATGCTGCGGGGAATTCGATGCCATTTTCCGATTATCGCACCGCTCTCGTCACCGGCGCCTCCTCGGGGATCGGCGCCGCCGTGGTCGAGCGCTTCCGCGCCGAGGGCATCGAGGTCCACGCCATCGCCCGCAGCGGCGACGCCCTCGCGGCGCTGGCCGCCCGCACCGGCTGCATCGCCCATGTGCTCGACGTCACCGAGCTCGCTGGGATCACCGCCCTCTGCGCGGCCATCCCCTTCGACATCCTCGTCAACAACGCCGGCGTCGACCGCCCGCGCGGCATCCTCAAGGCCGAGCCCGACGACATCGACCTGCTCGTCGACGTCAACCTGCGCGCCGTGCTGCACCTCTGCCGCCTCGTCGTTCCCGGCATGGTCGCGCGCGATCGCGGGCACGTCATCAACATCAGTTCCATCGCGGCCGCTTATAACTTCGGTGGCAACACCACCTATCACGCCACCAAGGCGGCGATCTCGATGCTCTCCCGCCAGCTCCGCATCGACGCCTTCGGCAAGCGCGTGCGCGTCACCGAGATCTGCCCAGGCCGGATCGCCACCGACATTTTTGCTCACGTCCATGGCGACAGCCCGGAGATTCACGAGCGCTTCATCCGCGGCTTCGAACTGCCCGAGGCGAAGGATGTCGCCGACGCCATCGCCTTCGCCATCGCCGCCCCCATCGCGGTGAACATAGGCCATATGGAAATCACCCCCACGCTGCAAGTGCCGGGCGGCCTGTCCACCGCCCGTCCCGGCGACGCATGAAGGGGTTCGACCTCCTCGCCATCCTGCTGAACCCCGGGTTCAGCGCCATGCTGCTGCATGGCATCGTCATGACCTTCGTTGTCGCCATCGGCTCCTGGCTGCTGGCGATGTCGCTCGGCATCCTCCTCCTCGCGCTGCGCCTGCTGCCCGCGCGGATCGCTGAAGCCGCGGTTGCCGCCTACATCTCCTATCACCGCAACGTGCCGACCCTGGTGCAGCTTATGCTTTGGTATTTCGGCATCTCCAGCCTGTTCCCCGCGGCGATGCAGGAATGGTTCGGCGAGCATAACGGCGAGGTGCTGTTCGCCATCATCGGCCTCGGCCTCTGCCAGGCCGCCTATTTCAGCGAGGACCTCCGCTCCGGCCTGCGCTCCGTCGCCCCCGGCCAGGAGGAAGCCGCCCGCGCCCTCGGCCATTCCTATCTCGGCACCATGCGCTTCGTCCTGATGCCGCAGGCCTTCCGTAACGCCATGCCGGCCTTGGTCAACCACACCGTCTCGCTGTTCAAGAACAGCAGCCTCGCCATGGCCATCGGCGTCGCCGAGCTGACCCACGCCGTGAAGGAGGTCGAGAGCGAGAGCTTCCGCACCTTCGAGACCTACCTCATCGCCACCGTGCTCTACCTCGTCTGCTCGCTCCTACTGATGGCCGCGGGTGCGGCGCTGAGCCGCGGCACCGCGCTCGCCGGGGCGCGCTGAGCGATGTTGCAAGGCGCCATCTCCATCGTTTCCGAGAACTGGCTGCTCCTGCTCGTCGGGCAATACCCCAACGGCCCGCTCGGCGGCATCGCCGCCACCTTGATGCTCTCCGTCCTCGGCATCGCGCTCGCCTTCCCGCTCAGCGTGCTGATCGCGCTGGCCCGCATCTCCCGCTGGCCCCTGCTGCGCGCACCCGCCACCGCGCTGGTCTACGTCGTCCGCGGGGTTCCTTTGCTGATGATCATCTTCTGGGTCTACTTCCTGTTCCCCCTCCTGCTTGGCGCCAACGTCCCCGGCTTCGCGACGATGGTGTGTACCCTGGTGATCTACGAGGGCGCCTTCCTCAGCGAGGTCGTCCGCGCCGGCATCCAGGCCCTGCCCGCCGGCCAGATGGATGCCGCCCGCGCCCTCGGCCACTCCTACCCGCGCGCCATGCGCTACATCATCCTGCCGCAGGCGCTCTACAACATGCTGCCGGCGATCCTCAGCCAGTTCATCTCCACCATCAAGGAAACCACGCTCGGCTACGTCATCAACGTCCCCGAGCTCACCTTCGCCGCCAACCAGATCAACAACCGCCTGCTCACCAAGCCGTTCGAGGTCTTCCTCATCCTGGCGCTCACCTACTACGTCGTCTGCTACAGCCTCAGCGCCGCCACCACCTGGCTCGAGCGCCGCATCGCCACCCGCCGCGCTGGCCCCGCACCGCTCGCAGTCATGGAGGCGGCCGGATGATCCGTTTCGAGAACGTTAACAAACTCTACGGCGACTACCCCGCCCTCGCCGACATCAACGCCGAGGTCGCCCGCGGCGAGGTCGTCGTCGTCTGCGGCCCCTCGGGCTCCGGCAAGTCGACGCTTATCCGCACGGTGAACCGGCTGGAGGAAATCCGCTCCGGCGCCATCCTCTTCGAGGGCCGCAACGTGCATGCGAAAATGTCGAGTGCCGAGCTGAACAAGCTGCGCAGCCGCATCGGCTTCGTCTTCCAGTCCTTCAACCTCTTCCCGCACCTGTCCGCACTCGACAACATCATCCTCTCGCCCCATCGCGTGAACGGCCTCGGCCGCGCCGCCGCCCGCGACCGGGCCATGGCCCTGCTCGACCGCGTCGGCCTCGCCAACCGCGCCCACGCCTTCCCGGCCCAGCTCTCGGGCGGCCAGCAGCAGCGCGTCGCCATCGCCCGCGCGCTCGCCATGGAGCCGCCGGCGATGCTGTTCGACGAGCCCACCAGCGCGCTCGATCCCGAAATGGTCGGCGAGGTCCTCGCCGTTATCCGCGGCCTCGCGCAGGACGGCATGACCATGATGTGTGTCACCCACGAAATGAGCTTCGCCCGCGACGTCGCCGATCGCGTGTGGTTCATGGATGCCGGACGGATACTCGAAACCGGCACCCCCGACGCCTTCTTCGGCGCCCCCCAGCACCCCCGCGCCCAGCGCTTCCTGTCCGACCTGCGGTCACGCTGACCCCCCGTTCCAATCACCCGAGGAGATCCAAGATGCAGATGAAAACACCTCTCGCCATCGCCGCCGCAGCGCTGGCCTTCGCCGCCCTGGCGCTGCCCGCCCAGGCCGACCAGCTTGCCGACATCATGGCGCGCAAGGAGCTGAAATGCGGCACCTTCGCCGACGTGCCGCCCTTCGCCGCCCCCGATCCCAAGACCCGCGAAATGGTTGGCTTCGACGTCGACCTTTGCATGGCCATCGCCAAGCGCTGGGGCGTCGCCGCCAAGATCACTCCGCTCTCCGTCGAAGGCCGCGTGCCCGAGGTAAAGCTCGGCCGCGTCGACGTGACCATCGCCAACCTCGCCTACACGCTGAGCCGCGCCGAGCAGATCCAGTTCAGCGACCCCTACTACCTCGCCAAGGAGATGCTCGCAGTGAAAGCGTCAGATCCAGGCACGAGTAAAGCCGACTTCAAAGGCAAACGCATCGCCGCTGCGAAAGGCTCGACCTCTGAACTCGCTGTCAAGCTGAATGGCTCCGAGCCCCTGACATTTCAGGACACCGGCTCCGTCTTCATGGCCGTGCAGCAGAGCAAGGCCGCTGGCATGGTTGCCAACACTATGACCATCACCAAATTGGTCAACGAGTCAAAGTCGGGTGGCGTGCCGCTCAAAATGATCGCTGAGCCAATGGTTTATCAGCCGATTGGCGTTGGCATGAAGAAGGACGAGCCAGCCCTGCTCGCGAAGATCAATGAAACATTGTTGGCCATGGACCAGGCCGATGAGATCAACACATTGTGGAACAAGTGGCTCGGGCCAGACACCGAGTTCAAGATGGTGCGCACCGACAAGGTTGTCCCGTTCAAGGACCTGCAGTTTACCCCCCTGCCCTGACATCCCGGCGACGTGGTGGACCGCAAGGGCCGTCGGGTCCCCTTCGTCGAATGCCTTCGCCCGTCGTATCATCGCTCAACATGCTTACAGTAGTTCGCTTGTGTCCTGACTCGCAGGTAACTTCCCAGGGGCGCGTGATCTGAGTCGCTTTGGTCTGCGTCGGTTCGCAGGAGGGTCAGACATGAGCGCAGCGGTAACGATCACCCGGACCGAGCACGCTGCGGCGTCGCTGCGGTCCGTTGCTGGCAAGTGCCGCGATCGGGCGCAGGTGCGCCGCTTGTTGGTACTGGCGATGGTGCTGGAAGGTCACTCGCGTGCCTAGGCGGCGGCGCGCAATGGGATCGACAGTCAGACTCTGTGCGACTGGGTGCACCGTTACAACGAAGGCGGGGTTGCGGCGCTTGTGTCACGCACAAGCCCCGGACCGACGCCCAGGCTGAATTCCGATCAGATGGAGCAACTCCGTGAGATCGTCCTCGCTCCTCCGGACGCGCAGGTCCGGCACGTCGTGCGCTGGCGCTGCGTCGACCTGCGCGACGAGGTGACCCGGCAGTTTTCTGTGACCGTGGACGAGGACACGGTTGGCAAATGGCTGCGCAAGCTGAAGCTGACCCCGCTGCAACCGCGGCCCTATCACCCGAAGACGGATGCCGCAGCCCAGGAGGCGTTTAAAAAAACTTCAGTGCGCACCTGAGACAGGCACGGCATGCCAGTTGGGACGGCGTGACGGCGGAGATCTGGTTCCAGGACGAAGCCAGGGTCGGCCACAAGGGATCGCTAAGCTACATGTGGGCTCCGGTGGGCTCACGTCCAGCGATGGTGCGCGATAATTGCCACGATACCGACTACCTGTTCGGTGCGATCTGCCCGGCGCGCGCCGTCGGCGCCGCCGTGATAACCCCTGCGGCCGACACCGAATGCATGAACCTGCACCTGGCCGAGATCAGCGAACAGATCGCTCCGGGCGCCAACGCCGTGGTGATCTGCGATGGCGCCGGTTGGCATCAGACCGGAGGCGCGCTCACTGCTCCAGCGAACATCGTGCTGCAGCATCTGCCGTCCTATGTCCCGGAATTGAACCCCATGGAAAATGTCTGGGACTATCTCCGGGGCAACAAACTCTCGGCCAGGGTTTGGAACAACTACGATGCCATTCTCCAAGCCTGTCCCGGTGCCTGGAACTGGTTCGTCGCTGACACCGACCGGATAGGATCGATCGGAACCAGACAGTGGGCAACGGTCAGCGAGTGAGCGGGTTGGTATAAGTGATGTCGGTCGAAGCTTTTGATCCCTGCGCGCAGTCTGGCGTACAGTGCCTGAGATTGATGCATTTCGCGCGCCCATCATACTCTGTCGTTGCGATCGCTGAATCCGACGGCCATCAGTGCCATCCCAATGAGTTCATCGCCTGCGCATAAAGCATCCCCCTGCGCCCGAGCAGCAATGGCGGCATTGTTGGCCCGTGCGCCGGATAAACGGGGTCTCCAGCAAGGCTGGCAACGCCCATCATACGATCATTGACAGAAAAAATCGGTTCCAGCGTCGCGTAGTCGATCGGCCAGTCGTCGGCGAAGCCGTCGAGGCTTCGCACGCGGAAATCCGATAGAGGGATACGGGGGAAATTCGCCGTCCAGTGTACGGAGCCACCGCCTACCGCATCGTAGTTGGCAACCTTCATCACGGAGTTTGTATCGCTGATGGGATAGTCTGCCGTCAGCCTGCGGCGATTTGGAAATACACTCGAGTCGGAAGCAACCGTACCTCCAAGTCGCGGCCGTTCGTTGGGTGGTCGGTCGACCTTACACAGTCTCCCTGCTCCCTCCAGAGGATGTGCATCTTGGTCTTAGCGAGGCGCCAGGTCACCACAGCGGCTGAGCCGCCCGACCTTATGATGAATCATCGACGGGATCTCGCATCAGTCTGCTCGCTTTCCCCCTCTCTCAGGGTGCCGACGACGCACCAGCCCATGACCGACTGTCGAGCGGCGGCGTGCACACGTGGTACTCTGACGTGATGCGCGGAGCCTTCGCAAGCTGCACTATATCCGGCACCGGACGACGAAGATCCGGATCGCCCGCGACCGCCTGTTCGATGCCCATCGCGGCGCGGAGTGTGAAGCGGTCACGGGCGGCGGGACCGGTGATCATCATGCCGAACGGGGTACCCGTTGGTTCGAGGCCCATCGGCAGCGAGAGGCTAGGGTTGCCGGTGAGGGAGATCATGTAGGTGAGCGAGAACCAGTGGAAGTAGGTATGCATGCGTTTGCCGCCGACTTCGTTCTGGTAGAGCTGGCTCCAGGGGAAGGGGGAGACGGCGACGGTGGGGGAGAGGATGAGGTCGTAGCCGGTGAAGACGGACTGGACGGCGCGGTAGATCCGGGTTTGTTCGGCCTGGGCCCAGGAGACGTCGGCGGCGGAATAGCGCAGGCCTTCCTCATAGTTGGCGATCATGTTGGGGCCGAGTTTGGCGCGATGTTTGGTATAATTGGCGCGCTGGGATTGCAGCATGCCGGTGGCGCGGAGGATGCCGAAGGCGTCGTGCGCATGGCCCATGTCGGGGGTGACAGGGTCGCAGGCGGCGAGCATGGGTTTGAGTTTGCGGATGCGGGCGCGGAAGGTTTTGGCGATGCCGGGATCGATCGGGCAGGTGCCCCAGTCCTCGGTAAAGGCGACGCGGAGGCGGGAGGGGTCGATCGCTTCGGGGTTGCGGAAGGTGTTGCCGTCGATGGGGCGGGAGAGCGGGTCGGAGGGGTCGAAGGCGGCCTGGGCGGAGAGCAGGAGGCAGGTGTCGGCGACGGTGCGGCCCATCGGGCCGAGGGTGGGGATCATGTTCCAGCCCTGGCCGCGGCGGTCGGTGGGGACCAGGCCAGGGGATGGGCGGAAGCCGACGACGCCGCAGAAGGCGGCGGGGATGCGCAGCGAGCCGCCGCCGTCGGAGCCGGTGCAGATCGGCAGCATGGAGGTGGCGAGCGCGACGGCGGAGCCACCGGAGGAGCCGCCAGGGATGCGGGTGGGGTCGAAGGGGTTGCCGGAGGGGCCGTAGACGGGGTTGTTAGAGTTGGCGCCGGCGCCGAATTCGGGGACGTTGGTCTTGCCGACAACGATGGCGCCGGCGGCGCGGCAGCGGGCGACCATGGGGTCGTCATGCTTGACGCGGTTCTTGGCGAAGATGGGGGAGCCGTAGCTGTTGATGAGGCCGGCGGCGTCGTCGAGGTCCTTCACGCCGAGGGGGAGGCCGTGCAGCGCGGGGAGGTCGGCGCCGGACATGACGGCGCGTTCGGCGGCCTTGGCCTCTTTTTCGGCGCGGGGCCAGATGGTGTCAGTGATGGCCTTGACTGCGTGGTTCACGGTGTCGATGGGCTTGCGGCAGCTGGCGAGGAGCTCGACGGGAGAAAGCTGCTTGGTGCCGATGAGGCGGCGGGCTTCGACGGCGGTGAGGTCGCAAGGTTCGGTCATTGTGTGTCCCTCTTGTTCCAGTCTGGGGATTTCAGGAGCGATGAAAGTCGGCAGGGGTGAGTTTGCCGAGTTCGGTGAGCAGCAACGGCCAGGTGCGCAGGCCTTCGTCGAAAGAGGAGAGGCGGAAAAACTCGTTGGGGGTGTGGACGTCCTCGTCGGGCATGGCGAGGCCGAACATCATCGACTCCATACCCAGCATTTCCTTGAATATCGCGGTGATCGGCAGGGTGCCACCAGCGCGGGCGGCGTAGGCGGGCTGGCCGTGGACGCGCTCGAGCACACCGATGGCAGCGCTGAGCATCGGGTGCTCCTCGTCGAGTGTGGCGGCAGGGGTGCCACCGCTTTCCGGGGTGAGTTCGAGCTGAACGCCATCGGGGAGATGGGAGTGAAGATGGGCGCGCAAGCGGGCCTGGGCGTGGGCCGGATCCATGCCCGGAGCGAGGCGGAGGGTGAGCTTGGCATGGGCTTCTGCGGGCAGGACGGTCTTGGTGCCAGCACCGGTGTAGCCGCCCCAAAGTCCATTGATTTCGATGGTAGGTCGTAATGTCGTGCGCTCACGGACCGTGTCGGCGGGATCGCCCCATGGGAGACCACCAAAATCGGCGTACCACTGGGCCTCGTCGAAAGGCAGGGCAGCGGCCGCAGCGCGCATGGCGTTGCTGATCGGCTTGGCATCATCGCCAAACCCGGCGACACGGATGCGGCCCTGGTCGTCATGCAGGGAAGCCAGGAGGGCGGCGATCTCCCGCAAGGCATTGCGGGCGGCTCCGCCATAACGGCCGGAGTGGCCGTCCTTGGCGGCGGTGCGCAGGGTCATCTCCAGGCCGGTGATGCCCCGTCCGCCAACGCCGACGGTGGGGACGGTCGTGCTGGCTCGGCCACCGTCGGCGGAGAGCAGGGCATCGGCGGCGAGAAGGTCAGAATAACGGGCGACGATGCCGCGCAGGCTGGGGCTGCCGCATTCCTCCTCACCTTCAAGAAAGAGCTTGATGTTGACGGGGCATCCGCCAGTGACCGCCAAGAAGGCAGCAACGGTCTCGATGGCTATGGTGGTGGAGCCCTTCACATCCGAGGCGCCGCGGGCATAGAGGCGGCCATCGATTTCGATGGGCTCAAAGGGGGGCGTGCGCCAGAGCTCAAGCGGGTCGGCGGGCTGCACGTCGTAGTGCCCGTAGACGATAAGGGTAGGCTTGCCAGGGGCGCCCATCCAGGAGGCGAAGATGGCCGGCTGGCCGTCACTTTCGAGAAGCCGCGCGTCGGCGAGGCCAGCGTCGCGCAGGCGGGCCAGCAGGACATCACGCGCGGCGTCCATATGGGGGCCGAAGGCGGGGTCGGTGGAGACACTCGGGATGCGCAGCAGCACCTTGAGGCGGTCGAGAATAGCGTCACGATGGGTGGCAAGATAGGCGATGACGGCGTCAGACATGCGAATGGCCCCGGTCCGGTGCTGGCTCGCCAATATGTTGGACCTGCGGCGAGCAGGTGGCCAGAGCGGGCGGTCCAATACAAATGCCCCTTCCGAGGGAACAGTTGCGAGAATCCGCACAGCGTATACAGGGTGGCCTTTCTGGAAACCGCCTAAGGAGAGTCCCATGGCGCCTGCAAAGAAAGCCGCCCCCGCGGCCAAGAAAGCCGCCGCTCCGGCGAAGCCGGCAGCGGCTGCCAAAAAGGCAGCCCCCACGAAACAGCTGACTGTCACGTTGAAGCACCTTGCAGCGGGCCTCGCCGAGAGCCATGAACTGGCCAAGAAGCATGCCGAGGCCCTGCTGGGTGACCTCGTCGCGCTGGCCACCGCCCACCTCAAGAAGGGCGACAAGATCCGCCTGACCGGCCTCGGCACCCTGCAGGTGCGCGCCCGTCCGGCCCGCATGGGTCGCAATCCCGCCACAGGGGAAGCGATCGCCATCAAGGCAAGCAAGAAGATCGCCTTCCAGCCCGCCAAAGAGCTGAAGGAAGCGGTCTGACCAACGCCCCCCCCTGCCCTTCATCACGTCACGCCTCAATGAAGGGCAGGGTTCAGGCCCACTTAAGGACGCTGCTGAACCTTGTTGATAACGGCCTTTGGTATCGGCCGGAGTGGTTCGCCCGAATTAGCCTTTAAATTGGCTTGCGGCCTATCATGTCCGCATGATGATCCCGCTCTCAATTCTCGACCTCGCCCCGATTCCTGAAGGCAGTGACGCTGGCCAGGCGCTGCGTAATTCGCTTGACCTTGCACGCCACGCGGAAACTCTTGGCTATGCGCGCTACTGGATGGCCGAGCACCACAACATGCCCGGGATCGCCAGCGCCGCGACAGCGGTCGCGCTCGCTCATATTTCTGCTGGTACGCACACCATCCGGATCGGCGCAGGCGGCGTCATGTTGCCGAACCACGCGCCGCTGCTGATTGCCGAGCAGTTTGGCACCCTCGCAGCCCTGCACCCCGGCCGGATCGACCTCGGCCTGGGTCGCGCCCCCGGCAGTGACCAGATCGCCGCCCGGGCGATGCGGCGCACTCTGACGCAGGACGACCACTTCCCGCGCGATGTGATGGAACTGCTCGACTACTTCCGCCCAACGCAGCCCGGCCAGGTGCTACAGGCGGTACCCGGCGCCGGGCTGCACGTGCCGGTATGGATATTGGGCTCAAGCACCTATGGCGCCCAACTCGCCGCCGCCCTTGGCCTGCCCTACGCCTTCGCCTCGCATTTCGCCCCCGCCCAGATGCGCGAGGCGATGGCGCTCTACCGCGCCCATTTCCAACCTTCCGAATGGCAAGCTACGTCGCGCGTGATGCTCGGCGTCAATGTCTTTGCAGCTGACACCGATGCCGAGGCTCGGCGGCTGTTCTCTTCGCTGCAGCAGGCCTTCATCAACCTGCGTACCGGTCGCCCCGGCAAGCTTCCGGCCCCGATCGATGACATGGACGCCCGGCTTGAGCCTCGGGCGCGGATGATGCTGGAAAACTCGCTCTCCTGCTCAATCGTCGGTAGCCCGCAGACCGTGCGGGTGGGTCTACAGGACTTCGTCGCCCGCACCGGGGCGGATGAACTCATGATTACGGCGCAGATCTACGACCATGCCGCGCGCAAGCGGTCATTCGAAATCCTCGCCAATGCACGCGACGAATTATCCCTCGCCGCTTGATGTGATCATCTAGAGCGCGATCGCTTGAGGCCGATGGGTCAGAAAGCGCGAATCACGTTCTTCTTCAATAGATTGCGAGATCGTGATTGGTTTTACCTAAACCAAAAACGATCTAGTCAAACAAGTTAGCCAGCCGCTGCTTGATCTGATCAGCGACGTAGAGCGCAAGTGCCTGAATCGTTGGCGTCGGATTGACGCCGGCAGAGGTTACAAACAGCGAACCGTCGACAATGAACAGGTTCTTCACATCATGGCTGCGGCCCCACTCGTTCACTACCGAGGTCGCCGGATCCTTCCCCATTCGCGCCGTGCCCATCAGATGCCAGCCGCCGTTGGCCAGCGGGGCATCGAATTCGATGTCGCGGGCGCCGGCAGCCTTAAGGATATCAATGCCGCGCGCCACCGAGAAATCGATCATCCGCCGGCTATTCTCGCTCAGCGTGTAGTCAATCCGTGGCGCGGGAATTCCGTGTATGTCCTTCAGCACCGGATCGAGGGTGACGCGGTTATGTGCCTTCGGCAGATCCTCGCAGATCGCACCCAGGCCGGTGCCGCGCCGGTGCCGGCGGCGGAAAGCGTCATGGTGCCCCCCGCCCCAGGGGATACCGCCGTTCGCAACGCCGGTAATCGCGGTTGATGCGGTCGCGGCCCCGCGCCGGAACTCGTAGCAGAACCCGCGCACGAAGCCGCGCGAGAGATCGGTTTCGTAGAACTCATGGCTCCAGTAGCTATTAGCCGGCCCGCGCTCGCCATCGAGTTCATCGTCGAAATAGCCGAAGATGGCGACATAGGGATGGAACATCAGATTCCGTCCGACCTGATCCGACGAATTGGCCAGACCATTGGGGAAGCGGGCCGACATCGAGTTCAGCAGAATACGTGGCGTCCCGATCCCGTTGCACGCCATGATGACAATATGGGCGGCCTGGAAGCGCTCGACGCCATCGGCATCGTAGTAGACGACGCCGTTGGCCATGCCGTCGGGGCCGAGGGTGATTTCGCGCACTCGTGCCCGCGTGCGCAGTTCGACGCCGGCACGGATCGCCAACGGCCAGTAAGTGATATCGGTGCTTCCCTTTGCGCCCTGGGCGCAGCCTGAGCCGCACTGTCCGAGATTGATGCACGGCGCCCGCCCCTCATATTCGACCGAAGCAATCGCTGCATCCGACGGCCACCAATGCCAGCCGAGCTTGTTAAACCCCCTCCCCAACGCCATCGTCGACTGCCCCAGTGGCAAAGGCGGCATCACCTGTGGCTTAGGCGGATAGGCCGGATCGCCAGCAAGCCCCGAGACACCCATCACACGATCGTTGATATCGTAGAACGGAGCCAGCGTATCGTAGTTGATCGGCCAGTCATCGGCGATACCGTCAAGCGATTTCACGCGGAAGTCGGACGGGTGGAAGCGCGGCGTATGAGCGCCGAACAGCACGGTCCCACCCCCAACGGCGTTGAAATTCGTGACTTTGATCGCCGAGTTGTCCTCATTGATCGGATAGTCCGTGTCGCGCTTGCGCTGGTTGGGGCTGATGGCGAACTGACCATCGGAGCGCGCCTCGTAATCCCGTCGCGTCGAGGGATAGCTGCCTGGCTTCATCCACTCGCCTTGCTCGAGGCAAACGATCCGCATCTTCGTCTCGGCCAGGCTCCACGCGACGGCCGCGCCCGAAGCACCGGCCCCGATGATCAGCACATCGACGATATCGTTCATGGCGCTGCCTTTGCTCCGGAATGCGCCAACGAAAGCAGGCGATACCCGGGCGGTCAATCGTCGGTGCGCTCCTAAGTCTCGCGCCCCGCCTTCCGTCGCTCGATAGCCGAGATGACGTTGAACCCGATGGCGCGGAACGGCTCCGGTGCGATCCAGTTCGCCGATCCATAGGCAGCGCGCACTCCAGCTTCGTCCGTTCCAACAGTCACCAGGTCAGCCAGCCGCTGCCCCAATACCGTGCCTTTAACAATCCCCGCCCCGTTGCATCCGGTCGAGGTGTACAGCCCTTCATCGATCCGTCCCCAGAAGGGCGCCCCGTTCATCGTCAGAGCCGTCGTCCCACCCCAGACAAATTCCAGCCCAACATGTGCCAGCGTCGGATAGCGCCTTACGAAACAGCTGCGTAGCGCCTCGCTTACACGTCCGGCGGCGATCCCACGCTCGTACGAATAGAGCGAACGTACCATGAGCCGATCCGCACCGACCCGCCGTACCGTCGTCCCCAGCCGATGCGACGGCAACAGGCCCCAATTTGGCATACTTCCCAACTGTGCCGCGTCGGCGGGCGCCATCACGTCGGTGATCGCCGCATATGTGTGGATCGTCACCAGACGATCTCGCAGATAGCCAAAATGCTTCACCGCCGCATTCGTTGCCATGATGACGCAGTCCGCCCTGATCTGCGCCTGCGGGGTCTCCAGCAACCATTTTCCCTGCCGCCGCAAGGCCACCACGGGCGAATTCTCATGCAACTGAACGCCTCGGGGCAAAGCCTCCGCCAGCCCACGGATCAGCGCCGCGGGCTGCAGCAAATGCCCTTCCTCGGTGAACAACCCGCTTTGATAATAAGCGCTGCCGATCCGCGCCTTCATGGCTGCCGCATCGAGCAATACGTGCGGCAAGCCGAGCTGTCTCACGGTCGCATGAAGGCGCCGAACCACCTCAGCCCCGGCATCCGTCGCCGCGCCTTTGATCCGCCCGGTGACCTCCAGATCGCAAGCGATATTATGCTCAGCGATCAGCGCACGCAGGCTGTTGAAACCTTCTTCCCCGAACCGATTGACCGCAGTCGCCTGCTGCACCTCGGCCGCCGATGGCCCGGCCGGAATATCACGCGGGCTGGCGAAACCGGAATTTCGCGCCGACGATCCCTCACCCACGGTGGTGGCCTCCAGCACCACGATCTCCGAGCCTGGATCACGCTCCCACAACCGCCTTGCAGCAGCGAGCCCCGTATATCCTGCCCCGATGACGGCATATTTCACTGCGAGCCGCCCTTCAGCCGGCGGCTGGGCGACCCGAGATGGTAACATAGCGTTCCACCCGCAGGCATCAGGATATTCGGGAAAAGCAGAACGGGTCATGGTTGGCTCACTGCGCAAAAGGCCACGGCATATTACCGCGAACATCCGCTTACGCGACCGCCGTTGCCGATCCTCCATCCTCCGTCCTAGGCTGACGTCATGACCGACATCATCATCGACGACGCCACCCTCAATGCCGCCGAACGCCTGTTCGGCGTCACCTACACCGACGCCGAGCGCGCCCAGATGCGCGACAACCTCGCCGGCCAGATCAGCCAGGCGATCCAGCGCCGCGCCGTTCGGCTGCCCAACGCGCTGCCGCCGGCGACATTGTTCGATCCACGCCTGCGCGGCTTCAAAATGCCGCCACAGGCGACAACGAACATCCCACTTGCCGCCCCTGCCCTGCCCGCCGCCGACGCGGACATCGCCTTCGCGCCGGTGAAGCATTTGTCCGCCTGGATCGCCAGCGGCCAGCTCAGCTCGGTGCGCCTCACCCGCATCTATCTCGATCGCATCCGCCGCCTCGACCCGGCCTTGTTCAGCTACGCCACAGTCTGCGACCAGGTGGCGCTCGCCCAGGCCGCACGCGCCGACGCCCTGCTCGCGGCCGGAACAAATCTCGGCCCGCTGCATGGCATTCCCTACGCCGCGAAGGATCTGCTCGACACCGCCGGCGTCACCACAGGCTGGGGCGCGGAGCCCTATGCCAATCGCGTGCCCGACAGCGACGCCACCATCATCCGCCGCCTCCACGACGCCGGCGCCGTGCTGCTCGGCAAGACTGCCCTCGGCGCGCTGGCCTATGGCGACATCTGGTATGGCGGGCGGGTGCGCAATCCGTGGAACACCGAGGAAGGCTCGCGCGGCTCGAGCGCCGGCTCCGCTTCGGCCACCGCCGCTGGGCTCGCTGGCTTCACCATCGGCAGCGAGACCCTTGGCTCCATCATCGCCCCCTCCGCCCGCTGCGGCGCCACCGGCCTGCGCCCGACCTTCGGCCGCGTTTCCCGCGCCGGCGCCATGGCGCTGTGCTGGTCGCTCGACAAGATCGGCCCGATCTGCCGCGCCGTCGACGACATCGCCTTCGTGCTCGACGCCATCAACGCCTATGACGACGCCGACGACGGCAGCATCGCCGCCCCCTTCGGCTGGGACGCCACCCGCCCGGCAACCGCGCTGCGAGTCGGCTACCTCGCCGCCGACTTCACCGACCCGCTCGACCTCGCCGTGCTCGATACGGTGCGCAGCCTCGGCATCACGCCCATTCCGCTCGCGCTGCCCGCTCTGCCCTATGAAGCCCTCCAGGCCATCCTCTTCGCCGAAGCGGCCGCCGCCTTCGAGGACCTCACGCTCGACAACACCGACGACACCCTCGCCCGCCAGGACCCCGGCGCCTGGCCCAACAGCTTCCGCAAGGCCCGCTTCCTCTCCGCCGTCGACCACATCCAGCTCGACCGCCTGCGCCGCCGCGTGATGATGGAAATCGACACCCTGTTCCAAAGCGTCGACGTCCTGATCGCGCCCGCCGTCACCGGCCCGATGACCGTCATCGGCAACATGACCGGCCACCCCGCGCTGACCATCCGGGCCAGTTTCACCGAGCTGCAAACCCGCGAAATGCCGGCCTTCCTGCATGCCCCCGTGCAGCACGCCGACGGGCCCAAGCACACGGTGCCGCATGCCATCACCGTCGTTTCGCGCCTGTTCGACGAAGCCGCGGCGCTGACGATGGGCCGGGCGCTGGAGGCCGCCCTCGCGGTGGCCGATCGCCGCCCGCCGCTGGGCTAGCCGCCTACTCGAACAGCGCGACCGCGCGGATCGGGCTCGCCGTGCCGCCGCGGATGCGCAGCGGAAAGCCGATGAAGCGGAACCGCCCGCGGCCGACGAGCTTGTCGAGGTTGGCCAGGCATTCCATGTGGGTGATGCCGCGCTCGGCGCAGATCATGTGCGCCTTGAAGTTCAGCTCGCCCTCCGGCGCCGGGCTGATCGCCTCCACCCCGAACATGCCGATGCCCTGATCGGCGAGCCAATGGACGCTCTCGGGCGCGAGGCCAGAGAAGTCGTGCAGATAGCCGGGCTTGCCCAGCAGCCGGTCATTGGTGCCCATATGCAACAGCACCGTATCGGCCGCCTGGATCGTCTGCCCCGAGGCCGCCAGCGCCGCTTCCATCTCGGCCACCGTGATCGCGTGCTTCAGCGGCACATGGGAAAGATCGAGGCAGATGGCGGAGGTATAGAATTTCTCCAGCGGCATTTCATCGATCGACGCCGCCCCAGGCCGCGGATCAAAATGCACCGGCGCGTCGACATGCGTCCCCGCGTGATCGCTGAACGCGATCGACATGGCCTTCGAGGTGAACACCGTCTGCCCCGCGACTTTCTTCTCGCTGTGATCGTTCCACACCGTCATCACCACTGGGGGATGCGAGGGATGCACCTGGGTGCGGTGGAAGATTTCGCGGCTGAGGTCGATGAGTTCCATGGGCGGGGCTTTCGGTCAGGAGGAATCGCGTTGACCCGTCATACCGCGCCACCGTCGTCATGCCCAACCGGCGTCATCCCCGGGGAGACAACCGCACCGCCGTCCGGCATGATCGCGCCTTCAACTGTCAGCCAGGTCAAACCATGAGTGAAGCCGAGAACTGGATCCGTATCGCCGCCCTCAGCGACGTTGCCGAGGGCACCGCCATTCCCGTCGAGACGATGGGCCTTCAGCTCGCCGTCTATCACCTCGAGGGCGGCGAGATCTGCGTCACCGACAATGTGTGCACCCACGCCTTCGCCCTGCTTACCGACGGCTGGTTCGAGAATGGCATGATCGAATGCCCCCTCCATGCGGGCCAGTTCGACGTGCGCACCGGCCAGGGCCAGGGCGCGCCGATCGAGGAAGACCTCAAGACATTCAAGGTCCGGGTCGACGGCGACGATATCCTGATCGCTCTGC
>Ga0164296_1001432_pt1 | contig 25351 bp, 27 predicted proteins | sample GEODES057metaG_FD_113533 | JGI IMG/M metagenome (GOLD analysis project Ga0164296, IMG submission 113533) | Dystrophic lake water microbial communities from Trout Bog Lake, Wisconsin, USA - GEODES057 metaG | ecosystem: Environmental > Aquatic > Freshwater > Lake | place: USA: Trout Bog Lake...
ACAAAGGCATAGAACTAATCTTTGAAATCGATCCCAAATTACCTAAATTTTTGATTGGTGATTTTTATAAAATTCGTCAAGTTATATTTAATTTAGTAGGTAATTCAATCAAGTTTACGAATTCAGGTACTGTTAAAGTTAAAGCTTGTGTTTACCATCAAGACAATCATTGGGTAGGTATAACTATTTTTGTTATCGATTCTGGTATTGGAATCTCCGCAGAAAAAATTGATGATGTTTTGTTACCATTTAATCAAGTTGATAATGCAAATACAAGAAGTTATCAAGGTGTTGGCTTAGGTTTGCCGATTTCTCAGAAGATACTATCAAACTTGGGATCTAACTTAGAAATTCAGAGTGAACATAACTCTGGTACAAAGGTTTGGTTTAGGTTATGTTTAAAAACTGATAGCGCACATTCAACATCAAACTCTCCAAAAAAAAATGAAGTTAAAAGCGCTATAGGCGCATTTAATGGCTCTAGGGCGATAATAGCTGAAGATAACCCTATCAACACTGAGGTACTAAGAAATTATCTAAATTATTTACATATTGATGCTCTATATGTAACAAATGGTAAAAAATGTCTTGAGCAAATGGAAAACAATCACTTTGATTTTGTTCTTATGGATATTCAAATGCCTGAACTAGATGGTTTGGAGACTACTAAAATAATTAGATCAAATCCAAAATATGAAGGCATCCCTATTATTGGCTTGAGTGCAAGCTCTGCTCAAAGTGACTATGCTATTGCTTTACAAAGCGGCATGAATGACTTTTTGGTAAAACCATTTGACTTAGATACTTTTAGCAGAGTTTTAGAAAAACATTTAAATTACAAAAGCAAAAATCCTTAATCTAAAGAGTCTTCTTTATAGATTCTAAAATCTCAAATTTAAATATATTTGGTTTAAGTTTGGATATTATTTTTGACTTAGGTCAAACAATAAAAAAAAACAGTAGCTAAGATGATCCTATATTTAAGGAGAATGCTATGTTTAAACATCTATTGGCACCAATTAGTGGGGATTCCATCACTAAGTCAGAATTAAATCAGGTAGTAAGCTTAGCAAGTAAAGATTCTGCCAAAATTACTTTGGTGTATGTGTCAGATCCCATAGGGCCTTATATGTATGCTGATAGTACTTCATCAATTGTTATTTCAGAGCAAGAACATCAAAAGGCATGTAATGAATTTGCAAAGAAATTATTTCATAAAGCTCGAGCTCAAATTCCAGCAGAAGTATTAATAGATACTGTTCACGTATTTCATCCCAATATTGCTGATGGAATTATTGACACTGCTAAGTCTGTGGGTGCTGATGTGATTTGTATGGTTTCTCATAAGCGCACGGGTTTAAAGGGCTTATTTCTGAGAAGTGAATCACACGAAGTGATATTACATAGTCACTTGCCAGTATTGGTTTTGAATGCTTAATGTATAAACAAAGGCATATCTTTATTAGCTAATTGATATAGTTTTTTGAGATCAATTATTTTGATATGTCTTTGATTTACTTCAATGCAATTACTTTCAATAAATAGGAAAATACTTTTAAAGTATATTGCTTTTTAATAGGCAAATTACACAAAGAAAGAATTACCCTAAAATGGTTATTTAATTGAGCAATCATTTTTTAGGAGTCTAATTTATATTTTTTAAACAGTTATAATTAATGTATGTTTAAGAAAAATCGTTCAAATCTGACTTATTGGATCGCCATTATTGCGGTTTTAATGAACTTTTTTGCACCTTCGATTTCTCAAGCTGTTTCTTCACATTTTGCAAAAAATTCTATTGATTTTGAGATTTGCTCTGCTACAGGTGGAAAGGTTTCACACCATGTTGTTTTAGAGAACTCAGGTAATGATTCAACTTCTGAAGATGGCCATTGTGCTTTTTGCACTTTGCAGACTTTTTATCTTCCGCCTATACATAGTGAAAATTATCAGTTCAATCAACTTAGTTCATTTGCTTTTAATAAGTATCTTTATAGAACGCCAAGTGTTCCTATCTATTGGAGTTTAAGCTCCCCAAGAGCTCCTCCTTCTCAAGCCTAGCTTTATTGAGAGTTTGATTATTAACCAATAATCAATATTTTTAATTTTCTATGAAGTTGATGCAGTCATGCATCACGTAAGGCTTATGTATAAATATCAAAAAAATATCATATTAATGATGTTTTTCTTCTGTTTGAGTTCTTTAGGAATGGCTCAAGCAGACAAAAATAATCTTGAAAAAGAGAATGAGCGTCGCTCTGATATAACGGAAATATTTGTTGAGGCGAGTAGATCAAATACGAAACTTGAGTCTATGCCCTTGTACACAACAATTATTACTCAAGAAGAAATAGAAAAAAATCCATCTTTAACCTTGGATCAATTATTAAGAAATATCAGTTCTGTGAATTTATCTGGGGCACCTTATTTTGTCTCCGATCCAACTGGAACAAGTCTTAAAATGCGCGGCTTAGCTAATGCTAAGGTGCTTGTTATGTTGGACGGCATTCCAATCCATGATCCTTTTTATTCAACAATACAGTGGTTTAAAGTGCCACTTTCATCTATCGAAAAAATTGAAGTTGTGCGCGGTGGTGGTTCGGCGCTCTGGGGTAATTTAGCCGTGGCTGGAGTGATCAATATTATCTCTAAACAGCCCAGTGGTGAAGGTGGGGAGATTAATGCCAGTTTAGGTAATATGAATTCCCAAAACTTTTATGTTGCTAAAAATATTCAAATTAGTGAAGACTTTAAGCTTCGACTATCTTTCGATTATATGAATACGGATGGCTATGTTCCCACTCCAACATTTTTTAATGGTTTATATAAGTTAAGTGCTGGTCAAACGAGTAATTCTGATAATCAGGCAAATCTTAGAATTGATTCTATTTATAGGTTAAGTCAACAAACAACAGGATTTATTAAACTTGGGTATCACCAGCAAAATCAATTTATTAATAATGAGCTTGGTCAGAATCTTCAGCAAGCCTATGATCTCTCTGCTGGACTACATAGTGATATATCTAATGTTAGTAATGTGGATGTAAAAGTTTGGTATCAATCTATCCTATTTAACAAAAATAATGCAACAGGTTGTTGGCCAGGCTCAAGTGCTTCTGGAGTTTATGTTCCTTCATCGCCAACAGATGGTAAATCTTGTCGAACAGCTTTTAATGTCGGAGTTGCACCATCTGATACTGCACCTATTTATAAGTATGTAAGCCAAACTGACTATCAACCCTATACTGAGTTAGGTACTTCATTAGTCTACACAAATAAGAATTCGATAGGGGATAGTTCAATCGGGTTTGATTCAAGACGTATAAGTGCAAGTGATACACAATTTAACTACAATGCACCCAATATCAGTAATGGTCTAGTGATAAGTTCACCTATCTTAAATACGGCTATAACATCACATGCTACCCAACAATTTATGGGGCTTTTTTATCAGCAAAAATATAGACCAGTTGATGAATTTGAAGGTACTTTAGGTTTAAGAATAGATTCTTGGAAGAATTCAAATGCAGACATTTCTATTAATAATATTTTAAATTCCCAAGAAGATAAAACAACATATAGTTTTAATCCAAGTTTGTCATTTAAATATTTTTTAAATGACGATTTTTCTCTAAGATCGTCTATTTATAAAGGTTTTAGAGCACCTGGAATGAATAATATGTATAGAAGTTATGGAAGTACATCAGGTAATTCAACCCCTTCTATTTCAAATCCAGATTTACAGCCAGAGAATTTATATGGATGGGAGATTGGATCTGATTATCAGTCGAATTTGTTTGATGTACATCTCACTTATTACAGCTTGTATGTACAAAATATGAACTATTCTATGGCATTATCTAGTTCTTCAACTGGGGTAGCTGCAGGATATTACAACAGCATTAAGAGTCTCTATGGTATTTCTGCCAGCTCTTTTAATTATTACCTTGACCAGTTTGATTCAAGATCTAATGGGATTGAATTAGGAAGCAAATGGTATATCAATAATGATATAAAAATTCTTGCAAGCTATACATACACCAATGCTTACTTAACCAATACTATTGATCCGGCTAAAAATCCAGCATTTCAACAGTTGGGTGGTGTATCACCCAATGTAGGGATATTGGGTGTTGATTGGAATATTTCCTCCAAACTTAAAACCTATTGGCAAGCCCGTGCAGTTAGCCAAGCATATCTTGACACAGCACAGACTATTCAAATGCCAGGCTATGTAACTGTTGATTTCAGTCTTGCATATGAAGTAGATCCTAAGACAATATTAACTGTTAATGGGCTCAATGTTTTTAATCAAACCTACTTTACGGATGGTGGATCTTCTTCCACAACACCAATCATAGGTATTCCTAGATTGGTGATGATGGGATTGAGATATAAATTTTAGAAAGATGATGAATCATAACAATGACTAAGATAAAAACAATATTTACAAAATGTATCCTGATTTTTTTTATAACAGGGTCATATTATTTATCTCAAGCCCAAGATCATGATCACATGCATGCTTCCCCAGCTCAATCAAATGCCTGCAATAGTCAAGCGTTAGAGTGTGCAAATGCTGCAACGCCTTTTATAACAAATGATGATCAACTCTGGGTAACATGGACAGCTGGCGGTGCGGTCTCTGTAGCAAAGTCAAAAGATTTAGGTAAAACATTCGAGTCACAATTTATATTGTCAGAACATGGCAAATCTCTTGATACAGGTGGGGATGCTAGGCCACAAATTATTGTTGATCAAAATGGTCGAATCGTGATTACTTATGCATTTTTTAAAGATAATCGTTGGAATGCACAAATTAATTCAACTGTTTCAAGGGATGGTGGGGTCACTTTTTCTAAGCCCAAAAGCATTGTGCAGGATGATACTAGTCAACGATTTCCAGTAATGCTACTTCAGGAAGATAATTCAATTTTTATGAGCTGGATTGACAAAAGATTGATCGCCTTAGCCAATAAAAATGGTAATAAAAAATTAGGTGGTGCAGTAGCTTACGGTTGGTTAGATCAAGATGGGAAAATTGCTAGTAAAGAGTTTATTGCTAATCCAGACTCTTGTGAATGTTGCCGTATTGGAGTATCACTTACAAAGGATCACTTACCAGCTATTGTATATAGAGGAATATTAACTAATGGTATTCGAGATCATGTCATGCAAGTTATTCAAAAAAATGGATTACCTGGGAAGATTCATGTAGTTGCAAATGATGCTTGGAAAACAGATACTTGTCCCCATCATGGTCCTGGTATGACCATCTCTCAAAATGGTACTGTTCATGTTGCTTGGTATACGCAAGGGGCAAATAGAAATGGCGTTTTTTATGCTAATTCAATAAACCAAGGCATTACATTTTCTGAGCCTATGCGGATTGGTAATGAATCAGCAAATGTAGGTAGACCATATTTACTATCTAGAGGATCAAAAGTGTTTTTGGTTTGGAAAGAATTTGACGGTAAATCGTCAACAGTCTACTTACAGCTTTCAAATGATGATGGACAACATTGGTCTGAGAAACAAATTGTCTCACAGACTTCTGGATATTCTGATCATCCTATTCTGGTGAAGTCTCAAAAGAAAGTATATCTTTCATGGTTGACACGTTTAGACGGCTACCAATTAATTGATTTGGAGTAATGATGAAAATTTTTATTAATATTTTGATTTGTTTTAGTTTATTACTTGCAAGTACTATCAATGCAAAAGAGATGTTAGCTCCATATCATGCTGGAGATTGGAAAAAAATTAGTCAACAGTATTCAAATCAGCCTGTTGTTATTCATTTTTGGGGGGTATCTTGCCCTCCTTGTATAAAAGAATTACCTCAGTGGGGTAAATTTTTAACAAAAGATCAAGGTGTGAAATCGATCTTTGTTCAGATAGATAATGCATCTACAGAAAACGTACTTCGTAGAATCAAATCCGCAAAAATTGAAAAATTTGATAACTTTTATTTAGATGGTAATTTTGATGAGTTTATCTATTACGAAGTTGATAAAGATTGGCATGGGGAAATTCCGATGACAATCATGATTGGAAAAAATGGTCAAAGACAAAGAGTCTTAGGTTCGATGGATTTTAAAGACTTAAATCGATGGTTAGCTAAACAATAAAATCATTTTTAAAACATATTTTTAAAGAATTAAACAACAAGAAGTCTTGAGACTTCTTGTTGTTATTTTCAAATTAGAGAGGGCCAAGATTACTTGACTCGTCTTCAATATGGTTACTTAGGATTCCGATTTTTTCAATTTCTACTTCAGCAATATCACCTGGCTTCATGAAGATTGGAGGAGTTCTAGCAAAACCAACGCCACCCATCGTTCCAGTTGCAATCAAATCACCTGGCTGTAAGGTAGTCCATTCAGTAATGTACTCAATAGTTGCCTCAATGGAGTGAATCATTTGGGCAGTATTGGCTTTTTGCATAACCACTCCATTGAGACGCATTTCAATATTAAGATTCATTGGGTTTTCGATCTCATCAGCAGTAACCATCCAAGGGCCATTTGCACCTGTTTTTTCAAAATTTTTACCAGGATTAATTTGACTTGAATGACGTTGATAGTCACGCAGGCATGCCTCATTTAAACAGGCATAGCCAAAAATATAACTAAGAGCTTTTTCTTTTGGGACATACCTGCCTGTAGGCTTACCAATGACTACTAGTAGTTCAGCTTCCCAATCAAGCATTTGAGAAACCTTTGGTCGCATAATTGGTTGATGGTGACCTGTCAAAGACTCTGGCCAGCGAGCGAAAATCATTGCACGGTCTGGTGCCTTGCGATTCCCAATTGCACGGTTTGCTTCATCAACGTGGTCATGGTAGTTGAGTCCAACGCAAAATACTTTTCCAGGATCTGGTACAACTGATAATAAATGGAGGCTATCGTAGTCATAGTCACCTTCAGATTCTTTAAGCAGATTTTCCGCAACAGCTCTGCCATCTTGTGCAATAAAGCTAATAATGTTTGGATAGAGGCCACCTAAGCGAGCACTGAGGTCAATCACCTTATTACCCTTAACAACTCCATAGTGGTTTTTTCCTGCGTGTAAAAATGAAACTAATTTCATAAAATTTCCTAAATAAAAGTGAAGTAAAAATATTAATTTAAAGAATCCAATTTTGAACTCATTGTTTTTCTCCAAGCTTCTTGAGAGCTAAAGCTTGGGTTTTCTTTAATGAGATTTTCGGTGTATTCATAAATTTCTTGATCTGACAAAGATAAATCAAAAGGTTTTCCATGGGGTTGGGGAACATGCCAAGGAGTATCCATATAAATTTCGAGTCCATTACCCTCAGGATCGTGCGAATAAATTGACCATGCATTGCCGTGAGTTATTGGAGTGATGCTTGTGATGTTGTGCTCAATTAAGCGTTTTTCAATACGCCTTAAATCATTAAGTTGATCAACGAAGAATGACATTTGGAAAACAACGCTTGGACCACTTGTAGGATCCTTACCATCGATTAATACTAATTGATGATGTGCATCATCGCTGCCACTCATGAAAACAATGTTGCGATTACCTAAGCGAGGAACTTGACCTCGGTCAGTTACGATTAAATCAAATACAGAGGTATAAAAGGCCTCCATTTTTTGAATATCATCCACATAAATTCCGAGATGCTTAAGTTGAGGTACTTTTGCCATATTAATCTACTTTCATGTTGACGGACTTTGCAATGGAGGAATATTTTTTGATGTCATTACGAACTTTTTCTGTAAATTCTTGTGAGGTAAGTGGTAAAGGATTACAGCCCATTTTTCCGAGATTGTTTTGAAGGTTATCTGATTTAGCAATGTCATTAACAACTTTGTTATACGCCTCAACAATATACTGAGGTGTATTAGAGGAGGCAGCTAATCCGTACCAAAAACTCTCGTTGAAATCAGGTATACCACTCTCGGCTAGGGTGGGGATATTAGGGATTTGGCTCATTCTTTTAGCAGTAGTCACTCCCAAGGCTTTTAGCTTTCCGGATTGAACTTGGGAAAGAATAATTGCTGGGGTTCCAACATAGATTATTGAGTCTTGTCCGCTAAGAACGTGAGCTACTGCTGGACCTTCACCTTTAAAAGGTATGTGGGTCATTTTGACACCAATTTTTGTATTCAGTATTTCAATCATCATGTGTGAAAAGGAGCCATTACCACTAGAAGCGCCGAAGATACTTTGTGGATCAGACTTTAATGATGAAATTAATTCTTTAAGATTATTTGCTGGCACTTTGGAGCTGGCAATCATGACAAGAGGAACCTCACATACAGCACCGAGAGCTTTCAAATCACGCAAGGGATCATAATTAATTTTTTCATAAACTGCAGGATTGATTGCCATCATTGATGTAAAAACCAAAATGAGGTTATATCCGTCAGCAGGAGCGTTTAGTAGAACATCCATGCCTACGCCACCATTTGTTCCAGGACGATTATCTACAATGACAGGTTGCCCAATTTTTTCAGACAGTGCTTGTCCTATGGTTCTTCCAATTGCATCAGCACCACCACCTGCAACTTGAGGAACTATTAATCGAACTGGTTTATTCGGTGTCCAAGAATTTGATTGTGCAAATATAGATTCGCACATAAATAAAAGTGCAAATAAGCACCAATTTTTAATTTTCATTATTTGTCTCCTACTTCTATTTAAATATTTATTTTGATCTTTGTAAAGTTAAGGATTTATTTAATACTTTTCTTGCCTAACATGAGGATAGTATTCAAAATCAATTTAAGGGTTTTCCCTGAAGTTGCGAAGCATAATTTTGATTCTGGATATTTTGAGCTAATTCTTGGGATATTGATGAACGTATAATTTATCGATATTGATTAATATTTAAAGTAGGGCACAGTCATGAGTAGCGGAAAATTACAGTTAAAAAGTCTTCAGGGAATTGTCTCTGAGCAAGAGTGGCAGGCACGAGTTGATTTAGCAGCTTGCTATCGCTTAGTTGCTCATTATGGTATGTCGGATATGGTAGCAAACCACATCACTTTGAGAGTACCTGGAGAAGAAGATGCATTTTTAATTAATCCTTATGGAATGATGTATGAAGAAATGACTGCGTCATGTTTTATAAAGATTACACATGATGGTGAGATTTTATTTAAGCCTGATTTCGGGGACTTAAATTATGGATTTAATAAACCTGGATATATATTGCACAGTGCAATTCACAAGGCTCGCCCTGAGGTTGGATGTGTAATCCATACGCATACTTATGCAGGTATGGCGGTTTCATCTCTTCAATGTGGTTTATTACCGCTTAATCAAACATCAATGCGGTTTTTAAAAATTGCATACCATGACTACATGGGTGTTGTTTTAGATATGGCTGAGCAAGAGGTATTAGTTCGGGATCTTGGGGATAGTGAGGCATTGATTTTGCGTAATCATGGATTATTAACTTTGGGAAGAACTGTCGGTGAGGCATTTAATTGGATGCATCGACTTGAGTTATCTTGCCGTGCTCAGATAGCTGCAATGTCTTGTAACACTCCATTACAAGAAGTTTCTGAAAAAGTTTTACATGAAACCTATATGAATTATCAGCCTCAAGTGAGAAGACCTTACGGTGTAATGGAGTGGCCTGCTTTGCTTAGAATGGTAGATAGAATGGATCCAAGTTTTAGAGAATAATAGATAGATCAACACAATAATAATTAATTGGGGACAAAATGAATATTTCTTTTAAGAAGTGTTTTTTTATTTTTTTGACAAGCTTGATTGTCATCAACTCTCATGCCCAAACTTTTCCAAATAAGCCAATCACAATCGTAGCTCCATTTGCACCTGGTGGAAATGTGGATATTGTTGCAAGAGCTGTGGCGCAGGGTTTAAGTACTGTCTTGGGGCAATCAGTTCTTGTAGACAATCGTGCTGGAGCTGGAGGTTCAATTGGTTCCGCTTCAGTATCTCGTGCAGAGCCAGATGGATATACATTATTACTTGCTACCACGAATACGATTTCAGTATTACCTTACATGATGAAATCGCCCCCGTATAAACCTTCAAGCTTTACTCCGATTGGTCTTGCGGCAGTCTCTCCATTGGTAATGGTTGTGCGTTCTGATGATAAAAGATTTCAGGATGCTAATGCGTTAATTGCACTTGCTAAAAAAGAACCTAATCGCATTTCAGTAGGTCATTCAGGACTAGGTACTTCAAATCATTTAGCGATTTTAAGAATTGAAGATGTAAGTAAAACAGAATTTAATATTATTCCCTATAAAGGTTCTACTCCAGCTTTGACAGATTTAATGGGTGGACAATTAGATTGGATGGTAGATCAATTGTCTAGTTCCAAAAGTTTTGTAGACTCTGGAAAATTAAAGATCTTAGCGGTTTTGTCTAAAGAGCGTGATCCAAGTATTCCTCAAGTTCCCAGTATTTTTGAAGTAACCAAATTAGAAATAGAAGCTAATACGACATCTGGCCTACTAGCTCCGCCAGGAATACCACCAGAAATCGTGAGAACTTTAAACGTAGCACTCAATAAAGTTGTTAATGATGCAACTTATAAAAATCGGTTAACAGCTGTTGGAAGTATTCCTAAGGGATCTACCGCACAAGAATGGTCCAATTTATTAAATCTCGAATCATTGAATTCGCAAAAACTCTCTCAAGCTGGTAAGTTAAAGGCCGAATAAATTTATGACTGCTATCTGTTGTCCACCAAAAGAAGAAATTCAAAAAATATTATTTACTCCACCTCAAGGGGCGTGCGATAGTCATGTTCATGTTTTTGGACCGTTTGCACAATTTCCCTTGAGTGAGGATAGAAGTTATACACCTGGGGAATTTTCAGCGGAAGATTTTAGAGAGCATTTACGCCGAATAGGTTTTTCGCGTGGAGTATTAGTTACTGCAAGTGTTTGTGGAACTAATAATGGGTCTGTGTTGAATGCATTAGAAAAATACCCTGAGCAATTTCGTGGAATTGTGGTGTGTTCTTCCGACGTAACTGATCAAGAATTAGATCATTGGCACAACTTAGGTGTTCGTGGGGTAAGATTCAATTTGTTGCGAAAAAATGGCCAAGCAGTTTATCGCAATGGTGTAGGTCTGGAAGTTTTGGAAAGACTAGCTCCTAGAATGGCAGAAAGAGGATGGCATGCTCAAATTTGGGTCCATGCTCCAGATTTACCAGAATTGGCAGCAAGATTACTAAAGTTAAATTTACCTTTAGTGATTGATCACATGGGAAGAATGGATACAGTTCATGGTACCCACAATCCAGGCTTTAAGGAGCTTTGTAGATTAGTTGGAGATGGACTTGCTTGGGTAAAAATATCTGGTGCTGATCGAATTAGAGCATCGATTAATTCCTATGAAGATGTTCGCCCATTTGCACTTGAGCTTATCAAGTCTAATATTGAGAGAATTGTTTGGGGAACGGATTGGCCACACATCAATTATTTTGATCCTCTAGCTGTTCCTGATGAAGGTGATTTAACTAATTTGTTACTAGACTGGTTACCTAATGAAAAAGATAGAGTACAAGTATTAGTCAATAATCCAGCCGCTTTATATGGGTTTTGAATTTTGAAGCAATCAAAAAAAATTGTATTTTTGACGCCATCAGTTCCTGCTTTACGTGAAGAGATGCGTGCGTTACTTCCTTTGGGATTTGAAATCGAATTTGCACAAACGAATACTAAAGAGTGCCATCGTTTGTTATTGGCTGATGCTGAATATGTATTTTTAGGAGCAAGTTATTTAGATAAAGAACTCATTGAATCAGCCCCTAAATTGAAATTGATTCAGAAGTGGGGAATCGGTGTCGATAAGATCGATTTAAACGCAGCAAAGTCACGAGGGATTCCTGTAGCTATTACTAATGGATCTAATGCTTCACAGGTTGCTGAGCAAGCTATGCTACTTATTTTAGCAACGCTGAGGAGGCTTACTTATGCTCAAAAAACTTTTAGGGCAGGTCAGTGGGTCAACGCAGAGCTTAGAACTACCTGTTTTCAATTAACCAACAAAACTGTTGGATTGTTTGGGTTTGGTAATATCGCGAAACAATTAGCTAAACAACTTAAAGGTTTCGATGTAGACATTATTTATTTCAGCAGAACAAAAGCTTCGCCCTCAGTTGAGAGAGATTTTTGTGTAAGGTATGTTGAATTTAAAGAATTATTACAATTAAGTGATGTACTAAGTTTGCATGCTCCATTAAATGAAGATACGAGAAACATCATTTCTCATGAAACTATTAGTCTTATGAAACCATCTGCCATTATTGTGAATACTGCACGAGGCGAACTCATTGATGAAAATGCATTAACAGCTGCTTTACAAGAAGGTAAATTATTTGGTGCAGGACTAGATGTTTTTCACAATGAGCCACCGCAAATTAGTAACCCACTATTTGCCTTAGACAATGTTGTTTTGACACCTCATGCAGGAGCAAGTGTGAAAGAGGCAGTTACTAGAATTGTGCAACATGGCTTTAGTAATATCGCCAAGTTTGATCAAGGCCTAGAACTTGATCCTGCAGATCTTATTCGGGTTTAATTCCAGCAACTTTAGCAAGTTTTTGTAATCTATTAACCTCAAATTTAATCACATTACCAAGTTCATCTGGGCTAGTGCTCGCCACTAAATCAATACCTTTTTCTGCGAATCTTGATTTCAGTTCAGCTTGATTAATTGCTTTAGCAACTGCTGCATGGAGTTTAAGAATAATTTCTTTGGGGGTGCCAATTGGAGCCATTAAGACATTTAAAGTAACGTCTTCATAGCCTGGATATCCAGATTCTGCCATTGTAGGAATTTCAGGCATTAGTGATGATCTTTCTAGACTGGTGATAGCTAATGCTTTTAATTTTCCACTCTTAACATTTTGGACGCCAGTACTAATTTGATCGAACATCATGGGAACTTGACCACTAAAAACATCCACCATGGCTTGGGCATTACCTTTATAAAAGATATTTGTAAATTTAATTCCAGCACGATTTGCAAATACCTCAGCAGCAATATGGCCAGTAGAGCCATTACCACTACTAGCAACAGGCACTCCAGGATTGTTTTTGGAATATTGGACAAACTCTTGAATATTTTTTACTGGCACACTGGGATTAATCATGACGAACATTGGTACTTTGCACGTAAGAGAAATTGGCGCAAAGTCTTTGATGGGGTCGTAACCTGCATTATTTGAAATCAATGGAGCTGCAAAAAAAGTACTTGAGTGAGCTAATAATGTATAGCCATCAGCGGGTGCTTTAGCAACATATTGGGTTCCCACAATTGACGCTGCACTTGGCTTATTTTCAACAATAACTGTTTGCCCCAGAATTTTTGATAATTCATTACCTAATGTTCTTGCAACGATATCAACATTACCTCCAGCTGCAACAGGCACAATAATATGAATTGGTTTATTGGGATAGTCGTTAATATTTTGCCCATTGCAAATTGAACTTCCAAGCCCCAAACATATTAATAGGGATATATAAAGTAACTTTGATATTAGTGTGTTATTCATCATAGCGAGGATATGCAGAATTTTTAGATTGAGCTTCTAAAAGACGGATCATGGCATGCCATTCCAGAACCCCATAGGGTCTTCGTGTTCCTGGTTGATAAAGATGTGCCGTTTTAGCTAGAACAGATTCGTCTGGGATCACTAATTTTGCGCCACCAGCCATTGCATCTACTTGAGCACGGCACGATAGTTCTAACTGGTACATTGTGTTGAATGCTTCAGCAATGGAGGGACCGCAAGTTAATAGGCCATGGTTTCTAAAAATCATTGCTGAGTGAGGGCCTAGATCGGCAACTAAGCGCTTTCTTTCATCCAGGTCGATCGCTGGACCTTCATAATCATGATATGCAATATGATTTACAAACCGAATCGAAGTTTGGGTCAGGGGCAATAAACCACAATCCATTGCGGACACTGCCATACCTGCTCTAGTATGCGTGTGAATTACACAATTGACATCTGTTCTTGCTTCATGGATTGCTCCATGAATAACATATCCTGATTTATTGATTCCGTAATCAGTAGGCGGTTTAGATAAGATGTTTCCGTCTAGATCAATTTTGACAAGACTTGATGCGGTAATCTCTTTATAAAGAAGTCCGTATAAGTTGATCAAAAAGTGTTCAGTACCTGGAATTTTTGCTGTGATATGGTTGTATATGAGGTCTGTCATGCCATATTCGTCTATTAAACGATAGCATGCGGCTAGTTCAACTCGTGTTTGCCATTCGGCATCACTGACCAAACCTCGCAATGAGGGAAAGTTTGTATCAAATTTCATACATCTCCAATTTTTATATTTTGTTCATATTACTATTGTTTTTTAAATAAAATCAAATTAACTCTTATAAAAAATAAAGGAATATTCATGTTAGCTATCCAAGAACAAGATCTTATACAATTTCCAATGCCTAGTGGGGCCTGTGATTGCCATACTCATATTTTTGGACCTGTAGAACGATATCCTTATTGGAGTGACAGGACTTATACCCCTGCGGATGCTAGTGTTGAGCAATTAAACCTCTTGCATAAAGCTTTGGGAATTGAAAGAGTTGTTATTGTTCATCCGAGCCCATATGGAACGGATAACTCAAGAACTTTGGATGCACTTCAAGAATTGGGTACCAAGGCGAGAGGGGTTGCAGTTATAGATGAAAACACCATAACGTATCAGCAAATAGAGCATTTACATCAATCTGGCTTTAGAGGAGCTCGCCTAAATTTAGAAACTGTGGGGGTATCAGACCCTCATATTGCGAGAGAAAAGCTCAATAAAACTGCGCAGATAATCAAACCCTTTGGTTGGCATATTCAAATTTTTTCTAATCTTGATCTTGTAACTGCATTAAAGAAAGATTTGATAGATTGTGTTGTTCCGGTTGTGTTGGACCATTTTGCTCGTATGCCTATAGATGGAGGGATGGAGCAGCCCAAAATTTTAGATCTTTTTCAAATGCTCCAGTCTGGGAATTTATGGATGAAATTATCAGCGCCACAGAGAACCACCTCAAACCCTGATTCTCAGGGTATGGTTGAGTTAGTTCAAAAATTGTTGACAATTTGTCCTAATCAATTGGTTTGGGGATCTGATTGGCCGCATTCAGGAGCACATTATGGCAAAAAAAGAGTCAAAGAAGAAATTGAGCCATTTCATCTTATTAATGATGGTCATGCATTAAATCGATTATTTAATTGGGTTAAAGATTCCCATTTAATGCAGAAAATCTTAACTGATAATCCAGCTAGGTTATACGACTTTAATTTGTAAAAATAATATGAGAATTTTCCAGCTTTTAGGTATCTATCTGCAAAAGAATTTAGAGTTTTTCATTGCTGCCAGAAGCTGGTCTCCACACCATCAATTTCTGTTCAATTAGTCCAACAAGAGTATCTAATATTAATGCGCAAACCGTTAACAAAATAATACCTGCAATAACGGTATTAATATCAAAAGACCCCTCAGCTTGAAGGATGAGGTATCCAACTCCGGAAGCGGAACCTAGATACTCTCCAACAACAGCACCAACAAAAGCTAAACCTATTGAAGTATGTAAACTTGAAAATACCCAAGAGGTTGCAGAAGGTAAATAAACAGAACGAATTAATTGTTTACGATTAGCACCTAACATTTTTGCATTTGCGAGAATATTGGGGCTTACTTCCTTGATACCTTGGAAGACATTAAAAAACACAACAAAGAAAACTAGAGTGATAGCTAAAGCAACTTTAGACCAAATTCCAAGACCAAACCAAACTGCAAAAATTGGCGCAAGAATGACACGTGGCATTGAATTTAAAGCTTTAATGTAGGGGTCAAAAATGGCTGATAAGTTAGGGGAAAGACCCAGCAGTAAGCCACACATTGTTCCAGCAATGGTGCCAATAGAAAAAGCTAGACATGTTTCTAAAAGTGTAATTCCTAAATGTAGATAAACATCTTTTTCTATAAAGAGCCAATGTATTAATCGATTGAAAACAACTAAGGGCTCCCCAATAAAAAAGGCTACATTTGTTGATCGACTAAATATTTGCCAAATGATTAATATTGCTAGCAAAATCAAAATTTGCCAAGTGATAATCTTTTTTTGAGAAGTAATCATTTCGTTAGATTCTTGAATTATTTCATTTGTAGTGAATAGCTTTTCATCACTTCAGACCTTAGAACATTCCAGATCATGGAGTAGTATTCATGAAATTTAGTATGGGACTTGATTTCTGCTACATCTCTGGGCTTGGGGAGATCAATTTTGAAATTTCCAATTGGATGAGAGGCTGGTCCAGCAGACATCACAATGACTCGATCACTCATAGCAATTGCTTCGTCTAAGTCATGTGTTATAAATAGCACTGACTTTTTCCCATCAGGGGTGGTAGATTGGCAGAGTTGAAGTAATTCATTTTCCATCAATTGTCTTGTTTGGATATCTAAAGCTGAAAACGGTTCGTCCATTAAAATAATCTTTGGATTTAAAGCTAGAGTTTGTGCAAGGGCAACACGCTTTTGCATACCGCCAGATAATTGATGCGGGTAACGGTTCCCAAAATTACCAAGACCTACTTTACGTAACCAGTCTTCAGCAATATCATTAATTTCTTGTTTAGCAAGTCCGTGATATTCTAGGCCTAACATAATATTTTCTTTAGCACTTCTCCAAGGCATGAGGGTATTGGATTGAAACATATATCCAGCATGTTGATTGATGGAGCTCAGTCCTTCTCCGAAAACTTTTACATTGCCTTTGCTAGGGCCAATGAGGCCAGCTGCAACATTTAAAATGGTGGATTTTCCGCAACCAGTTGGTCCAACAATTGATACAAACTCACCCGTCTCTAGATCTAAATCTACATTTTCAATAGCCGTGTAGATAGATTGATTATCAGATGATGGGAAACTACAACTGATATTACTCAGAGAAAGTGCTACTGGATTGTTCATACAGTCAATTATTTATATTTCTGATTTGCTTTTATTACAAAAGAATTTGTGTAAGTTTTAGATAAATCAATCTTTTTATCCGCAATTTCTTTTTCAAATTGAGTGAGCATTTTAAGCGCTGTTGCTGGCCCATCATTTGGAATAATTCCATCTGGAGAGATAGCTTCTTTAACACCTTGCCATGCAGCCAAATAGAGTGAACGATCTCCCAATAAATAGTTTTCTGGAACCGTTTTTACAATATCGGAGGGGCCTGCTTGATTTAACCATTTGAGTGCACGAACAATCGCATTGGTTAGAGCTTGAGTTGTATTTGGGTTTTTTTCTATAAAACCAGATTGAGCGTAAAGAACTGCTGCAGGCATATTTCCACCATACACAGATTTTGTATCTTTAAGAGTTCTTGTATCAGATATGATTTTTATATCATTTTTCTCTTGAAGCATTGTAATGACTGGGTCCAGATTACATATTGCATCTAACTGTCCTGAACGCATTGCTGCAACGGCTCCTGGTCCTGCACCAATGCCTATGAATGAAACTTCACTTGGTTTGATACCGGCTTTGGCTAAAACATAGCTCGCCATCATACTTGTAGACGATCCAGGAGCTGTCACGCCAATTTTTTTACCTTTCAAGTCAGCAATTGACTGATAATTTGGCATATTTTTTGTGGAATACGCTAAGACAATCTGAGGTGCACGACCTTGCAAAACAAATGCTTGAATGTTTTGACCTTTAGCTTGCATATTAATCGTGTGCTCGTATGCACCAGAGACCACATCTGCGCTACCACCAACGAGTGCTTGAAGCGCTTTTGCTCCACCTGGGAAGTCAGATATTTCAACATCTAGGCCTTCATCTTTGAAGTAACCTAAACGTTCAGCTATTGTTAAAGGCAAGTAATAAAAAAGATTTTTGCCGCCCACAGCAATACTAATTTTGGTTTTTTCGAGTTTGCTTTGAGAAAAAGCATTGTGATTCGTGATGCCACACAATAGTAAAGAGCAGAAAAAAAGTTTTAAATACGAAAAATAAATTTGTCTCATATTTGCCTTATAGTAACGAGTTGAGCCCTTAAAACGTTTATTTTAACTATATGATGGTTCAGATAGAGTAAGTATAGTCAAATCTTTAAAATCAGATTAAATCATTCATTAATAAATTAGACTTTCCCCAATATTAAATGTGTAAATTTTCAAAATACATTTCCATAAATTGTTTTCTAAGAATTCTCACGCTTGGTATTGTTCTAGGCTTTGTGACTCCCTCAAATGCTGACACCCTTTTAGATGGTTTTCTACAGCAAAGAGCTAATGCTTTTTTAACTGTAATTAGTTACTCCCTGACTCCAGACGTAACAACGGGTTCGTTATCCCTCAATTCAGGGTTAATGAACAACCCTGAGTTAGGAATGACCTCCCTTGGTGGATGAGGAACTATTAGTGAGAGTTTTCCTTTGTATTTGGAGGGGACTATTGCATTAAGTAGATACAATCCAACTTTTGTAACGAATTCTTCATCACCAGTTACTCTTCCAGTTAAATGGAATAGCATTTCAGGTACTGGAGGAATTGGTTGGGATTTCAAACTGAATGATCAATTTAAGCTAAGACCAATATTTAATGTTTCCTTGGGACACGTTGAGAGTGATCTTTCCTTACTAGGTAGGTACATCAACTATAAGACAGATGTCAATCTTGATTTTTTAGATAACGGTCGATTAAATGCTTATGGGTTAGGTGGTTCTGTTGTCCTTGATTATGAAGACTATCGACCTGATCAAGAAAATGAGTTTGAGCTTCGTTACACCAATATACAGTTAACGAGTTTTGATTCATCTAGGTCAGTTGAGGGGCATTCTGACTCTCAAAGTCTTGGTTTATGGATGCGTAGAAGGGTACCGACAGGCCACACTTTTTTTGGAAGTACCGTTCGGAGTGTGCTTGAATTTGCACATACTGAGTATTTGGGTGATACCAGGGGAGCTTTAGGATTTAATTATTTATCTAGTGTTGGTGCTGGATTAGAGCTCGATATTAAAGATTATGATATTTTCTTCACTAGAGCAAGGTTAATGGTCCGCTATCAATTTGCGCCAGATATTCAAGGTTACTCGATTGGGGTAGCTGCAAGTTTTTAAATTTCAGGGGGTATCTTGTTCTGTAAAAGACCTTGAATTTGCTCAGTATATACGCCTAAAAATCACCCCAAAAACAAACACTCATGGTATTCTCTACTTGGTAATTTTTTGGCATAATTCTTTTTTTTGTAATTTTCTGATGGGGTCATGATGAAAACAAATAAGTTAATACAAACCGTGTTGGCAATTGCTGGCACTCTGTTGTTAGCTACATCTCAAGCGCAGACTGTAAAAATTGGCTTTATGGGTACTTATAGTGGCCCTGGCGCAGCTCAGGGTGATCAACTTGATAAGGGCCTCAAGCTTTATATGAAATTAAATGGCAATAAATTGCCTCCAGGAGTTAAAGTAGAGATCATTACGCGTGATGACACAGGGCCTAATCCAGATGTGGCAAAACGCGTTGCTCAAGAATTAATTGTTAGAGAAAAAGTTAACTATTTAACTGGGTTTGTTTGGTCACCCAACATGGCAGCTATTGCCCCTTTAACTACAGAAGCTAAAGTTCCATATATCAGTATGAATGCTGCTGCTGCGAGAGTTATGACAAATGCTCCTTATATGGCACGTACCTCATTTACTATTTGGCAATCAGCTTATCCACTTGGTCTTTGGGCGGCTAAAAAATACAAACATGCTTATACCGCTGTTAGTGATTTTGCTCCAGGCCATGAGGCAGAGGAAGGTTTTATCAAGGGCTTTAAAGAGGGTGGTGGAGAAGTTATTGGAAGCGTACGTATTCCTGTTGCTAACCCTGATTTCACTCCTTTTATTCAGAAAATTAAAGATACTAAACCTGATGTTATTTTTGGATTTAATCCTGCAGGAAAAGCTGCAACTGGAATGATGAAAGCGTATGCAGATTTAGGCTTAGCTAAAGCAGGCATTAAATTTATTGGTACAGGAGATATTGTTACTGATGAAGAGCTTCAAGGTATGGGCGATGTTGCATTGGGTGTAACAACAGTTCACCATTATTCAGCAAATTCACAGCGTCCAAGCAATAAAGCTTTCGTTGCAGCGTATAAAAAAGAATACGGTGAGAACTTAGAGCCAGGTTTTATGGCTGTTGGTGCTTGGGATGCAATGGATGCAATTTTCTATACGATTCGTGAACAAAATGGCAAGATTGATCCTGATAAGACAATGGAGCTATTAAAGAAATGGAAGAGTTCAACTAGTCCAAGGGGGGAAGTATCTATTGACCCAGAAACTAGAGATGTGATTAATCCAGAATATTTGCGTGAAGTTCGTAAAGTAAATGGAAAGCTTGCTAACGTTGAAATCGAAACTATTAGCACTGGTATTAAAGACCCAATGAAAGAGTTCGACAAGAAGAAGTAATTCGTAAAAAATAAGTTTTTAATTAAAGGTTTTACCTGATGGATTCTTTTTTGTCGGCGGTAGTTAGTGTTTTATTTTATGGTGTGGCCTATGGAATGGTTTTATATGTTATTTCTGTAGGCTTATCCATTACGATGGGCATGATGGGTATTGCTAATTTGGCACATGGGGTATTTGCCATGAGCGGTGGATATATTCTTGTTACCGCTCTTGCCAAGTTTCATATTCCCTTTCCACTTGCAATCGCGCTATCTTTCTTTTTAGTTGCATTTGCCAGCGTCTTTTTAGATCGTCTCTTATACAAACACATTTACTCTGCCCCTGAGTTAGAGCAGGTGTTGTTTAGTATTGCTTTAATTTTCATATCGATCGCTATTGCTCGTTTGATATTTGGAACTTTGCAACAACCAGTCTTATTGCCTGAATATTTAAAAGATCAATTTGTTTTGTTTGGAAGAGATTTTCCAACTTACCGTGTATTCATTATTATTTTTAGCGCCTTACTTATTGCTGCTTTGTGGTTTGGGGTTGAGAATACAAAATGGGGTGCAATGGTAAGAGCAACAGTTGATAATCGTGCGATGGCTCAATCCATTGGTATTAACACCAAACTTCTATTTAGTATTACTTTTGCTGTAGGAAGTGGCCTAGCTGGTCTGGGTGGAGCTTTAGGTGCAGAAATTATTGCTATACAACCCACTTATCCATTTGAGCAACTTGTCTTTTTCTTGATTGTTGTTTCGGTAGGAGGTTTAGGTAGTCTTAAGGGGCCTTTTTTAGCTGCTCTTTTAATCGGAATTTTAGACACTGCCTGTAAATATTGGGTACCTGAGATTGGGGCATTCTTAATTTATATCGTAACGATTGGAATTTTATTGTGGCGACCCTTAGGTCTGATGGGTAAAAGAGCATGAGTAAATTAATTGGTTTTCAGACCCAGCCCCATATTCGCAAATATGAGTTTCTTCCTTGGATTTTAGCCATAGTAGTTTTTTTTGTTTTACCTGAATACTTGTCTTTAGGTGCACAAATATTAACGTATATTTTGTTTGCCTTATCTTTAGATCTTATTACTGGTTATGCAGGAATCGTTACTTTAGGTCACGCCGCATTTTTCGGCGTCGGTGCCTATACGTGTGGAATTTTATCTGCAAAATTTGGTATTACTGATCCTATCATTTTGTTATTCATTAGCGCAACAGTTTGCGCCTTGTTAGGTTTTAGCACTGGTTTAGTTATTCTAAGAACACAAAAATTAACCCAGTTAATGTTGACCCTCGCAATAGCTGCTTTGTGTTTTGAAGTAGCCAATAAAGCTACAACAATTACGGGTGGAGCAGATGGTTTAACGGGGGTTGTTATTAGTCCAATCTTGGGCATGTTTAAGTTTGATTTTCTCAATAAGACTGCCTATTTGTGGTGTTTGCTTATTCTTTTTATTTTCTGGTATGTAATTAGAAGATTGATATATTCTCCTTTTGGAATCGCATTGACTGGAATAAAAGAAAACAAACAAAGAATGCAAGCAATAGGTGTTCCGGTAACATCATTCTTACTAAAGGCATACACTTTTGCTGCAATGGTGGCGGGTGTTGCTGGCGCATTAATTACCCAGACTAATCAATTTGTTGGCTTGAATGTAATTGGTTTTGAGCCTTCAGGTGAAATCTTAGTTATGTTGATTCTAGGTGGTGTAGGTAGGATGTATGGAGCGTTTATAGGGCCTCTAGTATTCTTGGTCGCACAGGACTATCTTGCAAAACAATTTCCTGAATATTGGAATTTAGGTATTGGACTTATGTTGTTGATTGTTGTTATGTTTGCTAAGGGTGGCATTTTGGGCGTAATTGATAAATTTCTTGTAAAAAGGAGCTAACAAAAGTGACTCCAGTTTTACAAACAATCGGATTATCTAAACAATTTGGTGCACTAAAAGTTACTGATCAGGTTGACTTTACATTAGCGCCTGGAGCAAGACACGCATTGATAGGACCTAATGGAGCTGGAAAAACCACTTTCATTAATCTTTTGACAGGGCGCCTAACTCCCTCATCTGGACAAGTCAAAATTATTGGCAATGAGGCTACCCACTTGAATGAAAGTCAGCGGGTCAAAATGGGTTTAGGTCGTACCTTTCAGATTAATTCCCTATTTAACAAAATGACAGTTTTGGATAATGTCTCACTTGGAATTTCTGAGAGATTAGGTGTCTCTAATAAACTCTGGCAATCAGCAAACACCTTTTCGCAATTGCGTGAAGAGTCTATGGAAATATTGAGTCTTTTAGGAATTGCTGATATTGCCAATGAGACAGTTCAGCATTTACCTTATGGTAAACAGCGCTTGGTTGAAATTGCAATTTCATTAGGATTAAAGCCTAAAGTTTTACTTTTAGATGAGCCTGCTGCAGGCGTACCATCTATGGAATCCGGGAGGATATTAAAGGCTTTAGATGCTTTGCCTAAGGATATATCAATATTAATGATTGAACATGATATGGATTTAGTATTCCAATTTGCATCAAAAATTACTGTCTTAGTGCAAGGCGCAGTTTTGTGTGAGGGAACACCTGAAGAGATTGCAAAAGACCCTCGTGTCCATCAAGTTTACCTTGGAGAGCCTGATGAGTGATTTGCAATCAACACCTGCTTTGAGATTATCTAATATTCACTCTGGGTATGGCGAGTTAAATATTTTAGAAAATATTAGTTTAGATATTCCTGCGAAATCGTCTTTAGCTTTACTTGGTAGAAATGGTGTTGGAAAGACAACCCTAATGTCAACCATCATGGGCCATGCTACTTTACATTCAGGTTCCATAGAGTTTTTTGGTAAGCCAATTAATCACCTACCTGTATATGAGCGTTCTAGATTAGGGATTGGATTTGTTCCTCAAACTAGAGATATATTTCCTTCCTTAACTGTTGAAGAAAATATGTTGATTGCTGCAAGACCAGGACGTTGGCCCTTGGAGAGAATTTATGATTTATTTCCTAGACTAGCTGAACGAAAAAGTAATATGGGTAATCAGCTTTCTGGTGGAGAGCAGCAAATGCTTTCAGTGGCAAGGGCTTTAATAAGTGACCCAAGTCTTTTATTATTAGATGAGCCTCTTGAAGGTTTAGCTCCTGTTATTGTTCAAATGCTAATGGAAGTCATTAAAAAATTAATCAAAGAAGAAGATTTGACTGTCATCTTAGTTGAGCAATCTGCCAAGTTAGCATTACAAGTCACTGATAATGTCGTGGTATTAAATCGTGGTCAGGTTATACACCAGGGAAGTAGTCCAGATTTATTAAACCAACCAGAGCTGTTAGCTAAGCTAATTTCTGCAAATTAGTCATTTTCCTTTTGTGTCAGCAAGGATAATATTGCTGTGCTAAATTTAAGTTATTGATTAAAAAAATAAAATAATTAAATTTTGGATAAATACAATATTCTTTTCTTGTGCTCTGCTAATTCAGCCAGGTCTATTATTGGTGAAGTCTTAGCTAACACACATATTAGTCGCAAGTTTGTTGGTTATTCAGCGGGTGCGAGTACTGAGCCATCCCTAAATCCTTTAGCCATTGAAATTGCTGAGGATATTGGGTATCCCATTGAGACCTTAAAAAGTAAGCACTATAGCGAGTTTACAAGTTACGAATCGGTAAAAATGGATTTCATCATTACAGTATGTGACACTTCTATTTTTTCAATTGAGCCTTATTGGCCTGGAAATCCAATCATCGCGCAGTGGAGATTTACTGATCCCGCCTTAGTAACAGGTTCTATTGAAGTAAGAAGAAGAGCATTCAACAATATCAAAATTGAGCTACAAAGAAGATTAGATATTTTGGCATCTTTACCTAAATCCTCACTCAATTTTGAGCAACTTCAAATTATGGATTTTCGTTAAGCATTAGTTGATTTAATGCTAGCGGAATTGATGTAATTGCAGGCCAGGTACCAGTTTTATTTGGAACCATTGCATCAACACGATCGTATGTTGAAACCAAAAAATTAAATGCTTTAGCAGTAACAAGTAAAAAGAGATCTAGTATGTTGCCTGATGTTCCTACCATGGCTGAGGCAGGTATACCATCTTATGAGGTGTATGAATGGAATGCGATTTTTGCGCCATCGGCCACACCCGAGCCCATCATTAAAAAACTTACGGAAGCAATTTATACTGCCATGCAAACCCCTGAAATTAAAGAGCGTATGGAAATCATTGGAGGTGAGGTTTATAACGGTAATATTATTTAAGCAAACCAATTTATATTGAATCAAATTCAAAAATGGAGCAAAATCATTAGGGATAAAAATATTTCTCTCAATTAATGACTTGAATAAAAATGAACGAGACACTTCAATCGCACTACATTGATCCTGCACATCTAGAGTGGCAACCTACCCCTTTTGAGGGAATAAAAATTAAAGTACTTTATAAAGATCCTTCATCTGGAATGTCTACAGTTTTATTTCAAATGGATCCAGGAGCCATAGTACCTTTTCATGAGCACACTGGACTTGAACAGACTTTTATGTTGGAAGGTAGCTTAGAAGATGAAGAAGGGCGTGCATTGCCTGGAACTTATGTTTGGCGACCTCAAGGAAGTAGGCATGTGGCTGTTTCTCCTCAAGGGGCCACTTTTTTATCGATGTTTATGAGCCCAAATCACTTTTTTACAGGTGAAAAATATAATCTTGAATAGGGCGCTTATTCTGGTTGAACGCCCGCAGCTTTTAGAGCGGTTTTCCAACGCTCTACATCAGCTTTTAAAAAAACTTGTAGAGCTTCTGGGGTTGCTTGGATGGGTGTTGCAATCGAAGCACTCATTTCTTGATAGCGCTCAATAATTGTTGGATCCTTTAAAGCATCACGCAGACTTTGAGCCAAGCGATCGATAACGTCTTTTGGAGTTCC
>Ga0164296_1001435_pt1 | contig 25312 bp, 17 predicted proteins | sample GEODES057metaG_FD_113533 | JGI IMG/M metagenome (GOLD analysis project Ga0164296, IMG submission 113533) | Dystrophic lake water microbial communities from Trout Bog Lake, Wisconsin, USA - GEODES057 metaG | ecosystem: Environmental > Aquatic > Freshwater > Lake | place: USA: Trout Bog Lake...
GACAAAAAGCGAGCGTCGCGGGGAACAGCAGAAAATTTTACCCAAAATTTTCATACCGGAGATAGGGCGATTAGAATTCAGGTCGAAAAAGATTCCAAGCCAAAGTTATTCACCGGCGGACGGATGGAGCTGCGGCAAAATTTTGGCGGGTGGCGGGGCCGATTATCCCAACGGGATTAAATCTTTCAGCCTAGGGTTGACGCGTAGCGGCTACCCTAGGTTTACGCCCCAAAAAATCCAACCCCATCGGGGTTGCATCGCGTTTTTCATGGCGCTGATACAACCCTTTCAGGGTTGCGGACATTCTCGCTGCGCTGACCTAGGGTAGCGCGTATCGCGCAACCCTAGGCTAAATGATTTTCATCCCTTTGGGATGCGCGCTTTCAGCGCATGAAAAAACGGCTTCCATTACGAGCGAGCGTCTCTACCTCTCGCCTCACGACACGGCGGAGCGCATCGCGGCGAAAAGATTCTTGCTGGATTCCTGCGCCACCGGCGTTTTGGATTTTGAATCCGAATGTTCGACGAGTTCCTCCGGCAGTTCCTTCAAAAACGGCGAGGGTTGGCAGGGTAGAACCTGACCGTATTTTTTACGACCGCCGCAATGCGAAATGGTCAGCGTCTCCATCGCGCGCGTGACGGCGACGTAAAATAAGCGGCGTTCCTCGTCCATCGTGCCTTCCACTTTCGAGCGCGCGTGCGGGAGCAAGCCGTCTTCCAGCCCGACGATGAAGACGTGCGGAAATTCCAATCCTTTGCACGAGTGCATGGTGATGAGCGTGGCGGCGTCGCTGGTGTTTTCTTTTTCCTCCGCGCGGTCGCTATCGAGCGTGATGTTCTCCAGAAAATTCTCCAAGCGCTCCGCCGGTGCGTTGCCCGCGCCATCCATCGTGGCGATGAGTTCGCGCAAACTGCGAATGCGGCCTTCGGCAACTTCCGGGTCTTTATCGAGTCGCCGCAACTCGGCCAAATAGCCGGTTTCATTGAGGAAATCATCGGCCCAGCCCTGCAAACGGAAATTCTGGTCGGTGGTCTGCAATTCTTGTTGGGTGCGTTCGATAAATTCAACAAACGCCTCAATATTTTTCCGCGTCGCCGTCTGAAAGGTCGTGGTGACGAGCGGATTTTTCATCGCGGTGAAAACGGAGCAACTGCGCTCGTGACTCGCGCCGAGCAGCCGTTCCATCGTGACGTCGCTCAAGCCGCGCGCGGGGACATTCGCGATGCGGAGCAGGCTGATGTCGTCGTTGGGGTTCAGGAAAGTTTTGGTGTAGGCGAGGAAATCTTTGATCTCGCGCCGGTCAAAAAAACTTTGGCCGCCGACCAGATGATATTTTACACCGGCTTTGCGCAGCTCCATTTCAATCGGGCGAGACTGCTGATTGGTGCGGAAGAGAATCGCGCAATCCGCCCACGGCACGCGGTAGGCAAGCCGCTTGAATTCAATCTGCGCGACGGTCTCGCGCGCCTCGGCTTCGTCGTTCTCGTAAGTCTGCAACAGAATTTTCGCGCCCGCGCCTTTTTGCGACCACAGCGATTTGCCGCGTCGCCGGACATTGTTTTTGATGATGGCGTTGGCGGCGTTCAGAATGTTGGAGGTGCTGCGGTAATTCTGTTCCAGCTTGACGATTTTAACTTCGGGAAAATGTTGCTCGAGGTTCAGCAGATTGGCGACCTCCGCGCCGCGCCAGCCGTAAATGCTCTGGTCGTCATCGCCGACGACGCAAAAATTCCGGTGCTCTTTCGTGATGGCGTGCACGAGCTCGAATTGCGCGGCGTTGGTGTCCTGATATTCGTCCACCATGACGTATTTATATTTGGCGCGGCAGGCTTCGAGCGCGTCGGGATGTTCACGGAACAGACGCAACGTCAGCAGAATCAAATCGTCGAAATCCACGGCGTTGCAGGCATGCAGCGCGGATTCGTAGCGCTTGGCAATGTGCTGCGCGAGCGCGCGGATGCTGGGGTCGCCAAAGGCATCCGCATTTTCGCCGCCGTTTTTGAATTTGCTCAACATGCCCAAAACCGCGCCCGGATCGGTCTTCTCGCCCTTCGCGGAAATGGAAGAAAGAATTTTCTTCACCGCCGCGAGTTGTTCGGAGGAATCGTAAATGACGAAATTCTTTTTGTAGCCGAGCTTGTCAATGTGTTGCCGCAAAATGCGGACGCACAGGGAATGGAAGGTGCAAATCGTCGGGCGGTTGGCCTTGTCGTCGGACTTAACTTTGGGCAGCAGCTTGCGGACGCGTTCCTGCATTTCGCGCGCGGCTTTGTTGGTGAAGGTGACGCCAAGAATATTGGCGGGCGCGATGCCGCGATCCACCATGTGCGCGATGCGGAAGGTGATGACGCGCGTCTTGCCCGTGCCCGCGCCGGCAAGAATCAACACCGGGCCGCGAATGGTTTCGGCGGCGAGGCGTTGCTGCGGATTGAGCGTGTTCAAGTTCACCATCGGGCGCGGAGTTTAATTTGCGGCGGAACGAACGCAAGCGCGCAGGGGCGGAAAAACTTTTTAACCACGGATGGCCACGGATGAACACGGATGCGAAAATTTAATTTCGGTGGCAGAATGATTTTGAAAATGGCTGAAATCGCCTTGGTTTTATCTGTGTTTATTCGTGGCCATCCGTGGTTGAAATGATTTGCTCCACAAAAAAAATAAGTTGCGCAACGGGCGGCGCGCGGCTTAAAGAAAGACACGACACATGGGAAAAGCACTCATCATCGCGGAAAAACCGTCCGTCGCCAGCGACATCAGCAAGGCGCTCGGAAAGTTTGAAAAGCACGACGACTACTTCGAAAACGAACAGTATGTCGTCACGTCGGCGGTTGGTCATTTGCTGACCATCGTGCCGCCGGAAGGCGTCGAAGCCGCGCGCGGCAAATGGACCTTCAAGTGTCTGCCGGTCATCCCATCGCACTTTGATCTTACGCCGATTGAGAAGACCGCGAGCCGACTAAAAGCCGTCGCGAAACTGATTAAGCGCAAAGATGTGACGTCGCTGATTAATGCATGCGACGCCGGGCGCGAAGGGGAATTGATTTTCCGCAACATCGTTCGCTACACCAAGGCGCAGCAGCCGATTCAGCGCCTCTGGTTGCAATCCATGACGCCCGCCGCGATTCGCGAAGGTTTTGCGTCGCTCAAGACCGATGAATCGATGCAGCCGCTCTCCGACGCGGCGACGAGCCGCAGCGAAGCCGACTGGCTCGTGGGCATCAACGGCACGCGCGCCATGACGGCTTTCAATTCGAAGCTCGGTGGCTTTTTCAAGACGACCGTTGGCCGCGTGCAAACGCCGACACTAGCGATTTTAGTCGAGCGTGAGGCCAAGATTCGTGGGTCCAAGCCGCGCGATTTCTGGGAAGTCATCGGCACGTTCGACGCGGCCGCCGGGCAATACGCTGGTCGCTGGTTCGACGAAAAATTTTCCAAGTCGGAAGATGATGAACAATTAAAGGCGGAACGCGTCTGGGATGCGGCGAAGGCGGAGGAAATCAAAGCTAAGTGCCTCGGCAAACCCGGCATCGTCACCGAAGAAAGCAAGCCGACGACCTCGATGTCGCCGCTGCTCTATGATTTGACGAGCTTGCAGCGCGACGCGAACTCGCGCTTTGGCTTCAGCGCCAAAAACACTTTGGGTTTGGCTCAGGCGCTTTACGAAAAGCACAAAGTGTTGACGTATCCGAGAACGGATTCACGGGCGTTGCCGGAGGATTATATTCCCACGGTGAAAGCCACGATGGCGATGCTCGAAGGCGTCACGGGCTACTCGGCCTTTGCCGACCAGGTTTTGAAAAGCGGCTGGGTGCATCCGAATAAACGTATTTTCAACAACGCGAAAGTTTCGGATCACTTTGCCATCATCCCGACGCAGCTCGCGCCGAAATCATTAAGCGAACCCGAGCAAAAACTTTACGACCTCGTCACGAAACGTTTTCTCGCCATCTTTTATCCGGCGGCGGAATTTTTGGAAACGAACCGCATCACGCGCGTCGAAGGTGAGCCGTTCAAGAGCGCGGGCAAAGTGTTGGTGTCGCCTGGCTGGCTCACAGTTTATGGCAAGCAATCGGATTCCGACGAAACGCCGAGTCTCGCGCCAGTGAAAGCAGGCGAGACCGTCAAGACGACCGACGTCGAGGTGAAGGCGAACGTCACCAAGCCGCCGGCAAGATATTCCGAAGCGACGTTGCTCAGCGCGATGGAAGGCGCGGGCAAATTGATTGATGACGACGAACTCCGCGAAGCGATGAGCGAGAAAGGTCTCGGCACGCCGGCCACGCGCGCGGCGACGATCGAAGGTTTGATATACGAAGAATACGTTCATCGCAACGGTCGCGAGTTGCAGGCGACGGCGAAGGCGTTTTCGCTGATGGAATTGCTGAATGGTCTGGGCATTCCGGAATTGACCAAGCCCGAGTTGACCGGCGACTGGGAATTTCAGTTGAAGGAAATGCAGCGGAAAAAAGTCAGTCGCGAGCAGTTCATGGCGGGCATCGCGGACATGACGCGCAAGATCGTGGACAGCGCCAAGAAATTTGAATACGACACGATTCCCGGCGACTTTGGCGTGCTGAATGTGCCGTGCCCGAAATGCGGCGGCGAAATCCACGAGCGCTACAAACAATACCAGTGCGTGAAGTGCGACTTCGCGTTCTGGAAAACGCTGTGCAGCCGGATGTTTGAGCCGGAGGAAGTCGAAAAAATCATCACGGATAAAGTCATCGGTCCGCTGCAAGGTTTCCGCAGCAAGCAGGGTTTTCCGTTCGCGGCGGTTTTGAAAATGACGGCCGAGCACAAGGTGGAGTTTGATTTTGGCAACGGCGGCAAAGATGGCGAAGGCGCGGCGCCGATTGATTTCACCGGCAAAGAATCGCTCGGCAAATGTCCGGCGTGCGGCGCGAATGTCTACGACGGCGGCATGAATTACGTCTGCGAAAAACAGGCGGGCGTCGAGAAGACCTGCAAATTCCGCACGGGCAAAATCATTTTGCAGCAGGAGATTTCGCCAGAGCAGGTGAAGAAGATGTTGGCGGAAGGCAAAACGGATTTGCTGAAAGGTTTTGTCTCCAATAAGACGAACCGCAAGTTCGAGGCGTTCCTCATCGTGAAGGATGGCAAGACCGGATTCGAGTTTGTGACGCGCGAGAAAAAAGGAAAAGGCGTGCCGAAAGAACCGCCACCGAAAATTGATTTCACCGGGTTGGAATCGCTCGGCAAATGTCCGAAGTGCGGTGGCAAAGTTTGCGATACCGCAGCCGGCTATCTCTGCGAGAACTCACAGCTCGAAGCGAAGTCCTGCAAGTTCAAAATTGGCAAGACGATTTTGGAGCAGCCGATTGACGCGGTTCAGGCGGCGAAAATTCTTAAAGACAAGAAGAGCGATGTGATGGAGAAATTCATCTCCAAATCCGGCAAGCCGTTCCCGGCGCTTCTCGTGATGGATAAGAAGGGGAAGATCACCTTCGAATTCCCGACGCGCGACGACGAGTGATTTTACAACTTCGCCGGAGTGTTTTCCTTCAGTCGCGTGGCGATGGGAAAAGTGAAGTCAGGCTTTCCCGTTGCGAGGGCTAGACCGAAATCTAACATCGCCTGCTGACCTTCAGGTTCCACCTTGAGCGGCGGGAGAAATAAATTAGCCGTGGCGCCCTTGAGGCTGCCCATAAAGTTTTGCCACATACCGTCGCCCGCATCTTTTGATTTCAACGAAGCGAGCCCCACTTCCATTTTGGGCGTGCCACTGGAGCGGCGAAATGTCAGTGAATTCACGCGCGCGACAATTTCGTTTTCCGACCGGATCGCGCCGTTGCGATAAATGATGTCCTCCAAATTGATAGTCACGGGACTGGCGTGTCCGTGGCGGTTGAAGCGCAACTCCACCAGATTGACCACGCGTTGGCCGTTGGTGAACACACCTTCGATTTCGACGCTGCCGTTGCCAGTTCCGAGGACGTTGATGGAATCGAGTTGGTGTTTGAGCGGCGTGCCAGCTTGAAGTTCTTGTTCGTGCTTTTTGATTTTGGGCGTGTGATCAAAAACATTTTGCAACGAGCCGGTGCCGGTGAAATCAAATTCGCAGGTGACGGAAAAAGATGCGCCATTCGTTCGGCTGGAAAATGAAAGGACGCGCGCGCATTGCGCATTGCTGGCGTCGGTGAAAACAGAAACCGGCTCCGGCGAAATCAGCGGCACGAAATACATGAACTTGCTGACGAGATTTTCGCGCAATTGGCCGTGGCCGTAATCGAACAGCAAAGTCGGACCGGTCGGCGCGGCGGCGAACGTGTTGGCCGCGAGTAGAAAAAGCAGGGCGAACAAAAATCCACTCGCGGCGCTTCTTGTGGGGCGAAAAATCATGGGCGCACATTCTCGGTTGGTCGCCAGCCAATTTCAAGCATTGAGCATCCGCTTACAGACTGTTACAAAATCAGCGGCGAAATTTTCTCGACGATGCAACTTCATTTCAAAGAATCCGGGCAGGGCAGAACCATCATTTTGCTGCATGGAATGTTTGGCTCGTTAGACAACTGGCATCCCATCGCGCTGCGATTGGCGGAAAACTTTCACGTCATCGCGGTGGATCAACGCAATCACGGCCAGTCGCCGCACCACGCGGAAATGGATTATTCTTTGATGGCCTCAGAGGTGAATGACCTCATGGCGGTGCGCGAAATTGAATCGGCGCATGTTATTGGTCATTCAATGGGCGGCAAGACAGCGATGCAATTGGCGCTGCAATTTCCCACGCGCGTGGAAAAATTGGTTGTTGCGGACATGGCGCCGCGCGCTTATGCCCCCGCGCACGAGAAAATTTTTTCGGCGTTACTCGCGCTGGATTTGCCGAAGTTTCAATCGCGTTCGCAAATCGAAGACGCGCTCGCGGCGGAAATCCCAGACCTGGTTCTGCGCCGCTTCCTGTTAAAAAATCTTGGCCGTGATTCCGCTGGAGTTTTCTTCTGGAAGATTAACCTGCGCGGCATTGCGGAAAACTATTCGCGCTTGCGCGAGCCGCTGCATGCCGCGAGTCCGTTTATAAAACCGACGCTGTTCATCCGTGGCGGCAAATCAAATTACATCAACTCCGGAGACGAAATCCGCATCTGCGAATTGTTTCCGCAAGCCAAAATCCGGACGATTCCCGCTGCCGCCCATTGGATTCATGCCGAGCAGCCAGCGGAATTTCTGCGACTGGTTTTGGATTTTTTGTGAGCCGCGCCCGTAAATAAATCCACATCGGACTGGAAAAATTTCAAGCTTGGTGCATCTGTATGGGCAAGATGTTGGCGACTCCAGAAATCATTGACGAGACGGCGCAGTTGGCGCGGCTGGAAGAATTTTTTCCGCGCTGGTGCGATGTCCCGCTGTATCGTGCCGAATGCGGGCAAAACTTTTTTCTGCGCCCGCTGATCGGCAAGCGCGACTTACGTAAAAATTTCCCGAACAATTTTCTCCGTGCTGGTCAAAATCTTGACGCCCTGTTGGAAAGCAAATCCGTGGAACTGGAGCATACGTCCGGCAGTTCAGAGGAGCGCACGGCGGTGTTGTTCGGTCGCGGCTGGTGGAACGAACAGGAAACGCGCGTGTTGCGGCTGAATAAATTTGTCGCGCAAATTTTGGATGCGCATCCGCACGCGCGCCGCGCGACGCTCGTGCCGCCGGTTTGCAACGGGCTTGTCTGTTTTTCCAACTACACTTCCAAACTGGCGCGCACAGTCGGCGAAACTTTATTTGTGAATCAGGCGCGCATTCCGTTTTTGCTGACAGACGCGGAGTTCGCCCGCATGGCGGAAGAAATTTTGGAATGGTCGCCGGTGTTTCTGGATCTGGATCCGGTGCACGGCGCGTGGTTCGCGCTGTATTGCGAGCGTAACGGAATAAAACTTCCGTCGGTGAAATTCATTTTGTGTAGCTACGAATTTGTCAGCGTGGTTCACCGGAAAATTTTATCGCGCGTCTTTGGCGTGCCGGTTTTTAATTTTTACGGCTCGACGGAGACTGGACATTTGTTGATGGAAAACGAACGCGGCGAAATGAAAGCCAGCCACAAAGATGTTTACTACGAAATCATCGCGCCGGACGAACGCGGCATCGGCGATTTGGTGGTGACGACGCTCACGAACGAAATCATGCCGCTCGTGCGCTATCGCATTGGCGATCTGGTCGAGCGCGTCGAGCAACCCTACGCGAGTCATTATTTTGTGCACGGCCGCGCGCGCGATGCGTTGCTGAGAGGCGATGGCCGCCGCGTGACGACTCTGGAAGTTGACCATTGTTTTAGTGATGTGTGCGGCATCGCGCATTATCAACTGCGGCAAAGCGAAAATGGCGACTGCGATTTGCAATTCATTCCGGATCGTGAAATTCCGGACGTGAAAGAATTAAAATGTGTTACGTCGCAAATTGAGGATTTGCTCCAGCTTAAAAATAAAATCGCCGTCAGTGTGGTGGGAAAATTGCCGCCGTTGACTTCGGGAAAATTTCGGCTTACCTGTCGCGCTTGAATTTGAACCCCGAACCCACCCGCGAAAAAACGGAAGTCCATGACAAGTGGATTGGAAAATTTCTCGCGCATCTGGCGACGGATCGCGGCGCTTCGGTTTACACGCAAAGGAATTATTCGCAAGCGTTGACGGAATTTTTTCGCTGGCATGTGGGCGAGCGCAAGTCACCGCCAGCTTGGGAAAAACTGCAACGCGATGACTTCCGCGGCTTCGTCCGTTTTCTGGGTCGGAATAATTTAAGCCGCGCCGCCACGCAACTGCGGTTTTCCGCGCTGCGGACATTTTATAAATTCTTGATGCGGCACGGCGTCACGGAAAGTTCGCCGATAAAAAATCTGTCGTTGCCGAAACCGGAAAAACGGCTACCGAAATTTTTGACGAAGCCGCAAATGGAAGCTTTGTTGATTGCGCCATTTGAGTTGTTGAAAATTCAGAAAGAGAAAAAAGCTGGCCGGCCGATTTCTCAAATCGCGGCGTTGCGCGATGTTGCGGTGCTTGAAATGATTTATTCCTGCGGCCTGCGTGTAAGCGAACTATGCGGTTTGCGCGGCGAAGATATTGACTGGAGCGAGCAAATCGTGCGGGTTCGTGGCAAAGGAAAAAAGGAACGGCTCGTGCCGGTCGGCAAGCCGGCTTTAATGGCGATTCAGGATTATTGGAATACGTTCAAACAACCGCCGGGCGGCGCGATGCCGATTTTTTTTGCCGAGACAAAGAAACGCGCGCCGCTGTCGCCATTGCAACTTTCGCGACGGCTGAAAAAATATTTGTCCATCGCCGGACTAGATCCCAGTCTGACGCCGCACAAATTAAGGCACAGCTACGCGACGCATCTCCTCGACGCCGGTGCGGATTTGCGCAGCGTGCAGGAGCTGCTCGGTCACGCGCACCTCATCACGACGCAGGTTTACACGCATGTCACCACGGAGCGCTTGAAGCGTGCCTACGACGCTGCGCATCCGCGCGCGTGAAGTTATGGATGCGAAGTAAAAACTAAATTCTGCAAAGTTAATTCGTTTGAGTTTTTTGGTTTCCGGCGCACAATCAAATTCAAGGAATATTTTCTGTTCCCTTGAAAGTGAACTTTGCTTTTTCATTTCGACCGCGGCTGTTTGACGCGCTGAAAAATTATTCAGCGCAGAACTTTTTTGCCGACCTCACCGCTGGGTTGATTGTCGGGATTGTTTCCTTGCCGCTCGCCATTGCCTTGGCGATTGCGTCGGGACTCAAACCGGAAATTGGAATTTTCACTGCCATCGTCGGCGGCTTTTTGGTTTCCGCTCTAGGCGGTTCCCGTGTGCAAATCGGCGGGCCAGCGGGCGCGTTTGTGCCGTTGCTCGCGCCGATTGTGCTGCTGCACGGGCCGCAGGCACTGGTGGTTTGTGCGTTGATGGCCGGTGTGATTTTATTTGTTCTGGGTGCGTGCAAGCTTGGCACAATGATCAAATATATTCCGTTTCCGGTGGTGACGGGTTTTACGAGTGGAATTGCGATCATCATTTTAAGCACGCAAATAAAGGACTTCTTCGGGTTGCCGCAAAAGCTGCCGCCGGATTTCGTCGGCAAGCTGCGCGCGCTGGTGGAAAATTTTCAACCGAACTGGCCGACGGTTTTTCTGGCGACGGCGGCTACGCTGGCGATTTGGTTTTGGCCAAAAAAATTAGGACGGCGGCTGCCGGGTTCGATTGTGGTCATCGTGCTGGCGTCGCTCGCGGTGAAGTTTTTTCATTGGGACGAGCAGGCGGGAATTCAAACTTTGTTCTCGCAGTTTGGCGAAATGCCCCGTGGTTTGCCGCTGCCGCATTGGCCGTCGCTCTCGCTGGATGCGTGGCGCGCGCTGGTGCCGGCGGCGCTGACGGTCGCGGTGTTAGGTGCGATTGAATCGCTGCTGTGCGCGGTGGTGTCGGACGGCATGATTGATGATCGACACGACTCGAATCAGGAATTGATGGGGCAGGGGATTGCGAATGTCGTGGTGGGAATTTTTGGCGGCATGCCAACAACCGGCGTGATAGCGCGCACGGCGACGAATGTGCGCAGCGGCGCGAAGACACCGGTGGCGGGAATGATTCACTCCCTGACTTTGCTCGTGATTTTGCTCGTGGCTGCGCCGCTCGCGAAACATATTCCGCTCGCCGCTTTGAGCGCTGTGCTGGTGGTTGTGTCGTTGCGAATGGGTGAATGGCATCAGTTCAAGCGCTTGAATAAATGGCCGAAGAGCGACACGATGGTTTTTCTTTGCGCGTTTGGATTGACGGTGGCGGTGGATTTACCAACGGCGGTTGGCGCATCGCTGATTCTGGCGTCGGCGCTGATGGTAAAACGCATGGCGGAAACGGCGCAAGTGGAGCCGGACGCGCAAGTGACACAAGGCAATTCCTTGGGGCAACAGACGGAAGGAAAAATTATTCCGCACGGCGTGATGGTGTTCCGCGTTTTTGGTGCGTTCTTTTTTGGTGCAGCGGATAAATTAGAATCCTCCTTGCGTGACGCCGGACAGTTGCCCGAAGTTCTAATTTTACGTATGCGCGACGTGTTGGCGCTGGATGCAACTGGTCTGGACGCGCTGGAAGATTTGCTAGAGAAGCTGCGGCGCGACCGGAAGGATTTGATTTTATGCGGGCCGCATTCGCAGCCGTTGTTTGCATTGTTGCGGGCAGGTTTTATGGAAAAGATTGGCGAGGCGAATATCTGCGGCGACATGGAAAGTGCGCTGGCGCGGGCGCGGCAGCTGCTTGACCAAAAGAAAAAATAAAAAATTATTGACAGCCCACCGTGAATTGTTAGTTTGCATACGTCAGAGCCGTAAAATTCAAGCAACCGAAGCCCTCTCTATTTCGGAAGAAAGTTGAGAGGGTTGGTTTTTTGTCGCTTTACGGATTGGGTTTGAACATAATTTTCTGGATGCCCATGTAGCTCAGTTGGTAGAGCACGTCCTTGGTAAGGACGAGGTCATCAGTTCAATCCTGATCATGGGCTCCAGTTAAAACAAAAACGAAAACAGCAACACACGAAATCACATGGCCAAAGAGCAATTTCAGAGAACCAAACCGCACGTCAACGTCGGCACCATCGGTCACGTTGACCACGGCAAATCCACCTTGACCGCCGCCATCGTTGCGGTGCAGAACCGCAAAGGTATGGCGCCCTTGATTGAATACAAGGACATCACCAAAGGCGGCACGGTCCGTGACGAAACGAAGACGGTGACCATCGCGGTCTCGCACGTCGAATACGAATCTCCCAAGCGCCATTACGCGCACGTTGACTGCCCCGGCCACGCTGACTATGTGAAGAACATGATCACGGGCGCTGCGCAGATGGACGGTGCGATTCTCGTGGTGAGCGCCGCTGACGGCCCGATGCCGCAGACGCGCGAACACATTTTGCTCGCCCGCCAGGTCGGTGTGCCGAGCATCATCGTTTGCTTGAACAAGGTTGATTTGGCTGACGCCGACTTGCTCGAGCTCATCGAAATGGAAATCCGTGAGCTGCTCACGAAGTATGGTTTCCCGGGCGACACAACTCCGATTGTTCGCGCTTCCGCCACGGCGGCTCTCGCTGGCAAGCCGGAAGGCGAAGCGGCCATTGCTGCCTTGCTCGACGCGCTCGACAGTTTCATTCCTGATCCGACCCGCGAAATCGACAAGCCGTTCCTCATGTGCGTCGAAGACGTGTTCACCATTGAAGGTCGCGGCACGGTCGTTACCGGTCGTGTGGAACGCGGCATCCTCAAGAAGATGGAAGAAGTTGAAATCGTCGGCTTGAAAGACACTCGCAAGACTGTCGCCACCGACATCGAAATGTTCCGCAAGCTGCTTGATTCTGCGAGCGCTGGCGACAACGTCGGTGTGCTTCTCCGTGGCACGACCAAGGACGAAGTGGAACGCGGCATGGTTTTGGCCAAGCCCGGCTCCATCAAGCCGCACACCAAGTTCAAGGGCGAAGTTTACGTCTTGACCAAAGATGAAGGTGGCCGTCACACGCCGTTCTTCACGAATTACCGTCCGCAATTTTACTTCCGCACCTCCGACGTAACCGGCACGCTCACGCTGCCGGCGGGCGTTGAAATGGTGATGCCGGGCGACAACGTCTCGGTGGAAATCGAATTGCAGAAGTCGGTCGCGATGGAAAAAGGTCTCAAATTCGCGATTCGCGAAGGCGGCCGCACCATCGGTTCCGGCATCGTCACAGAAGTCATCGCTTAATTGCGAAGCAGTTTTGGGAGCGCGGAGTTTGAACCTCCGTGCTCCCTTTTTGCCCGAAGATTCGGCGGTGGTTTTGACGGTTACGGCAGTAGCTCAATTGGTAGAGTAGTGGTCTCCAAAACCATTGGTTGCAGGTTCAAGTCCTGCCTGCCGTGCCAGTCTGCTAAAGTGGAGAGGTGGCAGAGTGGTCTATCGCGGCGGTCTTGAAAACCGCTTTAGGCGAAAGCCTAACGGGGGTTCGAATCCCTCCCTCTCCGCCAGATTTTGGCGGTGACGGAAAATAAAATAACGGGCTGCGGCTCGGTAAAGCAGATATATTTTTGTGAACAATTGGACATCAATTTTGATTTGGGCGGCGGTTATCGGTGCTGTGTTCGGCTACCTCTGGTGGCAAGGGCAGATTCAGCGCTTGGCGACCTACGTAACAGAAACACGCGAGGAGCTTAAAAAGTGCGCCTGGCCGAGCTGGGAAGAATTGAAAGGATCCACTGCATTGATTATTATCATGGTAGCTTTGCTTGGCGGTGCGATTGTCGGAATTGATGCCATCCTCTACAAATTTTCGTTCAATCCGTTTGGTTTGGCGGCGATTGCTGCAGCGGGTTATGCTTTTTGGAACTTCGTTTTGCTCAAGCGTCAATAACACCTAAATTTCATGCGCAACCAGTGGTTTATCATCCAGACGCTTTCCGGCCAGGAAAACAAGGTCAAAGACAGCATTGAAAAACGCGTCAAGACCGAAGAAATGCAGGACTTCATCAAAGAAGTCATGGTGCCGATTGAAAAAGTTGTTGAGGTTCGCAACCAGAAAAAAACCGTGTCCAACCGCAAGTTGTGGCCGGGTTATGTTTTCGTGGACATGGTGTTGCTCGACGACGAGCGTCGCATCATTGAAAAGCCTTGGTATTTCATCAAGGAAACGCAGGGCGTCATCGGTTTTTTGAGCGATCCGCCGCAGCCGACGCCGACGGAAGAAGTTGACGCCATCAAGGTGCAGATTTCCGCGTCGGAAGAAACGGAAAAGCCGAAGGTGAATTTTGCGGTTGGCGAAACGGTGAAGATCAACAATGGACCGTTCTTGAATTTCAGCGGTGTCATTGAAGAAATTGATCCGGAACGCGGCAAGCTGAAAGTCACGGTAAATATTTTTGGACGCAATACGCCGGTAGAACTCGAATACTGGCAAGTCGAAAAAGCTTAAAAGAATTTTATGGCAAAGAAAATTACAGGACAAATCAAGTTGCAGATTGCGGCCGGTCAGGCCAATCCCGCGCCGCCCGTCGGCCCCGCGCTCGGTCAGCACGGCGTGAACATCATGGGCTTCTGCAAAGAATTTAACGCCGCGACCAAGAACGACGCCGGCTTGATCATTCCCGTGGTCATCACGGTATATCAAGACAAGTCATTCACGTTCATCACCAAGTCGCCGCCCGCGTCTGTGCTGCTCAAAAAAGCCGCCGGTATCACGGCTGGCTCCAAGACGCCGAACAAGGACAAAGTCGGCAAGGTCACGCGCAAACAGATTTTGGACATCGTCAAAATGAAGTCCAAGGACCTCAATGTGAATTCCGAAGATGCCGCCGTTCGCCTGATTTCGGGCACGGCGCGCAGCATGGGCATTGAAGTTGTCGGTTAATAAAAAACAAACAATCGCGGGAGAGCCAAAAGCTCGCATGCACCGCAAAAATAAAAATGCCCAGCAAAAGATACAAAAAGGCACTTGAAGTTGTGAGCGGCAAAAAAGCCTATCCGCTCAAGGAAGCCGTTGGCGTCCTCGCCAAATTCCCCAAAGCCAAATTTAACGAAACCATTGATCTTGCGTTTCGCCTCGGAGTGGATCCGAAGCAATCCGACCAGATGGTTCGCGGCACGGTTCCGTTGCCCCACGGCAGCGGCAAGACGGTGCGCGTGCTTGTTTTCGCCAAAGGCAACGCGGCGGACGCGGCGAAAGCTGCCGGTGCGGAAAACGTTGGTTTTGAAGACATGATTGCCAAGTGCAATTCTGGCTGGAACGATTTTGATGTCGCGATTGCGACGCCCGAAGCGATGATCGAAGTTCGTAAGCTCGGCAAAGTTCTCGGACCACGCGGCCTCATGCCGAATCCGAAAACCGGCACCGTCACCGAAGATACCGCGAAAGCTGTGAAAGAAGTGAAAGCTGGTCGCGTTGAATTCAAAGTCGACAAGGCCGCGAATGTTCACGTCATTGTGGGCAAAGCTTCCTTTAGCCCGGAACACATTGAAGAAAACGCCCGCGCGGTAATCGAAGCCGTGGCCAAGGCGCGCCCGAACAGTTTGAAGGGTGCTTACATTAATTCATGCACGCTGTCGGCGACGATGAGTCCGCCCGTGCGTGTGGACATCCGTGAATTTGCCGCCAACTAAAAGGAATTACCATGCGTGCTGAAAAAAAATTATTGACGGGTGAATATGTCGCCCGGTTGAACGCCTCGCCGTTTTTTATCGTCGTCGGCTATCAAGGTTTGAAAGTGGCGCACCTCTCGGAGTTGCGCAAACGCCTCACCCAAGCGGGCGCGGAGATTCACGTTGTTAAAAACACCGTGTTCAACGTGGCGGCGAAGGAAGCGGGCATCGGCGAATTGAACGGCAGTCTCGCCGGACAAATCGCGGTGGTCACGGGCAAGAAAGACATTTTCGTCGCCGCCAAGGCGTTGAAAAATTTCGCGGCGGAGTTCGACAAGCTGAAACTCAAGTTCGGCTTCTTGGACAACAAGCGCGTCGAACCGGATACGCTGCTGGCGTATGCCGATTTGCCGAGCCTCGAAGTGCTGCGGGCGAAATTGCTCGGGCTGTTCAATGCACCCGGAACGAAAATCGCCGGGTCATTAAGGCCAAAGCGGAAAAAGTCGAACAACCGGCCTAACCAATTTTGGTTTGAAGTTTTTAATTTCAAACCGGAAAAACCAACAAGAAACAAAAACGTAAATCGTCGGTTCGCAGGCCGTGAACTGAAAATTGCCGGGGCGCCGGCAGACGACGAGACGACAACAAAGAAAGCAAAAGTAATATTATGGCAGACCTCGCAAACATCGTAGAAGAATTGAGCAAGTTGACGGTTATCGAAGCCGCCGAACTCGTGAAACAACTGGAAACCAAGTGGGGCGTCTCCGCTGCCGCGTCCGTCGCGGTCGCTGCTGGTGGCGCTGCTGCTGGCGGCGCTGCGGCCGCTCCGGCCGAAGCCAAAGACACTTTTGACGTGATCCTCGCCTCGGTTCCGGCCGACAAGAAGATCGCCGTCATCAAAGCTGTTCGTGAAGTGAAGGCCGGTTTGGGTCTCGCCGAAGCCAAGGCTTTGGTTGAAGGCGCGCCGAAGACCTTGCTCGAAGGTGCGAACAAAGCTGATTCCGACGCCGCCAAGAAGAAGCTCGAAGAAGCGGGCGCGAAAGTCGAAGTCAAGTAAGTTGCTCGGTTTCGGGGCGGCGGCGTGTAGCCGTCGCCCCATTTTATCCCCGCAAAAGGCGGGACACATTGACAATTTTAGTTTGGTAGAACAATTCGGTTGCCGGTTGGCAAGCTGGTCGTTTAAGACGACGGGCTTGCCTTGTGTCGTTAAGTGAAAATCGGTGCGGCGTGTGCCGTGCCTAACAGAAAATAAAAAATGCCATCGCGATCCACAGAACGTATCAACTTCGGAAAAATCAAGGAAATCGTCATTCCGCCGAACATGATCGAGTTGCAGACGAACTCCTACGCGGAATTCTTGCAGGCCGACCTGACGCCCTCAAAGCGCCAGAAGCACGTCGGACTGGAATCCGTTTTCCGTGAAGTGTTCCCCATCCAGAGTTACGACGGCAAAGTCGTGCTCGACTACGACACCTACGAGATTGGTGCGCCCAAGGTGGACTGGCTCGAATGTCTCCGCGAAGGCACCACTTACGGTGCGCCGCTATATGTCACGTTCCTCTTGAAGGACGAAGGCAAGAGCGCGAAGGAAGAAAAAGTTTTCATGGGTGAACTCCCGCTGATGACGCCGCAAGGCACATTTGTCATCAATGGCGCGGAACGCGTGGTTGTTTCGCAGTTGCACCGCTCGCCGGGTATCGCGTTTGAAGCGACCCAGCATCCGAATGGCAAAATGCTCCACAGCTTCCGCGTGATTCCGGATCGCGGTTCCTGGTATGAAGCGATGTTCGACACGAGCGATTTGCTCTACGTCTATCTCGACCGCAAAAAACGCCGGCGCAAATTTTTGACGACGACGTTCTTCCGCGCGCTTTCCTTCCTCGATCACGAGGAAAAGGAAAAAGGTTCCAAGTCGAAAGACAACGGCGGCCTCACGCGTGGCACGGACGAAGAAATCTTGAAGTTGTTCTACACCATCGAAGAATTGACGGTGAAGGAAGCCGAGAAGATTGAAGATTTGCAGAATCGCGTGCTCGTGCATGACGCGGTGGACGAAGAAAAAGGTCTGGTTGTGGCGCGCGCTTTCGAGCCGCTCTCCAAGGCAGTCGTCAAACAGATTGCCGAACTTGGTGTGACCAAAATCAAAGTTGTCGATACGTCCGTGGACGAAGGCAACATGATCAAGTGCCTCAAGAAAGATCCGGCCAAGAACGAAGAAGAAGCGCTGAAAGATATTTACCGCCGTCTGCGCCCTGGCGATCCGCCCACGGCTGCGAACTCCCGCGCGCTCATCAAACGTTTGTTCTTCGACGAAAAACGTTATGACCTCGGTCGCGTTGGTCGTTACAAGATCAATCAGAAATTGGGCATGAAAGGCGACAGCCGCATTCTGACCAAGGAAGATTTGGTCGCGGCGACGAAGTATTTGCTCAAGCTCAAGAAGGGCGAAGGCTCGCTGGATGACATTGATCATTTGGGTAGCCGCCGTATCCGCACGGTCGGCGAATTGCTTTCCAACCAGTGCCGCGTGGGTCTGTCCCGCACGGAGCGTTTGGTCAAGGAACGCATGACGTTGTTTGATCAGACCATCGAAGCGATGACGCCGCAGAAGCTCATCAATCCGAAAGCACTTTCAGCCGTGATCCGCGATTTCTTTGGCCGTAGCCAATTGTCGCAGTTCATGGATCAGATTAATCCGCTCGCTGAATTGACCCATAAACGCCGCTTGTCGGCGCTCGGGCCAGGGGGGCTCTCACGCGATCGCGCAGGCTTTGAAGTCCGCGACGTTCATCCGTCGCACTATGGTCGTATTTGTCCGATTGAAACGCCGGAAGGACCGAACATCGGTCTGATCGCGTCGCTCGCGACGTTCGCGCGTATCAATGAATTCGGTTTCCTCGAAACGCCGTATCGCAAAGTCGAGAACGGTCGCGTCACGGAAAAAATCGAATACTTGACCGCCGACCGCGAAGAGCAATTCATCGTGGCGCAGGCGAATTCGGTGATGAACGACAAAGGTCTGTTCACCGACGAACGCGTCGTTTGCCGTCAACGTGGCGAATTCATCGACGTGGAGCCGACGAAAGTTGACTTCATGGACGTGTCGCCGAAGCAGCTGGTTTCCATCGCGGCGTCGCTCATTCCGTTCCTCGAACACGATGATGCGAACCGTGCCTTGATGGGTTCCAACATGCAACGTCAAGCCGTGCCGCTCCTCGTGACCGAGGCGCCGCTCGTCGCGACGGGCATGGAAGAACGCGTCGCTCGCGATTCCCGCGCCGTTTTGGTGTCGGAAGAATCCGGCAAAGTCGCGTCCGTCAGCGGTGATCAAATCATCATCACTGAGAACGGCCATTTGCCCGAAGGCAAAAAGAAAATCAAACACGATCCGGAAAACGGTGTTTCCGTTTATCCGATTCGTAAGTTCATGCGCTCGAACGCGGCCACCTGCATCAACCAGAAAATCTTGGTTGAAAAAGGTGACTCCATCAAGAAAGGCCAGATTCTGGCCGATGGTCCTTGCACGCAGGGCGGCGAGCTCGCGCTCGGTCGCAACGTGCTCGTGGCGTTCATGCCGTGGAACGGTTACAACTTCGAGGACGCGATTCTCATCAGCGAGAAGATCGTCAAGGAAGACATCTTCACTTCGATTCACATCGATGAATTTGAAGTGGCCGCTCGCGATACGAAACTTGGACCGGAAGAAATCACGCGCGACATCCCGAACCTCGGTGATGAAGCGTTGAAGAACCTCGGCACCGACGGCGTTATCCGCATCGGCGCCGAAGTGAAGCCTGGCGATATTCTCGTCGGCAAGATCACTCCGAAGTCTGAAACCGAACTCGCGCCGGAAGAACGTTTGCTCCGCGCCATCTTCGGTGAAAAGGCGGCGGATGTGAAAGACACTTCGCTCAAGGTTCCGTCCGGAACTTACGGCATCGTTATGGACGTCAAAGTCTCGGCGAAGAAAGACGCCGACCGCGTCAGCCGTTCTGTTTCCAGCGAGGAAAAACGCCACGCAAAACAGATTGAAGAAGATCACAAGAAAAAAGTCACCGAACAGGAAGACCAGTTGACGGAAGCGTTGAGCAACATTTTGCTCGGCGAAAAAATTCCGCTTGATGTTGTCAATTCCGAGACCGGCGAAATTATTATTCCGGCGAATCGCAAAATCACGAAGACGTTGTTGCGTAAACTCGCAACCGTTTACGACCGCATTGAAATTGATCCGTCGCCGATCCGTAACAAGATCAACGAAATCATCGGCCAGTTTAAGAAGAAATTCGACGACTTGCAGATGCAATACGACGAAGAAATGGAACGTGCTGAAGCCGGTGAAGGCGTCGAAAGCGGCGTTGTCAAGTCGGTCAAAGTTTACATCGCCTCGAAACGGAAATTGTCTGTCGGTGACAAGATGGCCGGACGCCACGGTAACAAAGGTGTCGTCGCCAAGATTGTTAAAGAAGAAGACATGCCGTATCTCGCGGACGGAACGCCGGTGGAAATCGTTTTGAATCCGCTGGGTGTGCCGAGTCGTATGAACGTAGGACAGGTTTTGGAAACGCACTTGGGTTGGGCGGCGAAGCTGCTCGGCATGAAGTTCGCCACGCCGGTGTTCGATGGCATGAAGGAAAAGGACATTCGCGGCTATTTGAAACAGGCCGGTTTGCCCGAACACGCCAAGACACATTTGATCGACGGTCGCACGGGCGAACAGTTCGATCAGGAAATTGTCGTCGGCTACATCTACATGATGAAGCTCGGTCACTTGGTGGCGGATAAGATTCACGCCCGCGCCGTCGGACCGTATTCACTCGTCACCCAGCAACCGCTCGGTGGTAAGGCGCAATACGGCGGTCAGCGCTTCGGCGAAATGGAAGTGTGGGCGATGGAAGCCTACGGCGCCGCTTACACGTTGCAGGAATTGCTCACCGTCAAATCCGACGATGTGCAAGGCCGCACGCGCATCTACGAAAGCATCGTCAAGGGCGATAACTCGTTGGAAGCCGGTATTCCGGAATCCTTCAACGTGCTCGTCAAGGAAATGCAATCGCTGGGTCTCGACGTCAAGGTTGGTTACTCCAACCCGATTGAACACGCCGGTAGTGACAACGCGCAGCAGGCTGCCGTTGCCGCGCTGACGTCCACCGAATCCTAAACGAAACTTTGTTGAAATAAAATCGTATGACCAGTTCCAAAGAAAACGCCCGCGAGATTCTCGGCCTCGAAAAAGTCAACCAGGTTGACTACGTCGGCATCACGCTCGCGTCGCCTGACGCCATCCGCTCCTGGAGCAAAGGCGAAGTCAAGAATCCCGAAACGATCAACTACCGCACGTTCAAACCGGAAAAGGGCGGCCTTTTCTGCGAACGCATTTTCGGTCCCGTCAAGGACTGGGAATGTTCCTGCGGCAAGTATAAGCGCATCAAACATCGCGGCATCGTCTGCGATCGTTGCGGCGTGGAAGTGACGTTATCCCGCGTTCGTCGTGAACGCATGGGCCACATCGAGCTCGCCGTGCCGGTGCAGCACATCTGGTTCTTCAAGTGCATGCCCTCGCGCATCGGTCTGGCGCTGGACATGACCGCGCGCCATTTGGAACGCGTCATTTATTACGAAGATTACCTCGTCATTGATCCCGGCACCACGCCGCTCAAGGCGAATCAGTTGCTCACGGAAGTCGAACTCCGGGAAGCGCGTGAAACCTACGGCGCGGATGCCTTCACCGCCAAGATGGGCGCGGAAGGTGTGCGCGAAGCGTTGGAACGCGTTGATCTCGCCAAGCAGGCGGATGAACTCGCCATCGCGATGACGGAAACCAAGAGCAAACAGATCCGCAAGAAATTGGCGAAGCGCATCAAACTCTTGCAAGGTCTCGCGCTGTCGAAGAGCCGTCCGGAATGGATGATTCTTACGGTGCTGCCGGTGATTCCGCCGGACTTGCGTCCGTTGGTTCCGCTCGAAGGCGGACGTTTTGCGACGTCTGACTTGAACGATCTTTATCGCCGCGTCATCAACCGCAACAACCGTCTCCGCACGTTGCTGCAATTGAAAACGCCGGAAGTGATTATCCGTAACGAAAAACGCATGTTGCAGGAAGCTGTGGACGCGTTGTTCGACAACGGTCGTCACGGACGCCCGGTCACCGGCGCGGGCAACCGCTCGCTGAAATCTTTGAGCGACATGCTCAAGGGTAAAGGTGGTCGTTTCCGTCAGAACTTGCTCGGTAAACGTGTGGATTACTCAGGCCGTTCCGTCATCGTGATCGGACCGGAGCTGAAGTTGAACCAGTGCGGTTTGCCGAAGAAGATGGCGCTCGTTTTGTTCGAGCCGTTCATCATCCGCCGCTTGAAAGAGCTCGGTTATGTGCACACCGTTCGCAGCGCGAAGAAAATGATCGAGCGCCAGACGAAAGAAGTGTGGGACGTTTTGGAAGAAGTGACGAAGGGTCACCCGGTTCTCTTGAACCGCGCGCCCACGTTGCACCGTTTGTCCGTTCAAGCGTTTGAACCGATGCTGATCGAAGGCGAAGCGATTCGTATTCATCCGCTGGTCTGCACCGCTTACAACGCCGACTTCGACGGTGACCAGATGGCCGTTCACGTTCCGTTGTCAGTCGAAGCGCAGATGGAAGCGCGCATGCTGATGATGGCGACGAACAACATCTTCTCGCCCTCATCCGGCAAGCCGATCATCACGCCGACGCAGGACATCACGCTCGGTTGCTATTACGTCACCGCCGAACCGCGCAAGCCGTTGCCGGCGGACACGGGCGAACTGCCCTTGTTCGGCTCGAAGGAAGAAGTCATTTACGCTTACAGCGACGATGGTGTGAAAACGCACGATCGCATTCGCCTGGCGAATCCCGACCTCGGCAAGAAAACCGCTTTCGGTAATTCCGAGAAGAAAATCATTGATACGACCGTCGGTCGTGTTTTGTTCAGCGAGATCTGGCCTTCGGAACTCGGCTTCCACAACAAGCCGGTTAGGAAATCCGACCTCGGTGATTTGATCTGGAAATGTTACAAGTTTGCCGGCCATGACAAGACCGTGGTCATGTTGGACAAACTCAAAGAAATCGGTTTCCGCGAAGCGACCAAGTCTGGCGTGTCCATCGGTATCGACGACATGATCGTCCCGAAGGAACGCGACGAGCAGATTCGCAACGCGCAAGGCCAGATCAAAGAAGTTGAGAAGCAATACCGCAAGGGTGTCATCACCTCCGGCGAGCGCTACAACAAGATCGTTGACGTGTGGACGCATTGCACGGATCAGATTTCCGGCGTGATGTTCGATACGTTGAAAGCCAACCAGGGCAAGAAGGAATACAACCCCGTCTATTTGATGGTGGATTCCGGCGCTCGTGGTAACAAGCAACAGGTGCGTCAGCTCGCGGGTCTCCGCGGTTTGATGGCCAAGCCCAGCGGCGAAATCATCGAGAAGCCGATTCTCGCGAACTTCCGCGAAGGTCTGTCTGTCTTGGAATACTTCATCTCGACGCACGGTGCCCGTAAAGGTCTCGCCGATACGGCGCTCAAGACCGCCGACTCCGGTTACATGACCCGCAAACTGGTGGACGTGTCGCAAGACGTGATCATCCAGGAATCGGATTGTGGCACCACGAACGGCATCTGGGTTTCTGCTGTGTTCGAAGGCGAAGACGAAGTCGTCAAGATTTCTGACCGTTTGGTCGGTCGTTACGCTTGCGATGACATCGTCAATCCGACGAGCCCGAAAGAATTCCTCATCAAGGCGAACGAAGAAATCGACGAGACCAAGGCCAAAGCGATTGACGTCGCCGGCATTGATCGCGTGCGGATTCGTTCCGTGCTCACGTGCGAAAGCAAGCACGGCATCTGCCGCCACTGCTACGGCCGCAACCTCGCGACCGGCGCGCTGGTCAAGCTCGGTGAAGCGGTCGGCATCATCGCCGCCCAATCCATCGGCGAACCCGGCACGCAGCTCACCATGCGCACGTTCCATACGGGCGGTGTCGCCGCGGGCGTGTTCAAGCAGCCGCAGATCAAGTCGAAGAACGACGGTATCATCAAGTATACCGACCTGCGTTCTGTCGAACTCGAAGACGGCAACAACATCGTTTTGAACAAGAACGGTTCCATCCAGATTCTCGCACCCGACGGTCGCGAATTGGAAAACCACACCATCGTCATCGGCGCCGTCATCTCCGTCAAAGACGGGGCGAAGGTCAAGAAGGGCGACACGTTCGTCCAGTGGGATCCGCACAATGTGCCGATTCTCTCCGAGAAGGCCGGTAAAGTTAAATTCCATGACATCATCGAAGGTGTGACGATGAAACAGGAAGTGGACGAAGCCACCGGCGAAGAATCCATGGTCATCATCGACCATAAAGAAGATTTGCATCCGCAGATCATCATGTCCGACGAGAAGGGCGAAGTCGTCGCGAACTACCCGATTCCCTCGGGCGCGCACGTCGTCGTCAACGAGAAGGACACTATTGTGCCCGGCACCCTCATCGCCAAGACCCCGCGTAAGCAGGCCAAGACCCGCGACATCACGGGCGGTCTCCCGCGCGTGGCCGAGTTGTTTGAAGCCCGCCGTCCGAAAGACGCGTCCGAGATCTCCAAGATCGACGGTATCGCCGACTTCGGTCCGAGCGTGCGCGGCAAGCGCTGCGTGCTCATCAAAGACGCCGTTACCGGCTTGGAAGAGGAACACCTCATCCCGATCGGCAAACACGTCATCGTCTTCAAGGGCGACTTGGTCAAGAAAGGCCAGCAGCTCACCGAAGGCCCGATGGACCCGCACGAAATTCTGGACGTCTGCGGCCCGCAGGAATTGCAGGAACACTTGGTCAGCGAAGTGCAGGAAGTCTATCGTCTCCAAGGCGTGACGATTAACGACAAGCACATCGAGATCATCGTGCGCCAGATGCTCCGCAAGATTCGCGTCACCGAAACCGGCGACACCCAGTTCCTCTGGGGCGAACAGGTGGACAAACTGGAATTCGAAGCCGAAAACGAAGCCGTGGAGAAGAAGGGTGGCAAGCCGGCGGAAGCCGTGCCCGTGCTGCTCGGCATCACCAAAGCCTCGCTTGAGACCGACAGCTTCCTCAGCGCTGCGTCCTTCCAAGACACCACCCGCGTGCTCACCGAAGCCGCGACGCGTTCCAAGATTGATAGCCTCCGCGGCTTCAAGGAAAACGTCATCATGGGCCACATCATCCCGGCCGGCTCCGGCTTTGATATGTATCGCAAGGTCACGCTCGACCCGCTCGTCGAATTGCCGGAAGAACCGGAACCGACCGAAGCCGAAGCGACCGAAGCGGAAAATCCGCTGCTCGCCTAAGCTGCAACCAAATTACACACGGCGTCCGACGCAAGTTGGACGCCGTTTTTGTTTTGCGGTAATGATTTTACGGAGATACGGTGGTGATTGACTTTTTAAAGAAAATTGAGACAGTAACTCGATTCGTATGGCAGAACCGACTAAGAAAACCGTTCAGATTGGCATCAAGCGCACTAGGCCATTTCCACCCAAATTTATCGTCCTTACTGGCTTTAAATTGAAGCTTGATAAGGCTGCTGGCCTTGTTGACATTTTTTAGAATCACGTGGCCAACAGAAGGGTGAAAAAATTACTTTCGATCCAGTTTTGACACTAACCAACATGGATCATTTAAAAAGGTTTGTGACCGGAGTTGCTGTTAATCCTGATGAAACTGTGGTCAGGGAAGATATCCACACAGATCAGTCAACCTATACCAATATCGTTCATTTAAGTCGTGTTGGTAATACTGGCGAAACAACGTTCAGCGTGTTTAGCCTTTCTGACTGGGTCAATGAAAGCCGTCAAGCCACTCGCACAACTGGTGAAATCATTAGTCATGATGTTGTGGTTATTGTTAGCTCTGCGGCAGTTCAAAAGAAACTCATTATTGATTTGGTTTTACTCCTTGAACAGATTAACTCTTAAGCAAAATGATTTTTGCTACTCCATCTGAACCAATTTTGGATTCTAATTCTCGTTTTCGTAGCGACCGAGCGGCAAACGTGGCGATTTGCCAAACTATTACAGTCGATCAGCAGCCAAATTTAGAGTTTACGGACCTCAATTTTGAGCATATTGGAGGAGATGATTGGCCCCCACGAGTCATGCCACTGTAGATGAGACAGTTTACGGTGGTTTCGGTTTGTTATTTTGTTTCCACTCAAGGTTCCGGTGGAAGGCGGGCGTAGCCCGACTGGAACCGGAAC
>Ga0164296_1001441_pt1 | contig 25258 bp, 19 predicted proteins | sample GEODES057metaG_FD_113533 | JGI IMG/M metagenome (GOLD analysis project Ga0164296, IMG submission 113533) | Dystrophic lake water microbial communities from Trout Bog Lake, Wisconsin, USA - GEODES057 metaG | ecosystem: Environmental > Aquatic > Freshwater > Lake | place: USA: Trout Bog Lake...
AAAGAATTGAAGAAACGAAGTGTGGAGAAAGATATTTGATGATAGTATTTTCAATAGCTAAGTTTGAATCAATTAGATGTCGTTATTCAATCCGATTTGTTTATTGATTGAATAGCGGCAAAATCCAGACTGAAAAAAACTTCAATAAATATTACTAATATTATTAGCATTTGTCAAAACCATCCTATACATTTGCTAACCGAAATTTATAACAATGAGCAGCGCAGATAAATTAAAAGCATTGCAGCTTACCTTAGATAAGCTGGAGAAATCGTACGGCAAAGGCACCATCATGAAGTTGGGCGATACCGCCATAGAACCGATCGACGTTATATCAACCGGCTCATTGGGCCTTGACATTGCGCTGGGCGTTGGTGGTTTGCCAAAAGGCAGAGTGATAGAGATCTACGGACCTGAATCCTCAGGTAAAACTACTTTGGCGATACATGCCATTGCTGAATCGCAAAAACAAGGAGGCATAGCTGCCTTTATTGATGCGGAACACGCATTCGATCGCTTTTATGCGAAAAAACTGGGCGTAGATGTCGAGAACCTGCTGATCTCACAACCCGATAACGGCGAACAAGCATTGGAAATTGCTGATAACCTGATCCGTTCAGGCGCGATCGATATTATTGTGATCGACTCGGTTGCTGCGCTGGTTCCTAAAGGCGAAATTGAGGGTGAAATGGGTGATAGTAAAATGGGGCTCCAGGCACGTTTGATGTCACAGGCTTTGCGTAAGCTAACCGGCACCATCAGCAAAACCGGATGCTGCTGTATATTTATTAACCAGTTACGCGACAAGATCGGCGTTATGTTTGGTAACCCCGAAACTACAACCGGTGGTAATGCACTTAAATTTTATGCCTCGGTTCGTTTGGATATCCGTCGTATCTCGCAGATCAAAGATACCGACGAGGTATCGGGTAACAGGGTAAAAGTGAAAATTGTAAAGAATAAAGTGGCACCACCATTCCGTATCGCTGAGTTTGATATCATGTTTGGCGAAGGTATATCTAAGGCCGGTGAGATCATTGATTTGGGCGTAGATTATAACATCATCAAAAAATCAGGTTCCTGGTTCAGTTACGGGGATACCCGTTTGGGACAGGGTCGCGATGCCGTAAAACAATTGATACTCGACAATCCTGAATTGATGGAAGAATTGGAAACAAAGATCAAGGAAACGGTTACTGGAGAGAAACTGCCGGTAGAAACAGAATAAAGAAAGATTTCACCGATAGTTGGTGATCGGTGCGATAATAGTTTTTTGTAAAATAATGAGGCCTTCCAAATTGGAGGGCCTTTTTTTTGGGACACGAGTTTTGAACACGATTTTCAGGATTGATTTTAGATAAACAGGGTTTTTGGGGTTAGCGAAATAAAGCCCTCCGCTGTCGTAGTTTATAACTACGGACACACCCTTTTTTGAACACGATTTTCAAGATTGATTTTAGAAAGACAGGATTTTCCTTTTAAATGTAATAATTGAAATCAATATGGCCTCGTGCGATACCTTTCCCTGCTTTGCAGGGGAAGGAGGAGGATGGGGTTAATACACGATTGCGGGATTTGAGGGATTGAAAAGATCAATACGAATCAGATTTTCGGTGTTGTCGCAAGTTACCTAAATCAAAACAGGCCTTGTGCGATACCTTCCCCTGCTTTGCAGGGGAAGGAGCAGGATGGGGTTAAGACACGATTTTTGAACACGATTTTCAAGATTAATTTTAGATAAACAGGATTTTCAATGTTAGTGAAATAATTGAAATCAAAATGGCCTCGTGCGATACCTTTCCCTGCTTTGCAGGGGAAGGAGGAGGATGGGGTCAGGATAGGTAATAGTGAACCCTAAAGCCAAGCCCACACATATACCCGCGCCAAAGCAGGGAAGAATAACAAGGATTAAAAAGTAGAAATCGACAAAATCCGCAATCACTTAAATCTTTCAATCGTGTCTTAATCTTGTCTAGCTGTCCTTATGCACCACAACAGTACCAGTCCTTTGGTACTGTGTTTTTTTAGCCTGTTCCCTCGTAAGGAAAGTGTAAACTATACCTATAACTACCAGGATCGACACAATAATGATACCGACAGTTCCTTTGCGCTTATCCTGGCGCATTAACCATACCAGAAATATTACGAGCGGTAAAAGGAAAATCAGAAAAAAAATAATATTTGGACCAAGCATCTTTTTAATTAGTAAATGAGTGAGTTAGTGATTGAGTGAATTAATTCACTGATCCTTTTACACCACGGTGTCTGGTTGCAAAAGTATAAATAAGTCGGATGCACCTATTCAAATTTTTTATAAATAAACGATTTGATTACACAATTGATCGTCTAAACCTAATGAACTCATCGAAATCTTTCTTACTCGCGGCAGTTATCGGGATGCGGACTTTAATACTACCAATACAATTCACCAACTCACTAATTCACTAACTCACTAATTCACTCATTCACTAATTGATAACTCACTCATTGACTAATTGATAACTGACTGCTATCAATCTTCTACATGATGTAACTCATTTTTTAGGCGCCTTTGTTTGCGCAAATTCGTTCAGTTATAAATCAAAGTACCATGAGAACGATTGCCGTATTAACCGATTTTTCAGAACGGGCCGGACATGCAGCCAAGTATGCTTTATACCTGGCTAAAAATATAAAAGCAAATATCTTGTTATTCAATTCATTTATGGTTCCCTCCGACGTTCCGATGGCAGCACAGGTAAGCTGGCCAACGGTAGATTATGACGAGGTAAAAACCGACGTTGAAAAAACATTAAAAAAATTGGTAAAACAATACACTGCTGAATTAAAAGAACAACATATTGCGGGCAACTTTTTGCCTGCTATCAATTACGCTTGCGAAGAAGGGGCCATAGCAAATAACATTCCGGGACTGGAAGAAAACAAAGATATTACCCTGTTGGTTATGGCGACACACGGCGCTAATGAGCTATCAGCTTTTATGTTTGGAAACAATTGTAAGCAGGTGATAGATGCTGCCACAATTCCGGTACTAATCGTTCCTGAAACGAGCAAGATCGGCACTTTGGAAAAAATTGTCTTCGCTACCGACGTCACTTATACTGATGTTGAATACCTGAAAGGCCTTGCTCTGCTGGCTGCCAGGTTCTCGGCAGAGATCACCGTAACAAACGTCAATCCGGACAACCCGCTCGACAGCGAACATAATGCTGCAGTGCGCTTATTTATGAATGATGTGGAGCACGACGTGGACTATGACCGCATCAGCTTTAAAAGCGTGCCGAATGTTAGTGTAAAAAAGGGTTTGGAATGGCTTATTGAAAATACCAGGTTTGATATGCTGGTAATGGTGCACCGAAAAAGCAGTTTGTTTGAATTGGTATTCAAATCAAGTATAACCAAAAAAATTGCCGACCGCGTTGATGTTCCCTTACTGGTATATCCATATCCATCAGCACTGGTTCCTACAATTTAACATAGACACTTATTCGACACCATCTATACAGGTAAGGCAAAACGACCATTTGCCCCTGAATAGATGTATGCTATCGGCATTGCCAAAAGCAAATGAAATACCCAATGGCAAATGCCTAATGACTAATGACCAATGCCCCCCCTAAAACGGCATTCTCGCCAATGGAGCTATCTCCTGCCCAACAAAATCACCATTAAGGTATTTATAATAACCAGCTATTGCGATCATTGCGGCATTGTCAGTACAATATTGGAATTGCGGAATAAAAGTATTCCAACCCAATTGCTGCCCCAGTTCAGTTAAGCCCTGCCGGAGGCCGGTATTTGCTGATACTCCACCAGCCAGTGCAATGTCCCTGATATTGAATTGCAATGCAGCCCTTTTCAATTTATTAAGCAGGATCGTAACGATACGATGCTCTACCGAAGCGCATATATCATCGATATTATTCCCGACGAAATCAGGATCAAGCGCAACATGGTCGCGAATGAAATATAAAATAGCTGTTTTTAGTCCGCTAAAACTAAAATCGAGGCCGGGGATCTGCGGCTCCGGAAACTGAAAAGCCTTTGGATCACCTAACCTGGCGTGCTTATCGATCAAAGGACCACCCGGGTAAGGAAGTCCCAATATTTTGCTGGTTTTATCAAGTGCCTCACCCGCTGCATCATCAGTTGTTTGCCCAACTACCTGCATATCAAAATGATCTCTCACCAAAACGATCTGTGTATGGCCACCCGAAACAGTAAGGCATAGAAAGGGAAATGCCGGTTTGGGATCGTCGATAAAATGCGCCAGAACGTGCGCCTGCATATGGTTTACTTCAATCAGGGGGATTTGCCTCGCTAAGGCAAAGGCCTTTGCAAAAGACACACCAACCAAAAGCGAGCCTAATAAACCCGGACCCCGGGTAAAGGCAACTGCATCCACCTGCTCTTTGCGGATGTTGGCTCTCGTCAAAGCTTGCTGAACCGCCGGCACAATGTTTTGCTGGTGCACACGCGACGCCAGTTCGGGCACTACACCACCGTAGGCTTCGTGTATAGTTTGGTTGGCGATCACATTACTCCGCATCTCGCCGTCGACACAAACTGCCGCTGAGGTTTCATCGCATGAAGATTCGATTCCGAGTATTACTGGCACATTAAATTTTTTTGATTTATTATTACAAAACCGATAAACTATCAGTCTCTTTATGCGTCAAAGAAAACATCGTTAATATGTTAAAAAACTAAAACATATTATCTGCTTTTGAAGTTTACCTTTGAGCTTTAATTTTTTTTTGAGGGCAAAGTTATTAAAAAACTACTTAAAATAGCGTTGTGGGTTGTGCTATCGGTATTCCTGTTGCTGAACGTAGTTTTGCTATTATTTCAATATCGGCCGGTACAAACCTGGGCAGCAAAAAAAGTTGCGGCATCTTTGTCTGAAAGCCTTCACACAGAAGTTTCTGTAGGCAGTTTATACCTAAAACCGTTTTCCTCGCTGGTATTACAAAACTTCTATATCCTTGATAAAAGCAAGGATACCCTGTTTAAATCGCCCAGGCTGGAAGTTGCCATCAATGGCTTTTCAATTTTTACTACTATCCCTGAAAAACACCTCGACCTTAGTTTAGTTCAGTTGGACAATAGTTCGATCTACCTGAAAAACCAAAAGGACGGCAATAGTAACCTGCGTTTTATCCTTGATTATTTCAAATCGACCGATACCACAAAAACTAAAAAGAAAAGCAAGGCATGGACCGTAGCATTTGAAAAAGTAGTATTGAATAATATCCATTTCCGGTACATCAATCAAAAGGTAAACAGTTTAATGAAGCAGGTAAATTTTGACGATATCGACATCAAAGGCTTCAGTACGGTGATCAGCAATTTGGACCTGACACACCACTTGTTCAAAGGAAATATTGAGAAATTAACGCTGCTGGAAAACAAAAGCGGCTTCTTTTTAAAAAATCTGAGTGGCAATACAACGGTAGATACTAACCAGATCCTGGTTCGCAACATGCATATCCAAACGGGCAATACCGATTTGAAGAACTATTTCAGAATGAACTTTAAATCATTTGATGACTTTAACGACATTGAGGATAAAGTTTATATGGATGCCTTGTTCCGTAATTCACGGATTTCTTCCGGAGATATCGCCTATTTTACGGATGGTCTCAAAAAGACAAAATTCGATCTTGGCTTAGACGGACGCATCAAAGGCTATGTGAACAATCTTAAAGCTAAAAACCTGTTGATCACCGGCGCTCAGGCAACATACATCAAAGGCGATTTCGAACTCAAAGGCTTGCCCAACTGGGATCGTACCTACCTGGACCTGAACTTCGAACAAATAGCAACCAATAAACGCGACCTGGATTACCTGTACAGCAACTTTAGCGGTATATCCACCGCGCGGGTGCCGGATCAGCTCACTAAATTGGGCGAGCTTAGCTTTAGCGGCAAATTCGCCGGATATCAAAACGATTTTGTAACCCAAGGAACCTTTAAAACAAAACTAGGACGCTTTGACCCGGATATTCACCTGAAAATTTCAAAAAAAGGTGATCTTGCTTATAGTGGAAAGCTATCAGCAACCAATTTTGATCTTGGCACCCTGATCGGAGCAAACGACCTCGGTCGCACCAGTTTTACGACTGATATATCAGGTAGAGGAACGGACCTGAATACTTTGAATACCCGGTTTGATGGCAATTTCAGTTATATCCATTACAAAGGGTACGACTACAGCAATGTTTCGCTCACCGGTTCAATGATCAAAAAAATCGCTCAGGGACAATTGAGTATCAATGATAGGAATATCAGCCTGGAAGCCAACGGTAGCGTCGACCTAAATCCTCAATTACCGGTTTATCATTTAGATGCCCAGGTTAATAATGCCCGGTTGCAACAACTGAAATTATTAAAAGATACCATAACGCTTAGCCTCAATATCGCCACTGACTTTAATGGCAACCAGTTTAGCAATATCGGCGGGAAATTTTTACTAACAAACTTTAGGGTTGTTAATCCGAGAAATAACTACCTGATCGATTCGGTATATGTTACTGCGAATGGCTTAGGTAATGATCGGGAGCTCGCCCTGAAATCGGATATTGCAGATGGCAGTCTGAAAGGAAACTTCGATCTGCCAACTTTGCCTGCATACTTTAAAACTATTGTAAAAAAATACATACCCTCGCTTCAAATTGATGCAGCACAGCCTAAACCACAGCACTTTGCACTAAATTTCAATATCAGAAACATCGATCCGCTCACCGCATTTTTTGTTCCTACTTTGAAAATGCCTGATGGCGGCACCTTCGTTGGGCACTTTGACTCGGAGACAAAAACAGCAGAGTTCAATGGATTAGTAAGGACCATACAACTGGGCAGTACAGTATTTCACGACCTGATTATTGACGAGAATACCATGGCCGACCAATTAGGGGTGAATATTTCTTTAAGCCGAATAAATATTACTGATAGCCTGGTAATCAAAAATATTGATATTACTAATTTCATCAGGAAAGATAGCCTCAACTTTAACGTGAAGCTGGCCGACAAAGACGCTACCAACCAATTAGATCTTTATGGGCTGGTTCAATTTGGCAAGGACACCACAGCCCGGCTTAAAGTTTTGCCCTCTGACGTGATCATCGAGCACCAAAAATGGCGGATCAATAACCAGGTAAGAATACGTTTGCTAAACGGAAAAACAGAAATATCGGGCTTCGAACTGGCTAATGGCAAGCAGATCGCGAAAATAGACGGTTTCATATCGGCCAATACCGAAGACCAGCTTAAAGTTGTATTTCAAAACTTTAAAATGGGCACTTTTGATCAGCTGACCAAATCAGTTAATGTGAAAATGTTTGGCACGCTGAATGGCAACGTATTGCTGAATTCGGTATTGAAACTTCCAACATTTGATGCACGATTGGGTATCGATTCATTTGCCATGAATAAAACGCTGATCGGCAATGTCAGTTTGGCTTCAACGTTGGACACAACGCGTACCAGGGCCAATATTGCAATGGATATCGTAAACCGAGGATTGAAGACGCTGAATATTGACGGCTCGTACCTGTTGGGTAAAAGCACTGACGAATCGTTAAACTTTGCCTTAAAAATGAATCAAACCGAGGCGATCATTTTTGAGCCTTTTGTAAAAGATATCGTTTCAAATCTGAAAGGCACCTTATCCTCAGACCTGAAACTAACCGGCTCATTGACCAACCCGCAGCTCGACGGATATATTACCCTGGAGAACACCGGCGTTACCGTAAACTACCTTAAAACAGCTTATACCGTTAATCATAAACTTGCAGTAGCAAATAGTGTAGTTACTATAGACAATATGGTATTGAAAGACAGCAATGGCGGGCAGGGTATTGCCAATGGCAAGGTTGATCTGAATGACTTACCTAACCCTGATATAGAAGTTGACCTTGAAACAAAAAACCTGATGGCATTGAATACCAACTTTAAAGATAATCACCTTTATTTTGGTACAGCCTTTGCAACAGGTAAGTTTAGTTTCAGCGGGCCAACTGATAACATGAATATCGATATCCAGGCTAAAACCGAAGCCGGCACTGTTTTTAATATCCCATTAAACACCTCTTCAACTGCCGGCGACTATGAATTTATTCATTATATCAATCATCGCGATACCACTAAAACCACCATCGGGCCAAAAGCCTTTCATGGCATTACACTTAATTTCGATCTAAGTGTAGATGAAAAGACTACGGTAAAAATTACAACAAGTTATGGCAAGCTGGAAGGTACCGGTGCTACCAATAACTTGAAACTAACCATTAGCAGCCTGGGTGACTTCAACATGTTCGGCGATTACCTGATCACGAAAGGAAAATTCGATTTTATAGCCAAGGATATCGTAAGTAAGAATTTCGAAATATCACAGGGTGGAACTATTCGCTGGACAGGTGACCCGGTAAATGCCGAAATTAATATGCGTGCCATATATGAATTGAGAACAGATGTTTCTACCCTTTATACTGCAGCGGGGCAGGGCACAAGCAGCACTAACAAATCAGGCAATGCTGTATTAGTACAAACCGAAATGATTTTAACTAAATCATTATTGGCACCGGTGATCGATTTTGATTTCAGTTTCCCGACAGACCCAACAATAAAAGACGACCTTGCAACTTACCTGAACGACTATAGCAACCGCAGTCAGCAAGCGATCAGTGTGATAGCCACCCATAACTTTTCGTCGGGCACAGGAGGGCTTAATGGCAGTCTGGGCAACCAGGTACTATCAACCGCCGGGACCGCAGCCAGTGAATTGCTATTTAGTAAACTGAACAGCATTATTGCTCAATCAAACGTGATTAGAAATCTCGACCTCAATATCCGCACGTTTAATGATGCGAGCGCATCATTGCGGCTATTTAATGAGAGGGTTATTTTAAGCGGCAGTTTGTACAACCCTATCATACAAACTAATGGCTCGTTATTATCTCCTACTCAAAACACATTTTTTAGCTCTACGACACTATCGAAAGATTTTAGTGCACAGTACCTGATCTTAAAAAATGGGAATTTGAACGCCCGGTATTCGTACCGCTTGTTAAATTCAACCATATTGAACCAGGCGGATCTGGCCAGCGCACAATATGTAAATGCGCTGGGTTTGGTTTACCAACGCGACTTTGACACCTTCGGTGAATTTTTCAGGTATATCTTCAAGTCGGAGAAAAAGAAGCCGGTAATGCCGCTTCCCGAGCCAAAAACCACACCTCAAACACCTCCGGCAGCAATTGACAGCGGCGCGAAATCTGCGGGAGTAAATTAATGATCGAGCAAAATGGTGTGATCCATTTTATCTCTTTTTGTTTTGAGGTAAACTTCATTATGCGGATTTGGAGCGATCTCGATCGGCACATTATCCACCACCTCAAGCCCATAGCCTACCAATCCGGCACGTTTCTTAGGGTTGTTGCTCATTAATCGCATCTTAGATACCCCAAGGCTACGTAATATCTGGGCACCGATACCGTAGTCGCGCTGATCCATTTTAAAGCCCAGCTGTAAGTTAGCTTCTACTGTATCCAAACCATTTTCCTGCAAATGATAGGCTTTGAGTTTATTGATAAGGCCGATACCCCTGCCCTCCTGGTTCATATATACCAACACGCCGCGCCCTTCGTCACTAATCATTTTCATCGCTTTATGCAATTGCGGACCGCAATCACAGCGGCATGAACCGAAAATATCACCGGTAACGCATGAGCTATGAACCCTTACCAGTATAGGCTCATCGGGCTCCCAGGTGCCTTTTACCAGGGCCAGGTGATGGTCGCCGGTATCAAGCTGGGTATAAGCGATCATATCAAAATCGCCCCATTTGGTAGGCATTTTAACAGAAATTTCTTTATGGATCAATGTTTCGGCCGTCAATCGGTATTCGATCAGGTCTTTAATTGACACGATCTTCAGGTCAAAATCCTGTGCCATCTTGAACAGATCGGGGAGACGCGCCATTTCACCATCTTCATTTACAATCTCGCAAATAACGCCGGCTGGTTCAAAACCTGCCAAAACTGCCAGATCGATCGCCGCCTCGGTATGCCCGGCACGACGCAATACGCCTCCGTCCTTGGCTATCAACGGAAATATGTGTCCAGGCCTGCCCAGGTCATCCGGTAAGGTATTAGGATCGATCAAAGCCTGAATGGTGCGCGAACGGTCGGATGCTGAAATACCTGTAGTGCAGCCCTTGAGCAGATCGACTGATACCGTGAAGTTCGTTTCATGCGAAGTCGTATTATGGGCAACCATCAGGTCAATCTCCAGTTCGGCGGCACGTTGCGCCGTTATCGGTGCACAAACCAGACCACGTCCATATCGAATCATAAAATTGATCGTTTCTGGTGTAGCATTATGGGCGGCAGTTAAAAAATCGCCTTCATTCTCACGGTCTTCATCATCAACAACGATGATGGTTTTTCCAGCCTTTATTGCCTCAATGGCTTCCTGTATGGTATTCAGCATTTTATCCGTATAAATAGATCACCTTTTTAAAGTGCCCACAAAGGTAACCAATACCTTATCCATTAGCGTCGTGTATTTGTAATTTTGAATTTTGTTGGAAGGTTGAAATTTAATGCGCTGAATTGCAAATCAGGATTTTTATAATCCCTTTCAACATGACAACGTTGCAGTTTTCCAACCCCTTCAGGCATCCTTCTTTCCCATCAGCCTGGTAAAAAAGCGCTTATAGCTCTCCATATCAAATAATACGGAATCATTGGCCGCCTTGTACGACAGAAATAAACCGATAGGCGTTAATACCATAATAGCGATCCACATGCCTACCAAAGGTGAAAGGTCGCCATCCTTAACTGATTTTTCGCCGATGGTTGAAATGATATAATAGATAAGGAAAAATATTACAGAAACTACCACGGGCATACCCAGGCCGCCTTTACGGATAATGGCTCCCAAAGGCGCCCCGATCAGGAATAAAGCCAGGCAAGCCGCCGATAAGGTAAATTTCTTCTGAAATTCAACATCAAAGCGGCGAACACTTTTGAAAGACTCCTTATAAAAATCGGCGCGGTTTTTAACTATTTGTTGCACGGAGCGCACCTCGTTGGCGGCATTAGTGATAGCTGCAAGTCGTTGATTAAGGCTTAGCGCATCCAGGGTATTCTTTTTAGTAAACTTAAGAGGCGTAATACCTTTAACACGCTTAGGTATCGTAAAATATTTAATATAGGGTGTTATTACCCGGTAGTTTGCTTCGTTGGCGCTGTCGACCTGCCTGCGTGTCGAGTCGCCGAAATACGTTAATTGCTTCAGGTTCATCATCTGAACTGCCTGCCTGAATAAATTCTCATCGGTGCGATGTATCTTAAAAATTGACAGGTCAAATTTCTGTTCAGTCTCTTTGAAACGAAAACGCGTAAATCGCTGACGTATTTCGAAATTCTTTTCTCCTGCCGTCTCGTCGTATTTGATCCCATCCCTAAGTTTTAAAACCAGGAACTGATTGTCGGGCGTTTTGTACATACGACCCGATTTAGCTAATAGCACGTTGATGTTATTGTCGGCCTCATTTTTGGTATAGATCATCACATCATATACGGTTTGGCCGTCGGGGTCCTTACGACCAACCCTGATCGTGTAGCCGGGAAAACTACTACTAAAGACGCCTTCCGGCAATATACTGGCAGATTTTTGCTGACGTACATCATAAAGCAGCGAATAATATTTGCGGTTAGCGACCGGAAGCATATAATCTGAAAAGAAAAATGCGGCTATAGCTAAAGTCGCCACCACTACGATCATCGGGTACATGGCCCGGCGCAGCGATATGCCCGCCGCTTTAATTGCAACCAGCTCATAATTTTCGCCCAGGCTACCGTAGGTCATGATGGAAGATAGAAGAACCGACAAGGGCAATGCCATTTGCACGTTAGTGGCAGAGGCATACATCATCAGTTGCATGATGGTATACCACTCAAATCCTTTGCCAATGAGGTCGTCAATGTATTTAAACAGGAACAACATCAGCAGCACAAACATTACAATACCAAAGGTTACGGCAAATGGCCGCACAAAGGACCTAAGGATCAAAAGATGAATTTTCTTCACGGTGCAAAGTTAGAGAAAATAGAATTTCCTCATGCACCTAGTACGCTTACAAGATATTCGATCTGGTTATCCCATATAGCTTTACGCTCAGTGATCGCATCTTCAGTGGCAAAATCGGTGATACTCAGGGCCACGTCATTGGTGAGCTCGTCCTGGATGATCTCCATTTCAAAAAAGCATTGGGGCTCATCTTCCACCCATTTGAAACGAACCAGTTTGTTTTCTTTTGATGCCATCATTTTGGCTTTTTGCTGCTCGCCGTCCCAGGTAAAAGTATATACCTGGTCGCGTACACTCACATCATCGGCGAACCATTGGGTCAAACCATTGGGTTCACTCAGGAAACTATATAAGATCCGGGGGGACGATTTTATTTCGTATTCGATATTAAATTTTTTCTTCTCAGACATAGGGGGCAGGTCAGTTCTGATCGCTCAAGGCCAAATCTTCACATTTTTTCTAAAGAAAATGAATTTCTGCTATATTTGCAAACTGTTTTTTAGTGACGGGCGCTTTATTTAGCCCCGTATTTGAGCACTGAAACACAGAACGTTGTTTGCGAGACTTCAGGGCAGTATTTGTCAGAATTTAATAAACAACACACGATAAAAAATATTACGGCGGGGTAGCTCAGATGGTTAGAGCGTAGGATTCATAACCCTAAGGTCGGCAGTTCGATCCTGCTCCCCGCTACATTGAAAGCAGGCCCCAATATGGGGCCTGACTTTTTTACAAAAAAATTTTGCGGCTCAGATGGTTAGAGCGTAGGATTCATATCCGCCTTAGGCGGACGGCAGTTCGATCCTGCTCCCCGCTACTTTTTAATAGGCGCTTTTAGCGCCTATTTTTGTTTTAAATAGTCCGAATTATTTGGGTTGCTTTTTTTACTTTTTTTTCAAGCCTTATCATGTTCACCGTATACGTCCTCTATTCCCAAAAACACAAAAAAATTTATATCGGCTACACATCCGATCTCGAGAATCGTATCCTTTCACACAACGAATTAGGCACCAATGGCTACACATTAAAATTCCGGCCATGGTCCATTCTTTTCACTGAGGAATATAAAACGAAAACAGAAGCCATTATTCGCGAAAAGCAGTTGAAAGGTGGAAAAGGACGAGCATATATTTGGGATATCATCAAAGTGAAATTTGGTAGCTTAGATGGTTAGAGCGTAGGATGCATATCCGCCTTAGGCGGACGGCAGTTCGATCCTGCTCCCCGCTACTTTTCAAGCAGGCTCCAAAATGGAGCCTTTATTTTTCGTTATGGGCGGTCACAAAAATAACTTCAAAGTTAACCGGCATCAACTTTTGTAATAATTCAAAGCCACTCATTCCCGGGCATATCTATATCCAGAAACAGAAGATCTATCCCTAATGAAGGGATGGCCCGAAGAGCTGTATCAGGATCATTGAATGATGTTATGGTTCCAATTTCGGGACAGCACCTTGTCAGTGTAGCCTGCAATACCCCCAATGAATCCACTTCATCATCAACTATAGCTGCTTTCTATAATTTCATTTACGGTGAGATTTACGGTAACCAAGGTTCCACAGGCACGATTTTCGTCATCATACAGGTCATGTGTTGTTACCTTGATATTACTTGAGTTTTTAGTGTTTAATAGTTCGATTCTTTCATTGGTGATATTAGTGCCATGCGATTGATGGTTAAAATTGTTTCTCTTTTTCAACTCAGATGCCATCTTTCTGCCAATGCCATCATCTTCTATTTTTATCAATATTTTATTATTCGCATGTTCGTCCAGGTCAATCGATATTTTGACTGTACCTTCACCTTTTTTGGGCAAAATACCATGAATTACTGCATTTTCGGCATAAGGCTGGATGAGTAATGGTGCTATTTCTATAAACTCAGGGTCAATACTTTCATGAACATGGATCTGGTAATGAAGTCTGCCTTTGAACCTCAGACTTTCCATTTTTAGGTAGAGCTCTATTAACTCAAGTTCGTTTGCCAGGGTAATTCTTTCTGACCTGGCAATATCAAGGGTTGTACGGATCAATCGCGAAAACTTTGAAATATAGTCAGATGCTTCTTCTGCCCTGTTATTCTCGAGGTACATTTTGATAGAATTAAGGCAGTTGAAGATAAAATGAGGATTCATTTGTGCTTTTAGCGAAGCCAGGTTCAAATCGTTTATCCGGTTTTCAAAAATGATTTCTTTTAACTGGCGGTCCAATTTTTCGCGTGCCAGGTTATTTTCGAACTTCATGCGCTGAACGCGGCTGCGATAAAACAAGAACGAAACGGCAAAAAGAGCCAGGATGATAACAAAAACGATATAAAGAACAAGGAAGCGGGCCCGATTGCTTGCATCGGCCTTTTCCTGGGTCAGACGCAACTTTTCTGCCTTTGTAACGTATTCGGCAGAGTCGCGTTGCCGCATAAAATTGCTCTTCAAATGGCTTTTGGCAAGGTCGTCGCGGCTATTTATCACATATTTTAGGCGCAAACCCGTTAAAGTGTCCTCATACTGAACTGCCTGTTTATAATTGCCAAGAATCTTTTCGATCTTAACCAGATCACTAATTGCAGACAATATCCGTCTAGGTTGATTGCTTGCTCTGAAATAATTTTCCGCCTTTCGTTTGGATGCCCTTGCATTTAACAGCAATGCACGCCCTGCCTCACTTGAAATTCGGCCCGTTCCGGATAACAATGAATCTTCCCATAAATAGCAACGACCAATTTGTCCGTAAAATACCCCTATTTCTAAAGGTAGGAAAGCATAACGGGCATTGGTTTTAAGTTGCATGTTTTTTAAAACGGATATACCATGAGAACAAACGTGAATCGCATCGTTATAATTTTTTTGCTGCAGTTTCATATCCGAAATTCTCTGCAGTGTTTCTGCATAATTTTGAATATCCTGGATTTGCCAGCTTAACTGCTTTGATTTTTCGTAGTAAACCGCTGCATTTTTGTAATCACTTTCTTCTGCACTGATAATTCCCAGCCACTTATAACCATTGGCCTTAGTCTTGAGATCCTTGAGTTCCTCAGTCAAATTGGCCAGGCGTTTAGCCGCTTCCAAGGCCGGCCCAGGTTGATTTAGCAAACGATACGCATTGGCGACCCGTAACTGTGATTCATAAATTCCCTGGCTAAATTTGTTTCTTTCGGCTATGGCGAGCGCACTTTTATACATATCGAGTGCGTTTTTCGTATCTCCCGCAGCTAAAAAGCAAACCCCCATACCATTGGTTTCTTCTATTACTTTATTGTAGTCTTGTATTTGTGCCGCCATATCCCTGGCTTTACTGTAGCATTCATAAGCGTGCTCAAAATCATCCTTATACCAATATCCTGTTCCCAAAGCATGAAGCGCTTTAATTTCATAAGGTGGCCGGTGTAATGTTTGGGCCAGGCGTAATGCTTGTCGTGCGAAATTGATGCTGCTGTCAGGATTAGCCAGTATAAATGATTCTGACTGTTTGATCAATAATCTGAACATCGCTGTGTCGCCGTGCAATGCATGGTTGCCCCGCTCCGTTTCGGCGGGTACAGCCCAACTTTTTGGACACATACAAATAATAATAACGCCCAGGTAAAGCGGTGACAAAACTTTTAGTGCAGATAAACGCATATATACAGTAACGGCAAAATAATTTCACTTCGAAACCTACCGAATTATTTAGTTAAATATACCCCAAAAAATAGTAGTTTTTTTAACATATCGACGTAATTGCAGTTTCAATACCGGAATTAAAGACACGTCACTCTTAGTTTGTACCGGCTCAGCTTTGGATGCATCCGTAATTCTTTCACCCGGCTGTGGCCCAGCTGGCTTTTCAACCCCATACAAGTCTCCTGATTTTTGATATTGCTCAACAAGCAACCTTTCGTCGCCCTTGCTATTGGACATTTTAGCCGTTCTTTTGATGGTAGCAAGCACCTCCGGATATTGATTACTTGCTGCATAGGCCTCTGTGGTTATACTCAATGCACTGTCAATAGGCTCAGCGTCTTTGTTTAATTCGGCAAGTACACGTCCTTTTTTGTAATACTTAAGAGCCTCGTTAAATTCACCCACTACATCGAAACATACACGAATATCGATCGTGTTTTTAATGCTACCATGAACGTCTTTAATTTGAGTTGCTATTTCATAAGCTTTCGAAAAATATTCATATGCACGTTCATAGTCGATCAGGTACCAATAGGTGTTACCCAGCAATGAATAAGCCTTTACATTGCTTTTTTCCAAATTTCCTGAAATAGCCAATTTTAAAGCCTGATCGCCCGAATTTAAACTTTTATCCTGGCTTGATAGAACAACGGATTTTCCACTAAGAATAAGATTATTGATTTGAATAGTGTCTTTGGAGTATTGATCAGACCTATTGGAAGTTGAAGCGATTTGAAAATACAGGTACCCTGCCTGTGCCCGGCAAAACGGAAAAATACAAAGCAATAAAAAGAATAACGGTAATTGCTTTAGCTTCAGTCCCACAATCAGGCAATTGAAATTAAACATCTTTTCCATCTTATACTGGCATTTTCGTTCATAAAATGAATAACAGTCATACTGATTTTTTTAATATGCTTTTTGAACTACCGCGTTTAATTTCCCTTTCGAAATTAAACCCTTGGGAAGTAAAATTGCACTACATAAAATGGTAGTATGGCGGTTTTTTTTTGTCTTTCAGAGAGACTTAGCTTATCATACCACTAATTCATGTAGTTAAGTTGAACAGGTATCTGGCCTATATTTGATTTTAAATAAAATAGCTCAATGGCCCTGCTCCGTAATCAAACAAGTTTGCCTTTCTCGAGTCGCTCACAGTTGCAATCATTAATTGCAGTGATCAATCACGAGTGTTTTACTCCTCTTCACGGACTCATCAATCTTTCGGAACTGGCAATTGACTCCTCTGAATCTGAAAGTCAATTGGTATTCAGGGGCCTGAATGAAAGTGCAAAGAAGCTTGCTAATTGGGTGAATATCCTAACCCAGATCGTCCGGTTAGAGAATGAGTTAGAACTAAATAAAAGTATTGAAAAGGCCGAATCTCTCCGGGTATCGTTCCTGCTTGAACAGAAAATACCCGAACTTATTAATCACAATGCAGGCAATAATCAAATCAACACGCTTTGTTGTCATGAGCTAAGGTTACAATTTCCTGAATCTGATTTTTGTCTACTGATCACTCAATCAATTAATATTTGCCAGCGATATCAAACAGAAAATTCCAATTTGACGATTGATGTTAGTCAGCCCAAAACAGGTCATACGCTATTGACTTTTAAAATGAAATTTAACGATCCGGGTAAGGCAAAATGGAACACAGACAATAAAGCTGGCTTTTTTAATTTCGATACAATGTGGCCAGATCCGGCCTGCTACGTAGTTTCTTTGCTGATCAAAAAACACAAATTACTATCAAACACCTATTTAAACGATAATATGATGTGCATGAATTTCCTTTTTTTACAAAACAGCCATGTTAAATAGAACCTTTGTTCCGAAATAGGCATAGGCAGGGACATTATTGCGGCGCTCAAAAACTAAAAAAACATCAGTTAAATGCCTGTTTCAGGCAAAAATTGATGGTTATCCAAAAGGAAGTTAAAAAAGCTTTAACGTTACTTTACACCTCGATTTTAACAAGGCCAGGTTTCAAACGCAGTTACCCAAAGAAATGACTGTATTTGGTTCGCTAATTCGCACCGGTGTTACCGACCAGCAATAACAGTTCGGTCTTTGAATTGATATGAAGTTTTCTGTAGATATTTTTCATATGGAAGTTAACGGTGTTATAAGAAACGTTCAACATATATGACAAAACCTTAGTAGGTACCCCGGCGCGGATATAGGTAACTATTGAAAGCTCCTTGGTAGTTAAACTGGGATATAGTTCTTTAACTGATAACTTCTCTTTCCCCGATTGAAGAATATGGTTGGATAATATAGGCGATATTGGTTTCCCTCCATCCAATGCCATTTTCAGCGAATATTTGAGGTACATAAAATCCGACCCTTTGAGTAAAAAGCCGTCAGCTCCCCGATGGAATGCCAGGCGGGTAATATGAGCATCATTGATTGCTGAATAAATAATAACTTTTGCATCAGGGTAACGCTGCCGTAGTTTATGTAAAAACTCCAACCCGTTGCCCGAAGGTAATACTACGTCCAGCAAAATGATCTGAGGAATTTCCCGATCGTTGCGAGGGAGTTTAAAATCGTTCACCGAAAAAAGTAATTTAAAACTGCCGTCGTTTACAATGGTAGGTTCTACTGTCCGTCGGTGATAATCATTGCCATCAATTAGTCCTAAGTTGATCATATCTTTTATCGTTTTTATGGCCTGAATATTTAATTTTCAGCTGCCTTAGGATAAAAGTAGCCCTTAGTAGATTTGCTAAAATTGAAATTGAGCCAGATACACTCTGATTGGTCTGAGTTGCAAATCCACCTATTGAATGAATTTGTAAAAGCTTTAAAATGCTACCCATTATGGTGGTTTGGATATTTGTATGGGTACTAAGAATAATCCCTTTAAAGCCTGAATTGTTAATACCTGCAGGAGCATTCAAAATTGTGAATTGCTTTTTTACAGCGAAGATTCAAACAATAGGATAGTTATGCTGTAAGATCCCTCCGCACTTCTCACGATTCCAATACCCCTAAGTTTTGTAGTTATTTAAACCTGCCCTGGAATATAATTTCGATACATGAAAAAAATATTTTGTATCGTATTTCTGGGTTTGGCCCTGCTGGCGCCAATTGTTTCCGGTGCACAAGTGCCAAAATCCCACTTCCCTTGCGGTGGAAGAGATCCGGATAGCAATTGCAGTCCGGTAAAGCCGAACAAGCGCAATAAAATTACTCGTAAGACAAAAGCGATTAACAATCAAAAATTGCAAAGGAAAATGGCCAGATCTGGCATTTATTAGATCAAAAGTTATTGCAGCGGTAGAAAACTTAACCACGCAAATGCTATAAAACTATTTGTTTTTCAGGGCATTGGAATTAACACAAATCAGGCAACTTTAAAAGGCGCGGTAAAATTTACCTAACCTGAATGTAGCTGTATTACTTGATTAATTCATTCGAATATCTAAGAAGATCGACGCTAAACTAAAATCCATGTGGTGGAGCAACCACGTGATCGCGGTTGTTTAGCATCAGGTTGATCACGATCTCATGGGTGCCATTGCTGACGGTTCTGAGGGCAGAAGTGGTGTAGTCATAAGAATAGCCGATATTGATCAGTGAGCTGACATTAAATCCAACCATACCCGCTATTGCGTCACCATTGCGGTAAGCAGCACCTACCCAAAATCGGTCTCTGAATGCGACTTTAGCATTGATATCATAAGTTGCCGGCAATGGACTGATGAACTTAACTAAAGCCGATGGCAGCAATGTAACATCATCATTCAAAAATATTTTGACACCACCAGTAACAAAGAACTGAGGTACAGTTTTAGCCTGTGTCGTACTATTGTTGGTGCTGAAAAACTGATTCTGAGACAAAAGCTGCAAAGCCGAAACGCCGAAATAATAATTTCCTGAATAACCCCAGATACCTATGCCCAGATCGGGTTTCCATCGGCTATTATTACCGTTAGCTATCGCCGGATCAAGCGGGTTCTCGAGTGTCAACATCGAAGTATTCAAACTGATGTGATTAGCGCCCGCCTCAACCCCCAATGACAAGTTAAAATCGCTGCTGATACCCAGATGATAAGCATAGGTCATGTCGACATTGGTAGTGCCGATAGGGCCGGCCTGATCAGATATCACCATAAAACCCAAACCATGATGCGGAGGGGAGGCTGCGTAAGTTTGCGAAAACAATCGGCTATAAGGGTTAGCATCATTACCACCCGATAAAGCTGCAGCATCACCTCCAATAAAGTCGGAGCCAAATGGCACACTTGCAGTAAGGTAACTGGTTACAGGCGCACCTTCCAGCCCTGTCCATTGACTACGATAGCCGGTTTTAACATCAACATAATTTTCAATACCGGTAACGGCCGGGTTAATAAGCAAATTATTAAATACATACTGAGTGTATTGCGGTTTTTGCTGTGCAATACAGAAATGGAAAGCAAATACAGAAAATAAAACAAATAAATATCGCCTCATTATGGTGTTTTAGCTGTTTTCCAATGCTTCTCAGTTTTAGTGCAAAGGGCGTTGAAGATACTAATTTTAAAACTCAATTTGTGTCCCTTTTATCCAAAATACGATTTATCCCGATCATTTTTAAATTTTTAAAACGCCTATTTATGGTCGACTTTCAGAAGATACCCTAAGTTTTCATTTTATTCAGGCGTTCCAATTCAAGATTGGCTTGCTTTAATTGTTTCGCCAGATCTTTGTTTTCTAAACGCAAATGATAGATCTCCAATGCATTTTGAATGTATAATCTCAATTCGTCATTTTGCCATGGTTTTACCAGATATTTGTAAACCTGCCCCCGGTTGATCGCATCCATTACGGCGTTCATATCCGAAAAACCTGTAAGTAAGATCCGGATAGTATCTGGATAAACATTCAGAATAGATTCCAAAAATTCGATACCGGTCATTACCGGCATTCGCTGATCGGTAATGATGACCCCTATCTCCTGCTCTTCAAGTATCCGCCGGCCTTCTTTAGCAGACTGGGCAACGTAAATATTAAAATCGCGTCGGAAAGCAGCCTTAAAACTGTTAAGGTTGTTTATCTCGTCATCAATATAAAGTACACCCGACGTCATAATTTAAGTTTTAATCGTTTATTTGGGTTAAAGGCAGGAATTATTTAAACTCTAAAAATTCGCGAAAGTTTATTTTTCTAAGCAACTTTATAGACAAATAACAGCGCCCGGTACTAAGCAAATCGTAAAAATGAAAAAAATATTGTTGATAATATGCCTGCTGTTTCAAAATAGTTCACTTTTTGCTTTTCAAACCGACACACTTACAATTCACGAGAATGAAACAAAACTACTTACAAACAAGTATTTTTTAGAATTGGAAGAAAATAATCCGGGGTACACAATTCATGACGTTATCAATAATAAAAGCTTCCACCCCGTCAAATCCCTTTTGCCTTTATTGAACTATTCTAAACCAGTTACCTGGCTAAAATTTGTACTTCGAAATAAAACTACCCGGGCTTTTGTACCTATTACGATCGGCGCAACGGTGATCGATAATTTTGACCTGTATTTTGCGGATGGCCCTAATGGTCATATCATTCACCTTTCTTCATCCGTACCCTACCGCGACACTAAACTGATCAAACAAAATAATACTTTTATTAATTCGATCATCTTCCCCGACTCCTCCCGTACCTTTTATCTGCGGATAAAAAGCAGTGCTTCAGAAGTTATACCAGTTGAGGTAAACAGTGCCAATACTTTTTTTAAAAACGCCGACTTTGAAAATATACTTGTAGGTGGTTTTATGGGTATCGTGCTGATCATGGCCATATATAACCTGGTGCTTTATTTAACAGTTTCCGATCGAAGCTATCTGTATTATGTAGCTTATATCTTATTATTGGGTATCACACAGATATTAGTCAGGGGTTATGGTGTTAGCTTTTTCGTTAGCGAAAAAAGCTTTTTAAACAATTACCTAATCCCTATTTCCCGGGTCTTTTTCGGTTACTCGGTTCTGCTATTTGCGGCTGAATTTTTACAGCTTAAAAGCAACCTGAAACGTAATATAAAATATTACTACCTGCTTTTTGCGATATATACATTTGCGCTTTTAGCTGTTTTGTTTGGCAGGATAACTTTCGCTTATAACCTGATCACGCTTTCGGCTGGCATTATGGCTTTTACCTTGCTCGTATTAGGTAGTACCCTGTACGTTAAAGGTTTTAAACCAGCCAAATATTTTATGATCGGTTGGGGATTATTTTTCATCACCATGCTGATTTCTATCGCCAGGAATCGCGGTTTATTTATACATACCGATTTTACCCAAAACATCATCATTTATAGTTCGGTATTGCAATTGGTTTTATTTTCAATTTCACTCGCTGAAAAAATCAATTTTTATCGCCGCCAAACTGCCGAAATTCAAACGCTGTCACTAACCATTGCGCGGGAGAATGAGCGACTCATAACAGAACAAAATATACTATTGGAAACCGAGGTAAATGCCCGAACCCAACAATTGATAGAAGCGAATGCCGATCTTTCCAAAACTATTGAAGACCTTAAATCGACCCAGATGAAACTGGTGGAGACCGAAAAAATGGCCTCACTTGGACAACTTACAGCAGGTATAGCACACGAGATCAATAATCCAATCAACTTCGTGGGATCTAACGTAAAGCCGCTCCGTCTTGATTTTCTCGAACTTTTTAACCTGATCGATCGGTATAATGCGGCAGGATTGTCGCCCAACAAAGACGAAATGCTGATCGCGGCTGAGCAATACCGTGAACAAATTGACCTTGTTTTTTTAAAACAAGAAATATTGTCGTTATTGGATGGTATTGAAGAAGGTGCAAGCAGAACTACCGAGATCGTTCAAAGCTTACGAACATTTAGTCGTACAGACGAATTGGTGCTGAAACCAGCCGACTTGAACACCGCTGTTTTAAATACCCTGATCCTATTGCGCAGTACGATTCCTTATAACATTGAAATCAAGACCGTACTCAATAAATTACCATTACTAAACTGTTATCCCGGGAAGATAAACCAGGTATTAATGAACCTGATCAACAACAGTATTCAGGCAATAAAATCTAAAAAAAACAACGATCCCAATTGCATCACGATCATAACAACCGATTTCCCCGAATACATATCAGTAAAAATTGATGATACCGGTGTCGGCATGAGTACTGAGGTAAAACAGCGTATTTTCGAACCTTTTTATACAACAAAAGCTGTAGGTGAAGGTACCGGACTGGGTTTATCTATTGTTTTTGGAATAATAGAAGATCACCGTGGTACTATCACCGTTAATTCGGAACCAGGAAAAGGCACATCTTTTACGATCACCCTGCCCAAAAACCTTGTTTGATCTTACTAAAAAAACTTGTCGGGATTAGGAACTAGGTTAAGGAAGGATTCGAAATTTTCTTTGTACTGCGATTGATCCAGCTTATAGTAAAACGCGCCCTTTTTTGACGACAGTTTATCCTTTTCAGGCTGCTTCACTAATAACCCGGTGGATAGCAATTTCCTGCTAAAATTTCTATCATCAAACTGCGTCTGGAATACACCCTCATAAAGAGCCTGTAACTGCGGTATAGTAAATTTTTCGGGAAGCAACTGAAATAAGATCGGGTGCAATGCAGCCTTATACATCAATTGCTTTTTTGCCAGCTTTACCATTTCGGCATGGTCGAATATTAATTCGGGCAGGTCGTTCAATAAAAACCATTCGGCGTGAAACTCATCATTGATCTGTTTCTCATACTGATGGATATCGATCAAGGCATAATAAGCAATAGAGAGTGTGCGCTCAACAGGATCACGCTCGGGCTTTCCAAAAACGTGAAATTGATCCATATAAACGTTTTTTAAACCAGTTCGGTATTCAAGAACACGGTTGGCAGCATCGTCAGGTGATTCGGAGGGTTGAATAAAACCGCCCATAAGACTAAATTTATCTTTTTCAGGTTCAATGGCTCTTTGTACCAGCAATAATTTTAAATTCCAGCCGTCAAAACCAAAAATGATACAATCAACGGCTACCAGAATGCGCTTCTGGCCGGTATATCTTTGCATATATTAAAGGGGTATGTTCAGGTTAAAGCAATTACGGTAATAATTGTGATACATTCAATAAATATCGCGGACAATTTTAAACATTTTTAACAAAGGTTTTACAAATAAAGCTTTATGTTTTAGATTTACCATTAAACCAATTAAGCCATGACAGCCGAACAAAAATCTTTATATGAACGCGATGGTTATGTTTTGATCAAAAATTTCTGCTCAAAAGCCGAGATCGACAAATTGTACAAAACTGCGCTGGAAGATGATGCTATGCGAAAAAACGCCCTGGATCTGAACGATCTTTCGGGCAAAAAAACACGCCTTTCACTCTGGTTTACCCCGGGCAATGATGTATTTGGCTACCTTACCAGAAGTCACAAGGTTATTGATGGTGTAGCTGATTTGCTGGGTCATGAAACGCCTGTTTGCCATTTTCATTCAAAACTGATGCAAAAAGAGCCAAAAGTTGGCGGTGCATGGGAATGGCACCAGGACTACGGCTATTGGTATAAGAACCAATTTATGTTTCCCGATCAGTTGATCAGTGTGATGGTGGCCCTTACGCCTGCCAACAAAGAAAACGGTTGTTTACAGGTTATCAAAGGATCACATAAGCTTGGCAGAGTTAACCACGGTTTTTCGGGCGAACAAGTGGGTGCAGATATCACCATGGTGAACAATGCACTTAAAACCATGGAACTGGTTTATTGTGAACTGGAACCCGGTGACGCATTGTTTTTCCATAGCAACTTACTGCACCGCTCAGAAGCAAATTTATCTGATCACCCACGTTGGTCCATTATTTCCTGTTATTCGCTGCAATCAAATCTGGCCTATAATGAAACTTCAACCTCCTGGCATACACCGGTAGATATAGTACCTGATGAAGCAATACTAACCTGGGAAGCCGGTTCGCTATCCAATAATGATTTCCTTAAAAAAGAAAACGATCCTGCACTCAAAGAAACAGGTTGGGAAAAACAGGTTGAAATTTAGGTTATTGAGATTGAGATTAGTTAACTGGTGATTAGTTAACCAGCAAATAAATATCAAACCCTTGCAACCATCCCGATAGCTATCGGCACAACCAATACAACCATCCCGATAGCTATCGGGACAACTAATACAACCAATACAACTAACACAACCAACAACTAAAATGAACATCGCCGTCCTTGGTTCGGGTTTTATAGCCCGCTTTTATGCCGATTCACTTGCCGCACAACGCCGGAAAGATAAATTGGTAAGTGTGTACTCCCGCAGCGCCGAACGCGCAGCAAAATTTGCAAACGACTACGGTCTGCCGCATTATAGCGATAATATGAATGAGGTGGTTAGCCACCCTGATGTGGATGTTGTTGTTATCGCACTTTCAAACGAACTACATTTATCGGCAGTTGAAGCCTGTGCTAAAGCCGGCAAACATGTATTATGCACCAAACCATTGG
>Ga0164296_1001451_pt1 | contig 25135 bp, 20 predicted proteins | sample GEODES057metaG_FD_113533 | JGI IMG/M metagenome (GOLD analysis project Ga0164296, IMG submission 113533) | Dystrophic lake water microbial communities from Trout Bog Lake, Wisconsin, USA - GEODES057 metaG | ecosystem: Environmental > Aquatic > Freshwater > Lake | place: USA: Trout Bog Lake...
TAAGGAAAATCTTTGGGATCCTGGGGGCGTGTTTTCTGCTTATCAGCAACTGCCGACTCTTTATTTGGAAATAGAGTAAGTGCTGTTGAAAAGGCTCCTTGTTTAAATGTTCCAAAAATCTTATCACTGTCTACTGAAAATGTGCCTGTATAAACCAGACCGTACTTCGAACCGATGATCGTAACATCATTGCCTTTTACTTGTGTACTGTCTATCGGCAAACCCCTGGCACCCTGATCGGGGCTATCCATGGTGCTTGAATATTTTTCAGCAACTTTAGAAATATGGAAAACGAGGTGGAGAGATGTGCCTGATACATTTAGTGTTCCATACCAATCGCGTAAAATGCCCTGTGCATGGACACCGCTAAATAGGATGACGAAGGAAGCAAGTAAGCTATATTTTTTCATCTGAAAATGGTACAAAGTGCAAGCATTTGACAAAAATAACTATTATTAACAGCAATCGGGATCTATTAGGATTTAACCTCACTTTACAAGCTGTGGTTTGAAAGCCCGAATGGCGTCCTCCGTTTAAACTGGCAGACTGTTTTTGGGCTTTATTAACAGATCAAAACAACCACAAGCAGGAATAGTTAACAGCCGCAACAGGTTTTACTAATTACCCTTGCGGCAACAAAATAGTTTATCATACCAAAAATCCGGGGATCACCATCGAACGTTTCCAATTTTGCCCGAATGGTTACGGTGGCGTATTGGTTCGATATTCGATCAGGAACTTATCGAAGGTAAAAAAAACATTTACCCTAACTTTTACTGTAAAGTCGGAACTGCGATCAGTTTGGTTGCCTGATACGACAAATATCGATGAAAGCGACCTCCTGCTGAACAGTTAATATGACCCCTTCATAGCAGCAAAAGACAGTTTGAAAAACTGGTATCTGGTGGTCACATCGTCATCCCAAAAAATTAAGCACCCGGATATCAACATGATTTCGCTTCCCGAAAAAACACAGGGAAATGGCGTAACGGATGCTTTGGAATGCGCAATTACTACCGAGCCGGAAAGCGCAGCCTCTGTTACTTTTGCTTTAGGTGGTAGTTCGAGCAACGAACAGGATGCAAAAAAACCTGCAGCTTTTTTGTCTGCCGGGATAGTGTTTGCTGAAATGAAGACCGCGACATTCTCCCGACAGGAAAAGATGCTTAAGGTATTACCCTGCTCTGAGAGGGTGCCCTTATAAAACCAGATTTTACTACTAAAGTGGTGATCAGAATCACATTTATGTATGACAAGGCGCACAAGATATGATCGGATACCTTTTTACATTTATCATATTTTATATCTATGGGCGATATTACTTCTCCACCCGACTTAAAAGGCCACGCCGAAGGCACCGGACCTATCAGAAAACGCCAGCCAGTTTATACTGATTTTTTGCCGCCATGTAATTTGACCTGCCCGGCAGGTGAAAATATACAGGCCTGGCTTGCATTAGCGCAGGCTGGCGAATTTGAAAAGGCTTGGCAAGTACTCATGCACGATAACCCTTTTCCGGCTGTATGCGGTAGGGTATGTTACCACACCTGCGAAGATAAATGCAACCGGGCGCAGGTAGATAGTACTGTCAGTATCCACGCGGTAGAGCGCTTCCTTGGTGATGAGGCTCTGAAAAATGGCTGGCAGGTAGGTAATATAATGCCACCATCTGGCAAGCGCGTTTTGATAATTGGCGCCGGGCCCAGCGGTTTATCAGCTGCCTACCACCTGTCAAAATTGGGACATTACACAGAGATCCACGAGGCGGGGCCAATTGCCGGAGGAATGATGCATTTCGGCATCCCAGCCTATCGATTACCCAGAAATGAACTCGACCTTGAGGTAGCGCGAATACAGCAGATGGGTGTTTCAATTGTATTTGATCATAAGGTGGCTGATGTTTTGGCCGAGCGATCGGCAGGTAATTTTGATGCTGTATTTGTGGCGATCGGTACACAGCTTTCGAAAAAGATCGATATCCCCGGTAGAGATGCCGGAAAGATATATGATGCCGTAACCTTTTTGAAACAGGTTGAATCGGGTGAAGTCCCAAAACTTGGTCGGCGTGTAGCAATTTACGGAGGCGGGAATACCGCAATGGATGCCGCCAGGACCGCCAAGCGGTTAGGAGCTTCAGAAGCGATGATCATTTACCGCCGCGACCGCGAGCACATGCCGGCCCATGATTTCGAGGCTCAGGAGGCACTGGATGAAGGGGTGAAAATAAACTGGCTACGTACCATCAAAGAAATCGACGGAAGTAGCTTTACAGTTGAGGTGATGGATTTGGTAGATGGCAAGCCAGTACCAACAGGCAGGTTTGAAACGTTGGAAGCAGACAACCTCATTTTAGCCCTCGGGCAGGATGCGGACACCCATTTTTTGCAAAATATACCGGGTATCGAATTTAAATCTGATGGTACGGTTGTAGTCGGACAGGATATGATGACCGGCTGCGATGGAATTTTCGCCGGAGGAGATATGGTGCCGGGAGAACGAAGCGTTACCGTAGCGATCGGGCATGGTAAAAAAGCAGCACGTTATATTGATGGCTATTTAACCAGTAGCCCATTTCAATCGAAACCCAAACATTCGGGTATCACCTTTGAACAGTTACACCGCTGGTATACAACTGATGCCCCGCAAAAAGAACAACCCGAACTGGCACTAGACTTAAGAGCCAGCAACTTTGATGAGGTAAAATCCGGATTGACTATTGAAGAAGTATTATTTGAATCCCAGAGGTGTATGTCATGCGGTAATTGTTTCGAGTGCGATGGCTGTTTTGGTGCCTGCCCTGAAGGGGCCGTCATCAAGCTTGGTAAAGGCAGCCGATATCGTTTCGACTATGACCAATGTACGGGATGTGCCGTTTGCTACGAGCAATGCCCTTGCCATGCCATAGAAATGGAGACCCTTAGTTAAATGAATCTTTATTAAAGATATTATAATGTCAACCAAAAAGCCTGTAGTAGTAACCCTGGACGGAAATGAAGCAACAGCCTATATTGCTTACCGCGTAAATGAAGTTTGCGCGATCTATCCGATAACACCGGCATCACCAATGGCAGAATTTGCTGATGAATGGAGTGCCGGCGATAAAAAAAATATTTGGGGCAATATCCCCGAAGTGATCGAGATGCAAAGCGAAGCTGGCGCAGCTGGTGTAGTGCATGGCTCGTTGCAAACAGGGGCGCTTACAACCACGTTCACTGCCTCGCAGGGATTATTATTGATGTTGCCGAATATGTACAAAATTGCCGGCGAACTTACTTCAACAGTTTTTCATGTAGCTGCCCGGGCACTGGCAGCTCAGGCACTTTCGATATTTGGCGATCATAGCGACGTTATGGCTGCACGAACAACGGGCTTTGCGATGTTGTCCTCGGCTTCAGTTCAGGAAGCACATGACATGGCATTGATCAGCCAGGCCGCTACCCTAAAAGCAAGGATACCTTTTATTCACTTTTTTGATGGTTTCAGAACATCGCACGAGATCAATAAGATTGAATTGCTTTCTGATGATCAGATCAGATCAATGATCGATGATGACCTCGTTGATGCACATCGAGCAAGGAGTTTAAATCCCGATCGCCCGTTTATCAGGGGTACTGCACAAAATCCCGACGTGTATTTCCAGGCGCGTGAAACAGTCAATCCTTACTACGCTGCAACCCCGGGCATCGTCCAGGAAAGTATGAACGATTTCTCGGCATTAACAGGTCGGCAATACCATAATTTCGAATACCGGGGCGACCCGGATGCCGACCGGGTGATCATCATTATGGGATCAGCTGCCGAAACGGTAAAACATACAGTAAAAGTACTTGTTAAAGCCGGTGAAAAGGTTGGCGTGGTACAGGTTCGGCTTTTCAGGCCGTTCTCGCCCGAACTATTACTTGAAGCGATTCCGCTTAGTGCAAAAAAAATCGCGGTAATGGACCGAACAAAAGAATCTGGTGCAGGTGGCGAGCCTCTGTACCAGGATATAGTTTCCTCCATATTCAATGCCTACAGCGAGGGACATCGGCTGCATTTGCCTAAAATATCGGGAGGCCGGTATGGGCTTGCCTCTAAAGAATTTACGCCGGCGATGGTTAAAGCGATTTATGACGAATTAAAAAAACCTCATCCCAAAAAGGAGTTCACTATCGGCATAAATGATGATGTATCGGGCACCAGTTTGCCTTTTGATGCAGATTTTGATATCGAATCAACCGGTAGCGTTTGTGCTTTATTTTTCGGGCTGGGTGCCGACGGTACTGTAGGCGCCAATAAGAACAGCATTAAGATCATTGGTGAAGAAACCGATCTTTTTGTTCAGGGCTATTTTGTTTACGATTCGAGAAAATCAGGCGCTCAAACCGTTTCTCACCTTCGGTTTGGTAAAGAACCAATACATGCTCCCTATCTTATAGCTCACGCTGATTTTATAGCCTGCCATAAATATAATTTTGTCGACAAGGTTGATATGCTGGCTCAAGCCAAACCAGGTGCAGTTTTTTTGCTCAACAGCCCCTTCGATAAAGAAGATGTCTGGGATCAGTTACCGCTGTCGATGCAGGAACAGATCATACAAAAGAAACTTCGGTTTCACGTTATCAACGCTTCCCAGGTAGCAGAAGCTGCCGGCCTTGGGCAGCGTATCAATACCGTAATGCAGACCTGCTTTTTTGCACTATCGGGAGTGCTACCTTTTGAAGAGGCTATTGCACAGATCAAAAAATCGATCCGCAAATCCTACAAATCAAAAGGCGAAGCGGTTGTACAGAAAAACTTCAAGGTGGTGGACGACAGCCTTGCTCATTTATTTGAAGTTAAAGTACCTGAAAAGGCAAGCTCCATGTTAAGCTTTTCGCAAGGTGTATCTTCTTCAGCACCTGATTTTGTACAAAATGTAACTGCTATGCTTTTGGCTGGCCGTGGCGACAGCCTACCAGTCAGCATGATGCCGGTTGATGGCACCTACCCCAGTGGTACTACCAAATGGGAGAAAAGGAATATATCAGATGAAATTGCTACCTGGGATGCTGATGCCTGTATTCAATGCGGCAATTGCAGCTTTGTTTGCCCGCATAGCGTTATTCGTTCAAAATTTTATCATAAAGAATATCTTCAAGATGCACCCGTTCAATTTCGCTCAGCACCGATCAATGCGCGTGGCTTTCCGGAAACACAATATACTCTTCAGGTCTATTTTGAAGACTGTACCGGTTGCGACCTGTGTTCGAAAGTTTGTCCCGTAATTATTCCAGGCGAAACAAATAAAAAAGCAATCAATCTGAGTCCAAAACCAAACCCGGTTTCGGAACGGGAAAATATCAGCTTTTTTGAACAGATCCCCACCAACAACAGGGCTACAGTAGATTTTTCATCGGTCAGAGGTACACAATTCCTCGAGCCATTGTTCGAATTTTCAGGAGCCTGTGCGGGTTGCGGCGAAACACCCTATATCAAAGTGCTGACGCAATTATTCGGCGATCGTTTACTGGTGGCGAATGCTACAGGCTGTTCATCGATCTATGGTGGCAACCTGCCTACCACGCCCTGGACCACTAATAAAGACGGTCGGGGCCCGGCCTGGTCAAATTCTCTTTTCGAGGACAATGCCGAATTCGGGCTCGGTATGCGAATATCATCCGATAAACAATTGGCAATAGCTGCTGTGCTTGTAGAAGAATTGCGGCCTGTACTCGGGGACATAACTACCGATGCCTTGCTCCATGCTCCGCAGCAATTGGAATCAGAAATTGTTGAACAAAGAAAACGGGTAACGGCACTCAAGGAAAAACTCGCCCAAATGACAGACCCTCTGGCTAAAAAACTATTGTCAGTTGCTGACCAACTGGTACATCGCAGTGTTTGGCTTATCGGTGGTGATGGGTGGGCCTATGATATCGGTTCTTCGGGCCTTGATCACGTACTCTCAACCGGGCGAAATGTAAATATCCTGGTTCTTGACACCGAAGTGTATTCGAATACGGGCGGACAAATGTCAAAAGCCACGCCTACCGGCGCAACGGCAAAGTTTGCAGCTTCAGGTAAAAAAGTTGGTAAAAAAGACCTGGCCCTGCAAGCGATATCCTATGGCAATGTTTATGTGGCCCAGGTAGCCATGGGCGCTAATCCGCAACAAACGCTGCTCGCCATGCGTGAAGCCGAGGCATATAATGGGCCTTCGCTTATCCTTGCCTACAGCCATTGTATCGCCCACGGTATTAATATCGAAAACGGGCTAAACCAACAGAAACTAGCTACTGCCTGTGGGTATTGGCCATTGATCAGATATAACCCTGCATTGCGAGAAGCAGGTAAAAATCCTTTTGTTTTGGATTCGCCGCGACCCGCCATTGCTTTTAGCGATTATGCCAGGAACGAGTTGAGGTACACGGCACTGGAAGCAGCGCATCCTGTTGAAGCCGCTCATTTGATGAAAATCGCCCAGGAGCAAGTAAATCTTCGCTGGAAAACCTATGAAGACATGGCCGAATGGAAAGCAGAGGCCTTTATGCCTGTAGGGTAAAATCATGATAAACTAAACGAATACAAGGAAACCGTGTTAAATTGTATAAACTTCATAAAATTATAGCCTACATAACTTTTATAGTCCATGATAATCGGTATTTTAAAAGAACCTTCCTTTGAATCCAGGGTGTCATTAATTGCAGCAGAAACTGCTTTGCTGACAAAGCAGGGTATTACCATTTGGGTTGAACCCGATGCAGGATCTAAAGCATTTTGTTTAGACGAAGACTACATAAAAGCTGGAGCCTTATTAAAATCAAGAGAAGAGGTCTTAAATGCAGCCGATTTGATTTTGGCCATACATTATAACAATCTTCCCGATTCCCTCCAGGGTAAAGTGATGATCGGCATCTACCAGCCAGCTTATCATCCGGAGCATGTACAGGAATGGGTTAAAAATAATAACACCGTATTCAGTCTTGATATGCTGCCCCGCATCACCCGGGCGCAGAGCATGGACGTACTGAGTTCACAATCAAATATTGCCGGGTACAAAGCCGCGTTATTGGCTGCCGCCAGCTACCCCCGTTATTTTCCAATGATGATGACAGCAGCGGGGAACGTTCCTCCGGCAAAACTGCTGGTGTTGGGTGCCGGTGTTGCCGGATTACAAGCGGTTGCAACGTCGCGCCGCCTGGGTGCAGTGGTAGAAGTTTTTGATACCCGTTCTGCAGCAAAAGAAGAAGTATTGAGCCTTGGTGCTAAATTTATTGAAGTTGATGGTGCCGTTGATGATCGTAAAGCCGGCGGTTATGCGGTTGATCAAACATCTGACTTCCAGCAGCGGCAAAAGGAAAAAATTGCTGAAAGTATTAAAAAGGCTGATGTCGTGATAACTACCGCCCAAATTTTTGGAAAAAAAGCGCCTGTACTGGTCACTAAGGAAATGATCGAAAATATGAAACCCGGATCTGTGATCATTGATCTGGCAGCCGCGACAGGTGGCAATACCGAGCTAAGCCTTGATGGCCAAACCATCATTTGGAACCATGTTACCATATTTGGCAATTCAAATCTGGCCGCTACTATGCCGGCAGATGCCAGCCGGGCCTACGGGCGGAACCTGCTAAGCTTTTTGAAAATATTGATCAACAAGGAGACGAAAGTTGAATTTGACTTGAACGATGAAATACTAAAAAGTGCCTGTATAACTAATAAAGGCGAAATTGTATCGCCAATAATCAAAAATCTGATTCATGGAAACACTCCTCAGCTTCATTCACAGCAATCTTGAAATATTATATATCGTCATCCTATCTGTCTTTTTAGGCATCGAAGTTATTTCAAGGGTTCCTTCCGTTTTACATACGCCATTGATGAGTGGTGCCAATGCCATCCATGGCGTTATTATCGTCGGCTCAATTATTGTAATGGGCGAAGCTTCTGCTGATAATTTTATTGTACTGGCGCTTGGATTTCTTGCAGTGATCGTCGGCACCATCAATGTGGTTGGCGGTTTTGTAGTAACCGACAGAATGCTGGAGATGTTTAAATCGGGCAAGGAAAAACCGTCTAAATCGACTAAAGTTAAGTAATTATGGAAGCAAGTATACTGGCTATATGTTATCTCATAGGCTCCGTTTCTTTTATCATCGGCCTTAAAATGCTTTCTCATCCGGCAAAAGCCCGCCGGGGCAATCTGGTTTCTGCTGCGGGAATGGCAATCGCGATATTGGGCACATTAATACTCTATCGTCCAGCCGGCCATGCACTCAATAATTTGATTTGGATCGTAAGCGCTATCATTATTGGTACTGTGATCGGTGCAACCGCTGCGCGCCGGGTAAAAATGACTGCCATGCCCGAGATGGTGAGCATGTTCAACGGTATGGGCGGACTATGCGCGGCACTTATTTCGATCGTCGAACTTGGCCGGGTAGCAAACGACCATAGTGATATGCATGTGCTATCGATATTGGCAGGAATGGTTATAGGCAGCGTATCATTTACAGGCAGCATGATAGCCTACGGCAAACTTCAGGGCAAAATAAAGGACCATGCATTTAAAGGCCAACACCTGGTCAATCTTTTTGTCTTACTGTTTATTGTAATAATCGGGACTGTCATCATTACCAGTAATGGCACTTTCTCTGCCCTGATCTTTTACAGCATGCTTGGTCTGTCTGTGGTTTATGGTATCTTATTTGTGCTGCCTATCGGCGGTGCTGATATGCCCGTGGTTATTTCCCTTTTAAACTCCTTTACCGGCATAGCCACAGCATGCGCAGGTTTTTTGTACAACAACCAGGTGATGTTAACTGGTGGTATCCTTGTTGGTTCAGCAGGGGCTATATTGACCATACTGATGTGCAAAGCGATGAACCGTTCGCTGATGAACGTGCTCATCGGTTCATTTGGTAATACCGGAACTGGTGCTATACATTCGGTCACTCAGCAAGGCAGTAGTAAAGAAATTAGTTTGGGTGACGCGGCAATGGTAATGGGCTATGCACAAAAAGTATTGATCGTTCCCGGTTATGGACTTGCTGTGGCCCAGGCGCAACATGTTTGCAATGAACTTGGTAAATTACTTCAGAATAACGGCGTCATTGTTAAATATGCTATACACCCAGTAGCAGGTCGGATGCCGGGTCACATGAATGTACTACTGGCAGAAGCCGATGTTTCATACGACGACCTGCTTGAACTTGAATCCGCAAATGAAGAATTTGGTTCTACTGATGTGGTTCTGATTCTTGGAGCAAATGATGTAGTAAACCCGGCCGCGTTGGATGATCCATCGAGTCCAATTTATGGCATGCCAATACTGGAAGTTGGCAAGGCAAAGCTGGTGATCGTCAACAAAAGAAGCATGCGTCCGGGATATGCCGGGATAGAAAACGAACTCTTTTTTAAACCAAATACCTCCATGTTGTTTGGCGATGCAAAGACAGTTTTACACGAGCTGGTGAATTTGGTAAAAGAACTATAAAATGACATTTAACCTTGTCGGCTTTGTGGATTTTTTAGTTCGATGCTGATTTCCCTCCGAACAGATTGGGTATAAAACCGCTTTTCAGCAGTATTACCTAACTATCCGATTTTTTTCAACCGAGCCGACAACGGGATTCGAACCTGCGACCTACTCATTACGAATGAGTTGCTCTACCAGCTGAGCTATGTCGGCTAAATGTGCGATCAAAGATAGTTTTGTACGGGAATTACACAAATTTTGATGCGAAGGGTTTTTACCATTTGTTGCCATCATCGCTCCACGCTCTCGATCTTTTCTTTCTACAGAAGTAAATGCCTGTCAGAGATAACAAGATCTTTGTATGAATTCGAACGATTTCATAAAACGCTTTAACTAATTGAAATCGCCAATCACAAAGTCATATCGACCATTCACTCAATTAAGCAAAACCGTATGCAAGCTCGACTTATTATTGTCATAACGGTTATCAGAATAGCGTTTTTAAAGCCCTGCTTTTTATATCGGCAAATCATCGTTTGGACTAATTATTGAAATGGGCCTAACATTCCGAAACCCATGCAACCGGCGAAAAACCAGGAATATCAATTACCCTTTTAATATGATGAAAAAAATCATTCCTGGTATTTTATTTCTGAGTATGGCATTTAATGCCTACGCTAAATTAGTTAGAGAAACCGGCGTTTATTCCAGCGTATGTGGTGTGGCCTGGACTTATGTTATTTATTAGGACGACAGTCCGTTTGCTTTCAATAGTAGAAATACTCACCTGTTGGCGTTAATGGATAAAGCTGATGCAGCATGTGGTACCAACATATCCCTGATCGTTAGTTAAAATTATCACCAAAAAAACTTCCCGGAGAGCCGTTTCCAGATGCTAATTAAAATTTTTATGAAGTCGATATCCCTTTTAGTTTTAGGATTTATTCCATTGTTAAGCTTCGCTCAAACCGCTGATCCGGTTATCGTAAAGGCAAAATATAAGGTCACTTATAGCAGAGACGACAAAAAACTGGTGGATGATATTTGCGAATTAGACATTACAAAGTCAGGAAGTTATTTTTACAGCCAAGGTCTTATCGCCCAAATTGAGCTCATCAATGCAAAGACATTGCATGCCAAACAAGCTAATGAAGTGGTAAGATTGACAACTAGCGATCTTAGAAGAGACCTTTTCCCCTTTACTACAATAAAGAATTACCGCCAGAGAATAGCCATAGAGATCCAAAGGATCGGAATTGAGTATTTAGGCCATGTTAGGGATACGTTAAACAGCAAGCCATGGAATATATTACGAGAAGAAAAGAAAATTGGCACTTTACGCGCACAGGAAGCAATTCAGGACCGCAAGGGAAACCGGCTAACAGCATGGTTCTGTAAAGATTTACCTTTTCAGGATGGGCCGATGTATTATAACGGCTTACCTGGACTGATTGTGTCGGCAACCAGCTCCTTAGGGTGGCAATTTGATTTGATCGATATAAAGTTTACCTCAGAAGAATTGAATAAGTATGCAATTTCTCCCTACAGGATGGTTTCAGTTGCTCAATTCGAAAAGGCGAAGAAAAATTACGCTGCACAACTTCAAAGCGGGCAATATAGTAACGGCGACAAACTTGAGAAAGTCAAATTTTGATTTTTAATGCTCGCTCGCAAGGCAGTACTATTGGTTATTGTGGCCTTTTTAGTCAGCGCTAATACCCTTGCACAGGTAAAAGTTAATGGCCATATCAACAATTCCGGCATTCCTGTGCCCAATGCCAACGTGATCTTATATAGTAATGATCAAAGGCAGGACATTATAGCTTACGCAGCTACAGACCAGAATGGCGATTTTGAATTAAACCTTCAAAAAAAGATTGATACCTTATTCCTGGAATTCAATTGCCTTGGATTCAATAAAAAGGCCATAAAAATTCAGTCGGCTATAAACCAAGTAATCAATATCGAATTGGAAAAAGCTGCTATCGCCCTTGAGGAAGTTAGCATTACCGAAAATAGCCCGATAATTCAAAAAGGTGATACATTAAACTTCAAGGTCCGCAATTTTTCCGACCAAAGTGATCGCGTGATCCTGGATATCATTAAAAAAATTCCCGGCATCACCGTCAACCCAACCGGGCAAATTCTCTACCAAAATAAAGCGATCAATAAGTTTTACATTGAAGGCCAGGATCTGTTGGGAGACAAGTACAATATTGCAACGAACAATTTACCGTCGAAGGATGTAGATAAAGTGCAGGTGTTGGAAAATCATCAGCCAATAAAGATACTCAAGGGCATTGCCGAAAGTGACAGAGCAGCAATTAACATTAAATTGGTTGATAGTGTGAAGACCAAATTATTGGGTGGTGGTAATCTTGGTGTCGGCTTGAGTCCGTTTTTGCGCAATAATGATCTGACCTTATTGGAATTCGAAAAGAAATTTCAATTGATCACGACAATCAAAAATAACAATATCGGCAACAATCTCGATGATGAACTAACCGAACAAAACATATCGCAAAATTTTTTTGAAAGTGGCTCCATAAAACAGGATATACTATTCCTTATCAAAGCAAGTCCGCCCCCACTGGATGAAAATAGATATTTGTTTAACAATAACACTTTAGTAAATGGCAATTTCCTTTACGGCTTAAGCAAAAACCTTAATATCAAGGGCAATGTTGCTTTGGTAAATGATTTATTAGATGATCAAGCTGTCTCAGTCACTAAACTGTACCTTCCTTCCGACACGGTAACCATCTTTGAAAACCATAAAGGGCATCGCACATATAATAAATTATTGGCTACGGCCGCTTTGGAAGCCAACACCGAAAAGCAGTTTATCAATAATACGATACGATTCCAAAGGATATGGGATAATTCAAGCGATTATATTTCTTCTAATACCGTAAACCAAAACCTGCAAGCTCCATTCATCAATTTACTGAACAATTTTAATGGCATATTTACTATCGACAAGACATTGTTAAATATTGGTTCGTTTACAAGTTTTTCAAACTTGCCTCAAACTTTAAGTGTTACGCCAGGTCAGTTTCCGGCAACGCTTTACAACAACAATAATTATGATGAAACCATACAAAAGGTAAATTCAAAATCCCTCTATAGCGACAATTATGCTTCTTTCACAAAAAATATCGGGCGGTTCCAGGCAGGTTATAAATTAGGATTTCGATTTACTGATCAAGAACTTAATAATTATATACGCGTTATGCTGAATGGTAATTTGATGCGAACAGCCAATAATTTCAACAATCAAACAAATCGCGGCACTATTAAATTGTATGACGAATTTGATACAAGATATGCCCTAAACCGTTTAATGATCACCTTACTGATCATGAGCGGCGAAAATGAGTTATATAGCAATGAATTGAATAAGAAGCTCAACACCCTCAAATCGATTTTTGATCCGAGCCTGAATTTGAAGTATACTTTTGCGCCAACTTTGGATGGCTTTTTTAATGCATCGCAAACCACCAAAATGAGCTATAATTCTAATCAAAGTTTTATCCTTCAAAACTATCGAACATTAGGTAACAGTGATGTGCCGCTATTTACAAGTATCAGCCGCTCACTATCTTATCGGATGACCTATAAAGATGTTGTCAGTGCGCTATTTTCAAACCTTGATATCTCCTATGTCGGCACGGTTAATAATATACTACTTACCAGTAATTATAACGGCATTTTAAATACAACAACGGCTGTCGAAAAAGATAATCCTTCGCAAGGACTAAACGTGATGGCAGGTGTTAATAAATTCTACAGTGAATTAAAAACGACTATTGACCTATCGGTAAATTATGATCTTTCCAAATACCAGGTATTGCAGCAAAACGTGCTTTCTGATTATCATCAAAATATTTGGACACTTAAAGCCAAAATCAATACCAATCCTTCTAAATTATTAGCATTCGAATATAATTTTACGGGGATGGAATATAGAAGTTTCAACTCGCCGGCATCTTTAATAACTTCATTTCCAACAGTTCAGGAGCTGATTAACAACATGACCAGCAAAATATTCTTAACACAAAATACTTTGATCAGGGTTAATATTGAAAACTATAATAATCTGGTCGACCACAAAAATACTGTTGAAAATTTTGCTGATTTAATTTTTCAAAAAACAATAACAAGACACAATTTGGATATATCGATCGCGCTAAATAATGTTTTTAATACCCGTACGTATTCTAATTACAGCTATTCCACTTCCTATTTCGTAGCAACGAAATATACCCTAAGACCGAGGACTTTGATGTTTAACTGTAGCTATCAGTTTTAAAATGGATTTCTGGGGATTAGATCACTTATGGAATGTATCCTGTTAGAGCAATTGCCTTTGTTGTGCTTAGTTTGTCAACAGCGATAATACACAAAATTTACTTTAGACAGTTTCGGTCCACTTTCAGGCTTCCCCCACCAACGGTATCGTAAACCAAAAACTACTCCCCTTACCCATTTCCGAATCTACGCCTATTTCACCACCATGCCTTTTGACGATCTCAGCACTAATGTAAAGACCCAGTCCCAGTCCGGAATATTGTATACCCCCGCTGTCGACGCGAAAATAGCGGTCGAACAAATGGGGCACTTTTTCGGGGTCGATACCGGGACCTTTGTCCGTTACCCACACTTTGACCATACATTCCAGCTGCTCGATACGAATATCAATTTCTTTCGAAGACGGCGCATATTTGATCGCATTGTTTAAAAAATTAACAATTACCTGTTCTAATCGATGCGCATCGCCGTCAACTAATATTGTTTCATCGCCGGTAATGATCACCCGATAAACCTGCTCAATTTGAATATACTGACAGCAATCGTTTACTAACTGGAAAAGATTAAACTGTGTTTTATTTAAATTCAACTGCCCCTGATTTAGCTTACTAACGTTTAACAGGTCCTCTACCAATGTATTTAGCCTGCCCAGACTTTTATTGGCTTGCGAAATCAGCTTGGGTATCGTTAGCGCAGATGGTGTGTCTTTCAACCTGTCGAGCAACTGAAGGGAGGCCTTTAAACTGGTTATCGGCGTTTTCAATTCGTGACTCGCGATCGATATAAAATCATCTTTTTGTTGTTGCAGATTTTTTAATTCATGGATATCTGTTGCGGTGCCAACCCAAAGCCTGATTTCATCATCACCTGTGCGTACCGGCTGCATCCTGACCAGGTGCCATCGAAAGGATCCGTCGTTGCGCTTTTTGCGCATTTCAAATTCTCCCTCGCTGCCACTTAGCAGTATCGATTTGTATACATCGACAGATGCAGGCAGGTCATCGGGGTAAATATTTTTCGTCCATCCCCATCCTACGCTTTCTTTTTCGCTCAGCCCTGTATATTTATACCATTGCCCATTAAAAAATGTCACAGCTCCATCAGGCGTACACTCCCATGCGATTTGCTGCATGGTCTCCATGATTACTTTAAACCGGCTCTCGCTTTCAGACAACGCTGCGGTACGGATAGCAACACGTTCTTCCAATTCGCTTTTTAGAGCTGTCAGGTTTTGCTGAGACTCAAATAGTTCATTTACGGTTGCCGAAAGGTCTTCGTTTGAAGCACCCAATTTTTCGTTCAATACGCGAATACTCTCTTCCGACTGGGTCAACTGCTCATTGGCAGCCAGCAAATCCTGATTAGCTGATGCCAGTTCTTCGTTCAGCTTAGCTGTATGTTTCTCTTGTGATTGTAGTTCGGCATATAATTTAGCCCTTTCTCTTACCTCATTCATCACCCTGAAATAGGAAAAGATATTGATGGCTACTGCTACCAGCGAAGCAATGAACAGGAAGAAAGGAGTATCGTAGGTATATTGACTTAAGATGCGAAGTCGCTGGTTTTTATACGTCTTTTCGTCTAATTCTGCCCGATTGATGATCACACGTAATGAATCCATTTCCAGTTTGCCATCGAGCAATTCCGAGGTTAAAATATTTGCGCCTGCTTTTTTCTTGTCGATTGATGATTGCAGTGCCCTGAGTCGCGCTTTTACTATTTCTCTTAACGAGATCACTGTCTTTGTTTGTTCAGGAGAGTTTCTGGACAGAAATTGAAAATGCTCCAACGAACGCATCGCTTTGTTATAAGCTCCGTTATAAGGCTGCAGGAAATCGGTATCGTTAGTTAATAAATAGCCTCGCTGCCCGGTTTCAGCGTCTTTCATGATCGAGATCGTTGACTCCAATTGGCCGATCGCCTGGTTGGTATTTTCAACAATTTTTGTGCTTTCGATCAGGTTCTCAATACTATTATAAGATGCGATCGAAGAAATGATCAATACAATCAATGAAACTCCAAATCCGATTTGCATATTACGGGTAAGGCGTGTTTTCATCGGTTTTTGAGGCAGGTTTGCTTATTAGTGTAATTAAAGTTATAAAGATTTTCTGCCAAGTTTCCGCCTAATATTGGCGCAGTGCATCAAAATACGAAAAATTATTTCCTCCCGGCAGAGCTATTGTTTATTTTTGGACATGCAGGTAAGTGTTGCAGCGGCATTAAAACAATTGGGTACAAATAAAGTCAAACTTTTCGAGAAAGTGATGACGCATGGTTCGATGTCGGTGGAGATTTACAGGCCGAATGATGTGGATCTTCAGACGCCGCATTTGCAGGATGAATTATATGTGGTGATAGAGGGAAATGGGGAGTTTTTTAACGACGGGAAAATCAGCACTTTTAAAGCAGGAGACGTGCTTTTTGTTGCGGCAGGGGTAGAACACCGGTTTTTGAATTTTTCAGCGGATTTTACTACCTGGGTAATTTTTTACGGACCGGAAGGTGGCGAGAATTAAAATTTATTGCGCTGAGATCAACAGACTTGATCAAATATATCTACAAACATTTATTTCAAATGATCGTTTATAAAAGAATGAAATCAATATTTTACGCCGGGATAATGGCCCTGATGCTATCGTCAACATTAGCATCGGCACAAAAAAAAGCAGATTTAGATAACAGTACCCGGGTCACGGTAGTTCGCACTGAAAAAGTGACTGGAAGGACTCACGAAATACATTTTTTGATCACCAATATCAGTAGTGTTTCGGTCGATTTTTCGTTGTTTACACAATTGATCAATGGTAGCTGGAATGTCACCCATCATTTGGATCTTGCTCCCGGTACCTCCTATGAAGATGTAAGCGGTTTTACCGGAGTTACCGGGAAATATGTTGTTTATTCAGCAGCCCATAGCGACTGGGCTTCTTTCCCTTCACCTTTTGATATTGACAAACTACTGGCAGCAAACCCGGCAGCAACAACAAATGTTACACCGGGCGTTACACCTCCGGCAACAAGTAATAACCAACCGCTGCCACCAGGTGTATCTCCTTCTGCGCCAACAAACAGCCAGAATTTACCACCAGGAGTAACACCTTCAACTCCATCAAATAACCAGGGTTTACCTCCGGGCGTTACGCCGGCCACTCCGTCAAACAATCAAAATCTGCCTCCTGGTGTTACACCGGCTACTCCGGCAAATAATCAGAATCTGCCACCTGGCGTTACACCAGCACCGGGCAATAAGCCTCCATTTTAAAACTAAGTAAGATTGCGGTCACGGAACCAAACTTCTTCTGGTTTTGCGTTAAAATTTTCCATCAAACCGATCAGTTGTTCAGGGTCACTGGCCGTAATCACCAGATTGCGGTTGGCTGACTTCAAAAACTGCTGTTCAACCATTACATCCATCTGCTTTAACAAATGATCATAAAAGCCGTTGATATTTAAAATGGCAATTGGTTTGTTGTGCAAACCTAATTGTAACCAGGTGAGTACCTCAAAAAACTCCTCCAGCGTGCCGAAGCCACCCGGAAGCATAATGATACCATCACTGAGATCGTTCATCAGTTGTTTACGCTGATGCATAGTTTCAACCACATGCAATTCAGTAAGACCTGTGTGCCCAACTTCTTTATCCAATAAGAATTTTGGTATGACCCCTATAGTTTTCCCACCCTTACTGATCATATGATCAGCAAGCAGGCCCATGATACCTACCTTGCCACCACCAAATACCAAAGAGGTATTCTGGTCGGTTAATATTTGTGTCAGCCGTTCCACAGCCTGCAGTATAACCTGATCTCCGTTAAAATTAGCGCCGCAGAAGATAGCGATGGATTGCATGTTGAGTTGATTGAGTTAAGTGGTTGATTAAGTTGAATAAGTTGTCGAAGTGAAAACCACCACTTAATCAACTTATTCAACTTAATAAACTTATCTGGTATAATTCGGCGCTTCCTTCGTGATCGTGATATCATGAGGATGGCTCTCGCGCATACCGGCGGCGGTGATGCGTACAAATTTTGCCTCCTGTAATTGTTCGATAGTAGCAGCACCGCAATAGTGCATGCCTGCACGCAAACCACCGATATATTGATAGATCACTTCGGCCAACGTGCCTTTGTAGGGTACACGACCAACGATGCCTTCCGGCACAAGTTTGGTAACTACATCGGTTTCATCCTGAAAGTAACGATCTTTGGAACCTTTATCCATTGCCTCTATCGAGCCCATACCGCGATACGATTTAAACTTACGTCCTTCATAAATGATGGTCTCACCCGGTGATTCTTCAACGCCAGCAAACAATGAGCCTGCCATGATCGAACTTGCTCCCGCAGCGATGGCTTTTACAATATCGCCGGTTTGTTTAATGCCGCCATCAGCAATCACCGGTATCCCAGTACCGCGTAAGGCTTTAGCACACTCGTAAACAGCAAATAATTGAGGTACCCCAACACCAGCAACTATTCGGGTAGTGCAGATCGAGCCGGGGCCTATACCAACCTTCACGGCATCTGCACCAGCTGCTGCAAGCGCCAAAGCTGCATCGGCGGTTGCAATATTTCCGGCGATAACCTGCAAATCAGGAAACAGGTTTTTGACATTACGAACCATATCCATAACGCCTTTTGAGTGCCCATGTGCGGTATCAACTGTGATCACATCAACACCAGCATGTACAAGGGCTTTAACTCGCTCTATGTTGTCTGCTGCTACACCAACGGCTGCTCCAACGCGCAGACGTCCAAATTCGTCCTTACATGCGCTTGGGAAGTTTTTAAACTTCTGTATATCCTTGAAGGTGATCAGGCCGCTCAAAATGCCGTCCTTATCAACAACCGGAAGCTTTTCTATCTTATGGTTTTGTAAAATTGCTTCAGCCTGAAAAAGTGTCGTTCCTTGTGGAGCTGTGATGAGGTTGGCGCTGGTCATTACTTCACTAACCGGCATGTCCATATCTTTTTGAAAGCGCAGATCGCGATTGGTAATAATGCCTTTTAACCTGCGTTCGCCATCAATGATCGGGATACCACCTATTCTGAATTCGCGCATGATCTTAACCGCATCGGCAACTGTAGAAGCTTCGTGCAGCGTAACCGGATCCTGGATCATACCGCTCTCCGATCGCTTAACTTTTCGAACTTCGTCGGCCTGGGCCTGAATCGACATATTTTTATGAAGTATGCCCAAACCGCCAGCCTGTGCGATCGCGATAGCCAAAGCCGATTCGGTAACAGTATCCATTGCCGCCGAAAGTACGGGAATATTTAACCTGATCTTTTTAGTCAAAAAAGAACTGGTATCTACATCGCGGGGTAGAACTTCTGAATAAGCGGGGAGTAATAAAACGTCGTCATAAGTTAAACCTTCGGCGACAAATTTGGATGGATCGAGTTGCATGGCAAATAATTATTTGGAGTTATTATTTGCCGGGCAAAGATAGCTTTATATTTCGTATTTCGGAATTTACCAGTAGAAATTGCGAGAATTAACGAAATTTTAACCCAAAATTGCATTTCAGTGAGACAAATAAATCTGAAATATTGATTTGATTTAGAAACTCCTCAAACTAAAAACACTTAATATTTCCCGACAATAACCCTGTAGAATTTTTCAGTATCTAAATATTTTTGCGCCAATCGCAGGATTTCTTCAGCGGTAATATTTTTTACTGCGTCAGTATAACGTTCGTAATATTCATAGTCAAGTCCCGCAAAATAGATATTCTTGAATTTATCGGCATGTGAAAAAATATTCTCCAGGCTACCCAACAATGACCCAAGCATGTAGTTGCGCACAAGCGAAAGTTCTTCATCAGGAACAAGCTCAGTTTTTAAAAGGTTGACCTCTTTTTCTATTTCGGTAACTGCAGCACGACAAACATCAGCGCCAACTTCAGAAGCAATAAAAAAAGCGGCACCGTTTTCAAGCGAACTCAGGCCCGAACCGATGCCGTAAGTATAGCCCTTATCTTCGCGGATGTTCGCCATCAGGCGCGATCCAAAATAACCTCCCAATATGGTATTCAGCACCTGGAAGGAAGGAAAATCGGGGTGGTTACGGTTAATAAGTGGCAAACCCAGTCTGATAGCCGATTGCAAAGCTTCAGGTTTTTCAATGATGTAAATATGTTCAGCCGCGGATGCCAGTGCAGGCTGTCCTGTATCAGCAGCAACGGTATAGTTTCCCCATTCTTTGCCAAAATGCAGGTTGATCAGATCGAGGGTCGACTGTTCCACTTTTCCGGTCACTACGATCGTACAATTCGAGGGCTGGTACATTTGCCTGAAATGCATCAGCATATCCTCACTGGTCAGCGTCTTATAATCTTCAAAATTTGCCCCAAGCCCATAGGATGTATCACCGTAGACCGCTTTATTAAAAGTGCGGCGTGCGATCACATCGTTTTTTTGCAAGCTAACCTGCAGCTTTTGTTGTTGGTTGCGAACGAAGGTTTCCAATTCGTTCTCCGGGAAAACAGAATCTGTGATCAGTTCTTTTAAAACGGGCAAGGTTTTGGCAAGGTGTTTTGTAAGGGTATACAACACTACCTGGGAGTTATCATACCCATAATCAACCTGTAGGAACGCTCCATAAAAATCAACCTGATCGGCAATTTGCGATGCGGAAAGTTTAGATGTACCTTCCGTAAGCATCGTATTGACAGCAACGTTCAGCAACGGCTTAGCCGGATCGAAACGCAGGTTATGAAAAATCCATTCGATGCGGACCAGCTCCTGGTCGCCTGAATTGAATGTAAAAACTTTGCAGCCGTTATCCAACAGGATACGCTCAGGCCTTATCAGTTTTATATTTTCTATCTCCCTGAATTCAGGGGCAGTTTTTCTATCTGGGGTCATTTGGTGATTTGTCATTGGGCATTGGCATTGGTCATTTGTCATTGGTCATTGGTCATTGGTCATAGGTTGTTATTACATTTTAGCACCGGGAAACACCGCCACGCTATCGATCAAAAAAATGACCCAATAACTTAATGCCCCAATGACTTGAAGACCTAAACCTGCTCGGCTAAATAAACCATTGTCGATGAATTTTCCTTACGAAATACTTGTTGGGCTTGTAACTGGATTTTGGCTGCACTCACTTCGTTATATTTTTCAGTTTCGTGGTTTAGCAGATCGGCATCGCCAAAAAGTTCAAACTGCGCCAGGTTCATTGCCTTGTCAAGCAACGACATTTCCGAAAACACCATCGTTGATTCCGTTTTGTTTTTCACTTTGGTTAGTTCGTTTTCGGACACCAATTCATTTTTCAACTTTTCCAGTTCCTCCCAAATCGCTTTTTCGGCTGTTTCGATACTAACGTTTTCCAGCGGTTTACCTTCAACAACAAACATACCCGGATCAAAACTTCCCATATTGTAGGCGTGTATCTCGCTGAACAATTGTTTGTCTTTTACCAAAGTTCGGTGTAGCCTGGATGAATTACCACGGGATAAAATATCCGAAATAAGGTCGATCTCGTAATAACCATTCTCCAAACGGCCCGGCATATGAAAGGCTATGTATAAATCGTTCAAAGGAACTTTGGCTGTAACTGTTTCGCGCCGCTCCCCACTTTGTTTAGGTTCCCGGGGCAAACTGCGTTGATATTTTTCACCTGCAGGTATCGGACCAAACCATTTCTCGGTTAGTTCTTTTGCTTTTTCCAGATTGATATCACCACCGATAACTACAATCGCATTTTGAGGATTATAATGCTTTTTGAAGAAGGCTTTTACATCTGCAATACGGGCATCTTCAATATGTTTTATTTCTTTTCCAATTGTAGCCCAACGGTAAGGATGCTTTTGGTAGACCAGCGGGCGAAGTTTAAGCCAAACATCGCCATAAGGTTGATTAAGATAACGTTGTTTAAACTCCTCGATCACTACGTTGCGCTGCACTTCAAGGCTTTTTTCGCTGAAAGCCAGGCTGAGCATCCGGTCGCTCTCCAACCAAAAAGCAGTTTCAATATTGGCAGCAGGCAGGGTAACGTAGTAATTTGTAATATCATTACTGGTGAAAGCGTTATTTTCACCACCAACGCGTTGCAAGGGGGCATCATATTGTGGAATATTAACCGAACCGCCAAACATCAGGTGCTCAAATAAATGTGCAAATCCTGTTTTGTCCGGATCTTCATCTCGTGCCCCAACATCGTATAAAATATTCAGTACGGCCATAGGCGTGGTATGATCTTCGTGCACCAGCACCCGCAGGCCATTATCCAGTACAAACCGGTTAAATTTAACCATAGATGATTTTTATATTAAAAAACGGAGAGCAAAGGTAGTATTTTGTTTTATTGGTTGGGTATTGGATATTAGGTATTGGGTATTGGGTATTAGCAATTGGTCATTTAGGCTTTGACCTGAAAATTTAGGGATCTGTGAAATAGAAAAATCGCCCGGATCCGAGCTGGTAGCAGTGATTTGACAAAAAGCTTAAGTGATAAGCTTATTTTGGCTGCGGTCTGTATTATCATACAACACTACCAGTACAACTATCCCGACAACTATTTACACAACCTATACAAAATAATTTAATTTTTAATTAAATTCACTTGCGAATTTTCTTAAAAGTAGTATATTTGTCTTTGTTATCAACAGGTGTTGAATAATCGTTAACACTTGCCCTAAATCTCTTTGTTAATTTTATTATCGATGACACAATTGCAGTTGATCCAGCACCTTTCGAGCTTTGATACCTTTAAAGTAATTAAGTTTCGCAGCAAACTAAAGGAACAAAGTTTCACACTCAACGAATTGGTAGACCTTACCTTTCACAGTGATGATAAGATCGCATTGAAGGCCTCAAAAATATTACAGTACATCCTATTCAGGTTCCCTGAAAACTATATTGATCAGATCAGCTATCTGGTAGAAAATGTAGGCGAAGTTGAATGCCGGCCCTGCAAGAAACATTATGCTAAAATATTGGCTCACCTAACCTCGCCGGGCATCCAGCGGGATATGCGAAACCAGATCAAAGAAATAAATTTTGAAAAAGTAGTTGAACTGGGTTTCAATTGGCTGCGTGACCCAAAAATGCTTGCCACAGTAAGAGCCGGAGCAGCCGAAACATTATTCAATCTGCGTCACCGCTACCCATGGATCGCCGAAGCTCTTTCACGCGACCTCGAAGCACTACTTCCAAAAGCTTCACCATTATTAGCCGTAAAAGCTAACTTTATCCTGAGCTTCCTGCATTGCGAGGATTGAGTGGGGGGCTGGTAATGGGATTTAGGTAACAGGTATCTGGTATTAGGTATTAGGAGACGATAATTCGTTAGCTTTGATAAAGTAATTGTAATCGATGAATGGGATTTTTTTACCGAAATTGTCCCCCATTTCACCCAATACCCAATACCTGATACCTGACAACCAATAACTAATACCCCGATGCTTACCCATGATGAACTTATAAAAGAGATCAGCAAAACAACGGCAAAAACCAAGGTCATCAAACTTACGACCATCCTTCAAAAACAGAATTTTCAGCTTCGGGATTTGATCGATATTACTTTCTACAATGACCCCGGAATATCATTTCGCGCAGCCTGGCTGTTAGAAAATCTTTACTTAAAAGACCCCTTGCTTTTTGTCGATATCATCAGCTATTTGCTATCACGACTCGGGGAAATAAAAAACCCATCCTGTCAGCGACATTACGCCAAAATAGTTATGCATGCAACCGATAGGAACGCCCCATTGGCGATACGGCAAAAGCTGGAAGAAACAGACCTTGAACGGGTTGTAGAAACTTTTTTCGACTGGCTGATCGATCCTAAAGTTAAGATCGCGGTTAAAGTATTTGCCGCTACAGCTTTGTTTAATCTGCGACATCGTTATATCTGGATCAACGACGAATTGGCGCCCCAACTACAATTTCTGATGCGCAATGGTAGTCCGGGTATTCAATCGAGAGGAAAAAAACTGCTCGAAGCTCTTTAGCATCTTGCATTTTGTCTTGCGTTAAAAACCTGGGGCAGATTAATCTCGCACAAGTAAATACCGGTAATTTATTATTTTTGAGCGAACAGTATTATTGGAAAGATTCCTATGGCTTTTAATGAAATCCTGAGCAATCGAATCAGAGAAGCACTGGCCGACCTGCCAAACGTAACCGAAAAATACATGTTCGGTGGGGTGTGCTATATGCTCGATAATAAGATGTGCATTGGCGTTGTAAAGGATGAAATGATGTGCCGCATCGACCCTGTGGTTTACGAACAAGCGCTGGAATTACCAGGCTGCCGCGAAATGGATTTTAATGGCAAACCCATGAAAGGCTATGTTTACGTGGATGAATTTGGCTTGAAAACAAAGCAGCAGTTTGACTATTGGGTTGGCTTATGCATCGATTTTAACAAACAGGCAAAAGCCTCGAAAAAGAGCAAGGCCTGAAAAGGCGATACTATGACAATCAACAAAGATTCCCTAAATTTTTTAACAGCACTTGGCCAAAATAATAATCGCGAATGGTTCAACAATAACAAGGAACGTTACCAGGCGGCGCATCAGAATATAGCTGATTTCGCAGACGCTTTGATCCTTGGCATGAATAAGCACGACCGGATCGAAACTCCAACCGGGCGAAGAAGCCTGTTCAGGATCTATAAAGACGTAAGGTTTGCAAAGGAAAAAATCCCCTACAATCAACATTGGAGCGGTTCGCTCAAACGAGCGACGAAAAAATTGCGCGGAGGCTATTATTTCAGGATCGAGCCTGGTAATTCAAGGATTGTTGGTGGATTTTTCGGCCCGAATCCGGATGACATGGCGCGGATACGACAGGATATAGATTCAAATTATGAGGATTGGAATGGTCTGCTTTCCGAACCCGAAATAGTGAGAACTTTCGGAAAACTGGCTGGCGAACAACTGGCAACTGCCCCACGCGGCTACGATAAAAATCATCCTGCTATCCATTTGCTCCGGTACAAACAATTTTTGTTACGACATCATTTTAGCGATGAGGATGTGTTAAGTCCGGATTTCCTTGAAAATGTGATCGCCGGCTTCCAAAAGATGCGCCCTTTCCTCAACTATATGAGTGAAGTGCTGACAACAGATGCCAATGGAGAAGACCTGGTTATTTAGGTTTTATACCAGTTCCTCGTCATTATCCTGTGTTTTAACGGCCCAAAATACCCACATAAAAAAGGTGATCCCCAATGAAATATAGGGAGAATAAAAAGCCGCTAAAACTGCAACTGCATAGATGAGTATACCTAATAATTGCCCGCGCATCATGGTTCGGAACCATGGCAAACTCTTTTCTGGCGAGAGCAACAACTTTTTGTTATAAACTATCCCCAGATTTAAAAAATACATGCTTACCGTTATAGTGCCAGTAAAACCGGCATAAA
>Ga0164296_1001452_pt1 | contig 25129 bp, 39 predicted proteins | sample GEODES057metaG_FD_113533 | JGI IMG/M metagenome (GOLD analysis project Ga0164296, IMG submission 113533) | Dystrophic lake water microbial communities from Trout Bog Lake, Wisconsin, USA - GEODES057 metaG | ecosystem: Environmental > Aquatic > Freshwater > Lake | place: USA: Trout Bog Lake...
CCACGAAAGGAAATCAAAATGTTCAACGGAAAAATTCTTGTTAAAAGTCGCAAAATGATTGAAGGTTCTTTGCGTATGGAATCTTATCAAGATGTCTGGAAAGATGCGATTGACATTGAATACAATGGCGAATTGTCACCAGAAGTTTGCAAAGCCATTGAAAAGGCTTTTTCTTCCTCTAGATTTATGGGGAAAGCACAATCTGGTTATGGTGCGCTTAGATGGTCGAATGGTGACAACATTGTTGGAGTGGATGTCGCCAAAAGACAGTTGATCGTTGAAAGTTCAGTTTCACTTTGCGATTAATTATGTATTACATCTATGACGAGCTTGGAGAATTAATGCGAAAAGTTCGTCATAAATGCGAAGCGCAGCAGATTGTCAGTATTCGTAATGGTTGGTCTTATGTATTTGTAAAAGTAAAAAGAAAGTTACCTGAGTTCGAGGCAGCACCATTTTGAAAGGAAAATCATGAAAGAATTTTTATTAGGCGGTTTAATGGCATTAATTATTATGGCGGTTGTAGTTGGTACGCATTTTCTTAGAACAGGGGTTTTACTATGAATCATGAATATATTTGGACAGCTACTGGGACTAATATTGAAGAACGATGGGTAAAAAAATATGGTTGGGTTCGACCATCCGATTTACCTGAATACAGGGCTAAATGGAAGTATTACCAAGAATTGCCTTTGCGTAGTCTTGATGATCGAGCAAAAGCAGAATATGAAATGATTATGAAAAAAGCAAAGGTGGTGAGAATAAAATGACCGATATTTCCCAAGACATTGTGCAGATTAGAAAATTAATCAATCAATTAGAAATATTAAATGCTAATCCAGACATCAATGGTCGGCAAAATATTACTAATCAAGTGCAACAAATCAAATTAGCGGTATTACAAATGGAAATTATTGTTGCTAATTATGGTGATTATTAATGACTACTTTTACCACCGAAGATCGGTTACAAGCCGAGCAACAAGAAAAACAAAACCAACTTCCAAAAGAAGTTTGGCATTTTTCTTTAGATGCTGAAAATGGTGAAACGAAGTTTGAGATTAAGCACGAATGGGAATTTTAAAAACCAGTAATACTTTTCAATTTTTGTTCTAATTCCCAATCTTCACGACATTCCGTAGAACAGAATCTGCCTTCCAGAATTTCTTCGTTGCAACAAAGACAATGACCTGTAAATGGCTGTTTCTTTTTATTGCGTATTTGTTTTATTGCAATTTCTCTTTGTAACTGCTCAACTTCGCTGGCATCATCAAAAATATCACTCATGCTAGAGTTCCACCGACATTGACATAGAATGCCTCTAAATAGTTCATATTATTGGTATGCTGTCCATAGGGGCTATTGGGCAAAGATGCCCAGATGCGATTACAGCGAATAATGGCTTCACTAAAATGCCCTTCATTGATGAGCATATCTCCACCAGTTTCTTTAATCAATTCTAATGCTATTAAATCCTGTGCATGAGGCGAAAAGTCGTTGACCTTGACCTTACCCTTATATTCATCATAAATCCTCTCTAGGATCTGATATTTGCCAGCAGCGGTGCTTGTAAGACCACCAACAGTAATATGTTTTCTAGGATGATCTGCGTAACTTTGAAAAAGTGTCCCACCAAACAAAACATTGTAGCCATTATCGGAATGAGCTAATAAATCCCTTCCTATCTCAGAAAACCCTATGGTTTTCAATAAAGCTACTTCATTATTGGTCATTTCAATCCTGACTGCTGATTTACAAATTCAATTAATGACTCTAATTGTTGGGTTGTTGCAGCGCATTTTTCAACAAATTGTGGGTCGGTGGGAGTGCCAAGAGTTCCTTCGGTGCTTGACTTGGAGCAGGACAGTTGACCGCAACTGGAGTAGTGCAACCCACCATAATAAGACTTAATGCGAGCCAACTTATTCTCGTAATCATTCTGCACCTGTTTGGTTATTAATTGTTGTTGAACTATGAAATCTTTGTTGTGTTGCTCTTGGACTTTTCCTTCGGATGCGACTTTTTCTTGGTATGCCACCAAGACAAGATGCTCAGGATACCACCCACAAAAAGCAGCGATAAGTAAAGCCAGAACAGAAAACAGAATTTTGAACCACACATTGGGTGTCATTTTTCATCCAAAGGTTTTGTGGTCACAATTCGTAATAAAGCTACGATGACTCCAATAGAGATCATGACAGCATTAAAGCTTATATCATCTAACAATGCTCTCAAATACTGTGAATTATCTGATAATGCACCTAAAGCAGAAATCAAACCACTAAACCAGATGGTTTTGGATTTAAAAGCCCCTTTGATGTAGGCTTTAATTTTTTGCCAAAAATCATTCATTTTCTAGTTTAGTTAATCGTTTATTAGCTTTTTTAATGGCTTTTTTCTTAGCTGGTACAAAATGTGTTTCTAAAGGTTTTTTTGCCTTAGGTTTGCGAGTTGTCGCTTTTTTAACTAATTGTTTTTTTGCTGGTTTTAACTCTAAATCAGGAATAGGAAAAACAAAATGCTTTGGTTGTGCTGTTTTTTTAAGTAAAGCACATAATTTTTTAAACATTTTTATCAGCCTTTGTGTCAAGTTTGTCAAGAATTCGTTGCATTGTAGCTTCAATTTTGTCAAATTTTGTGTCAATATCGCTTTTTGTCACATAATTTGTTGGCAAATCAATTTGAATACTTTTAACATCTTCCTTTAATCTGGTAGTAGAGTCCCAGATTTGGCGACACCACCAACCGATTCCCAATAAAACTGCTGTACCTAAAAGGTTAAATATCGGTTGCCATTCCATAAAACACCCCTGTTTATAACACTACAAAATTTATAGGAATTTTAACACTTCATCAGGTTTTACAAAAGCATCTGGATTATGTTCTGTAAAGTCCCACCAGAGAAATTGATTATCAGCTAAATAGCTTCTATCCTTTAACAAGTTAATATTTTCTGGATGTCCATAAATTAAAGGATCAGATACTGACCATAATACTATTCCTGATTTATTTTCTGTCCATGCTAAATGCTGAAAAAAACTATCTACACCTATCCAAATACGACAGTCATAGATTAACTCTTTAAGTTGTCCAATTGTAAGATTTTTACGAAAATCGGGGACTAACTGCTTTTCGCCTTCAACACCAATTTGAATAATGTGTTCATTTTTGGCAATTTTTTGTATAAGTTCTTCCCAATATGCATAATTTTTAGGATTTTCTTTACCATTATGCAATTTTTTAGCAAAAGGATGAATTAAGATCATAGGTATAACTTTCGATACGCATTTTCTAGACTATCAGTCCATTTCCATTGATCCATTTTTGCGTAAATATTGTAGGGTTCTATATCCCCAAAAAGCTGTTGAGCTTCCGCAAGGGGTCTACAAGGAAAAACTTCAGGATAACAACCAAATACAACAGGATTTGATATATCAGGTAAAACCCTGCTAAAAACAAGGTGGTCGCCAAGACCACCATTAAGAACAACGATTCTTTTATCGCTGAATTGAAGGTGATTTTGGAAAATCCACTCATCATATCTGAACATATCTTCACGATTTTCACTCCTAATTCCCCCTTGTGGATTTTTCATGTGCCAAGAAGTGGCATAAGGAACAGTCAAAATTTTGTATCCTTTAAGATACAAGCCATAAGTGAATAAGGTTTCTTCCCTGTGCGCCACTCTGGATAGACCAAGATTATAGTCATGCACTCCAGCCCGATATAAGAATGAGCAATGTAGATGCTCCACTTCTTTGATTTCTTTAATAAAATCCCATTGAATGCTAGGTTCAATGTCTATATTTTTAACTAGTCCTGTAGATTTTGAGGCATCTATAGGCACTCCAGTAATAATTGATCCACCTACAGCCCCAACATTTTCAAATTGATTAGCATGGCTGTATAGACTTTGTAGAACTGTAGACTCTGGAATGCAATCATCATCCACTCTCCACACCCAATCAAAACCCATAAGGTTAGCTTTTTGATGAATATGGTGCTGTCCTTTTTTATCAGCAAAAAGCCACTCCCATTTAATGCCTTTGATGTCCATCTGTTGAAATAAATTTTGATAGATGAACTCTTGTCGCATATCTTTAGGTTCATCATTGTCATCAAATATAACCACTTTGTCAGGTAACCAAGTTTGATTTATGACCACCTGTAGTACTAAAGGCAGAGTTGTATAATAACGACCTCTGGTGGCTATAGAGCAAAGTAGTTTATTCATTGTCCCACCTACAAATCATTAAATTACTTGAGTTTTCAGGTGTAATGGATTGCATTACATCGGATATTTCACCTGCATGATTGATATAGGCAAATTTAAATCCTTGAAAATGACTCTCGTTTAATCCATGCAACTTATGATGCTCACCCCAAAACCCTTTTGGCTCATTATGCGGAACTGTAATAAAAAGCCTTTTGCAATGTTTTTTAAGTTTTTCCACAATTTCCAAACCATTGTCTAAATGTTCAATGACTTCAAAAGCAACGATATTAGTATAAAAATCCATACTGTAGTCATTAATATTGGCATAAACAAATTCAGTATGTTCTCCCCATTTTTGATCGTTAGCCACATCAATGATAATTGGATCGTAATCAAGACCCAGATAAGTATACTTATTAGAGAAGAATTGAGTTCCATAGCCAGTTGTGCATCCTAGTTCAAATATTGATCCATCTAACAAGTTTTGTGCAGCCCATTGATAACGCTGTGTTTCTCTAGGAAATACTAAATCGCCTTTAAGAAAAACTGCTCTTTCATAATTATTTGATAACAAAAAGCGGTAATAGTCTAAATTATATTTCTTGGCTAATTTAAGTTCATTTGCATGAAATTTCAATGAATAATCATGCACCAATTGAGGATCATGAACAGTTCCTTCTGCCACATGGTAAATAGGAAAATCGCCTTTATAGCCTACATCTTTTAGTTCAAATCCAACATCAATAGCTCGTTTACAGAAGTCTATATCCTCGCAACCGCCTACTTCAAAAGACTCGTCTAGCAGACCAATAGCATCAAATACTTTGCGAGTAATTAGGGTACAAAAGAAAACACCAAATTGTTGATTGGTAATCTTCGATGGCAAAGTTAAAACAGAAGTTATATCCCCAACATCCAATCTTTGTAACCAAGCGTTTCCTAAGATAATTGTGTCATTATTAAGCAAAACAATTTTTTCGGCTTTGGCTGCTTGTATACCAATATTCGTAGCTTTAGCAAAACCTAGAGGATCATCATCCCAGAGCCATGTAATGTTTGGAATAGCTGTAGACAAATAATCCAAATAAGCCATTGTATTATCAGTACAGCCATTAGCAGAAATGACCAACTCTATGTCGGTCATTTCGGTGTATTTGATTATGGAATCAATACAGGGTTTAAGGTACTTCTCACAGTTGTTATATGTTGGTATAACAACCGAATACTTTGGGGATTGCATCACTAATCCTTATGGTTTGTTTTTTAACTCCTCAATTTCCTTACGAATTTTGAGAATTTCCTTTGCTAATTCAATAGCTGAAACCAATGATACACCACCATAATTAACGGATAGCATTTCATTTTCATCAGATAATACACCTTCTTTTATAACAGATTGTAAAGATTGAGCAGAAACCCCAACTTCACGATTGCCATTGTTAATTCTGGTGAATTTTCCATGTTTTACTTGTGCAAGTTGTTCAACAAAATCTACAGGTAAATCTTCCCAATCTGTTTTGGTTCTTTCATCAGAAGTTGATGACATAGAAACTGCTGAAAGTACACCAGTAGAAGCGTTATATGAAACAACATTGGTATTTGAAATATCCGCTACAGTTAATGAGCCAGAGGTGTTAGCAGTACCAATTACATAGTAAGTAGTATTGCTTGTGGTTGGAGTTATGGTTGCACCAGAAGCTACTCCGCTATAGCCAGATATTCCACTAAATCCACTATATCCAGATATGCCTGATCCAGAATATCCAGAAGTTCCAGAGTAACCTGAAATTCCAGAATAACCAGATAAACCTAAACCACTATATCCTGAATAACCTGAAACTCCAGAACCGCTATATCCTGAATATCCCGAAATTCCACTAAAACCTGAATAGCCTGAAACTCCAGAACCTGAATAACCAGATATGCCACTAAAACCTGAATATCCTGAAATTCCGCTAAAACCGCTATAGCCACTTATTCCAGATCCACTATAACCAGAAATTCCGCTAAAACCAGAGAAACCGCTAAATCCTGAAAAACCTGAAATTCCAGAACCACTATAACCAGAAATTCCAGAATAACCACTCTTACCGCTATAGCCACTTGTTCCGCTATAACCAGATTGTGTATAAGTAACTTGTATAGCGGAAACAATAACTCCGGGGGTTACTGGAACTGTTGGTGAGGTTTGTGCAGCAGTTGTAACAATAGAAATTCCTGTAGTGCTAACCGCCCAGACTAATTGGACATAGTCACCAGCATTAAGTTTTAAGGTATATGGAGTAACGGCAATTAAATAGCCATTAGTTCCACCTTTAGAAGTAGGAATATTAAATATGCTATTAGAGTCGGCTACATCAGTTCCATTAACTCTAATCCAAATATCCACATTGTCATTTCCAGAACCAGTATCGGTATTTTGGAATTGAACTGAATACTGAATATCGTAAACACCAGCATTAGCAAAAGTAATTTGATTGCCAGAAACAATGCTTACTCCTGTGCTATTGGGGTCTGTACTATTAATTCCAATGACATAGGAAGCAGTAGTGCTTGCAGCGGTTTGATTGGTAGTGTCATAAAAAGCACCCCAGTTAGCGATAGTGCCACCAGCTCCTACAGCACCAGAATATCCTGAAAATCCACTATACCCAGAGATTCCAGAAAATCCAGAATAGCCAGAAATTCCGCTATATCCACTAATTCCAGAATAACCTGAAATTCCTGAGTAACCACTAAATCCACTAATTCCTGAATAGCCAGAATAACCAGAAATTCCACTATATCCAGAATAACCGCTAATACCAGAAAATCCTGAATATCCAGAAATACCAGAAAATCCTGAATAACCACTTATACCTGAATAACCAGAATAGCCTGAATAACCACTATATCCAGAAATTCCGCTATATCCGCTATATCCGCTAATACCAGAGTAACCACTAAAACCACTTACTCCAGAACCTGAATAACCCGAAAAACCACTAAAGCCTGATGTTCCACTTTGACCGGGTGATCCAACAATTTGTCCGACATTATTCCACGCAGATCCTGTCCATACATAAAGATCGCCATTGGAATCTACGATATAAGCATCATTAGGCTGATTGCCTGTCATTGGCAATAAAGAAGGATTAGCTACAGAACCCTTAATGTTAATTGATGTTCCTTGTTGACCGCTAAAACCACTAAAACCGCTATAGCCAGAGATTCCTGATCCGCTATACCCTGATATACCAGAGAAACCAGAATAGCCACTAATACCGCTATAGCCTGAAAATCCGCTATACCCAGAGTAGCCACTAATACCTGAATATCCTGATGTTCCTGAATAGCCTGAGAATCCTGAAAATCCACTATATCCGCTTACACCACTTCCGCTATAACCAGAGTATCCGCTATAGCCAGAAATACCAGATCCAGAATACCCTGAAATTCCGCTATATCCAGAAATGCCACTAAATCCAGATGCTCCAGAAAAACCGCTAAATCCACTAAATCCAGAAAAACCTGATTGTCCACTATATCCACTTATGCCAGAAAACCCGCTATAGCCTGAGTAGCCTGAAACACCCGAACCAGAATATCCAGAATAGCCAGAATAGCCTGATCTACCAGATGCTCCGATTGTGACATCAACATAATATTTATTGACCAAATCTGTTGGATTTACAGGAGCAGAAATAACTTGCCCTGTATTGGTTTGCATATTTGCAAAAGAAGCATTCAAAGAACCATTCTCTAATTGAGTGGTTTGAACAAAAGCCTCTGATGTTCCAGCAGTATCTAAGTTGACTGCAAAAGTTCCAGAAGCCCAAGCCTGTGCAACACTTCCTTCATCGCCACGAACAACAGTAAAGGTATCACCTGATACAGCCGTTACTAAAACAATTTCAGTAATAAGATTATTTGTGGCATTTACTAAAGTGAGTTTAAATGCCTCACCACTAGTAGGTTGAGGAAAATATTGACCTGTACCACTAGCCACAGTCAAAGTTGTAGCTGTGCTAGTTATGGCAGAAGCAAGTGTACTTTGCGCTTGGTTAGCAAATAGCAAGATTGTCATAATATTTACCTTAAATCAATGCTATTAAAGAATGCTGTAAGTGTCTGCTGCTGCGCCTGTAAATTTAATGTTGGTCACAGGGAAAGTTAATACATAGTAAATTTGACCAGTTGCAGTTCCAGTAGGGGTTACTGCGGAAAGAAAGCTAACACCATTATCTAAAGACAATTGAATAGCACGACCACTTGCTGCCGAATTTAAAACGATAGTTGCTGGAAAAGCAACTTGAGAAGTGGTAATAGAAACAGTAGCAGTTGTAGTAGTTAGAGTGCCTGTGATTGGACTACCATAATTAATTGTCATAATTTTTCCTTAATAAAGTTCTGCCCAGTTCACAACTGAAGTTGGACTATTTAACTGATAAATTGAACCGGGCGGGACAATAATAAAAGCACCGCCATGATCTCCATAACCATTGAATTGCCAATTAAAGAATGAAACTAATACTCCATCTACATAAGCAGAAATAGATGTGCCTGTATTTGGGCTAGAAGTTGCACTAACAGCAATAGGATAACTATAAGAATTAGTGTATGTAGTATTAAAACTTCTCGAACTAGTTACATTGTGCCAAGTAGTTCCACCAAAACCTAATCCAATTACTTGAGCTGTAATTTGATTTTTTACAAAAGCGGTAGTAGCTATTTGCGTAGTATTAGTATCTACGGAAGCAGTTGGCGCAGCGGGTACACCAGTTAATGTTGGATTGTAGATAGGAGCATAATTAGCTAACTGCCCTTGAACCCAAGAAGTATTTGCAATAATCGTTGAATTATCATTAAAAGTAGCAGTAGGTACTTTTGGAGTTCCAGTAAATGTCTGACTATTAATTAAAGCATAAGAATTTAGATTAATAGTTCCGTCAGTAATTACCCAAGCATTAAATGTTGAGCTATAAGATAAAGTAATTGGGTAACCACCAGAGGGGATTTCTCCACCAATTAAAGCAGTATTGCCACCTGTAACAATAGGTAAAGCTCCAGTAGAAGTGCTACCAAGAGTTAAATTTAGGGTTGTTGCGCCAGTATTAGCATAAGCAGAAACTACTACAATAGACATTCCGTTAGGTATAGTTGTCAAAACTGAAGGAATGGTCGCTGTCAAAGCATTTGCTGTGCCAGAAGCTGTTGCAAATAAATAATATTGATTTTGTAATTGTTGACTTTGAACTAAATTGGTCATTACCAAAGCGGTATCATAGTTTGCTACTATATCGCCAGTAGTAAAAGGAGTACCAGAAGTGCCTTCCTGACCACGAATAATTGTTAAGGTATCACTAGAAACTGCGGTACAAGTACAAATTTCATAGACAGTAGATGAACTTGCACTAACTAAAGTAACTTGAAAAGATTGACCTGAAGTTGGATTAGGGAATAATGTGCCAGTTCCAGCAGCTACTGTAATGCTAGTTTGAGTAGCAGTAATAGGTGCTGAAAGGGTAGTTTTAGCATTATTGGCATAAAGCTGAATTGTCATAGAATTTCCCTAAATTACCAAGCGATTTACAATATTGTAGCTAAAAACCCTAAAAAATACTCATTTTTCGTTAATGATAGCTGTAGAAGTTTCCTTGTCTAATGTCATAAAACCATAACAACTTATATTCCAATCAAAACCATCAGTTTGGTCAACTGTAGGCACATTGATTTTAAAATGTTTTACTAAATACTCTTGATCGTTTTCAAATACTCGCCAAACATGATCTAATGTACCACGACCCTCTTGACCTCGACTTTTATTAAATCGAATTAAATAGTGATTCAATTACCTTTTCCTTCAGCCCAAACATTAACAAATACTGTTCCATCTTCTAATGCTTCAATTTCATGCCATTCATTAGCCACTAAACTTACTGGTTGTGTTAAAGGTGTAATAATAAATTCTCTGTTTTCTTTACGAATCATGCAAGAACCAGCACAACAAAAAGTTGCATGAGCAAATAAATGTTCGTGTTTAGGCAATCCTTCGCCTTTATTGCAATGCCATACCGCTACAGATCCAGCATCATAAGAAAATGAATGAATAGGTTCTTTATTAATAATCATTACACTACAGTTGTTCCAGTTGTTTTAGGTTGATTATTTTTTGCTGCCGCTGCCGCTGCCTCTGCTGCCGCTTGATTTGCAGCAACTTGAGCATTAAAAGCATTAACACAATTATTTGCCCAAGTTGGTAAAGCATTAATTACTTCATTTGCTGGTTTTGGAGAACCATCAATAGTTTCTGAAAATTCTATCCAACCTAGATTAGTTTTCCATTGAAGGGCATGAACTCCTGTTGGAATTGCACAAGTAGAAAGATTTAATCCAGCTAATGCTTGTCCATCAACATAAACTGCATTGTCATCTACAACAATAGATATATTAGACATTAGTTACTCCCAATAAATTTAGTTTCATTTTGTACTGCTACTTTAGCGGTTTCAAGCAAAATTTTATTTGATGCTTCATTTGCTCTAACCATTTCATTTCTAAAACTTTCAACGGCAACCGCAGTAGAATGTTGTTGCCTACTATTTTCAATCATCATTACAGGCAACCAAGCTACTGCACATCCCCATTCATTAGTATCTGTACCAGTTTGTGGATGTTTGCCTTTTATTTCAATAAACCAAGAACATTCCCATAATTTGCAAGGTTCAAAATTATTAAATGGGCAATTTGATTTAGATTCAAGTTTCACTTTTTTCCTTAGTTTTTAGTTGCAAGAATATGGTTAGCATATTGAACATTAATTGATGTAGTAGCAGAACCAGAAATAGAGTGGGTATGTGAGCCACCACCACCAGCACTAAAAGAAGAATTTGCCGCAGTTACAGATGATGCACCATACGGATTTATAGCGGTTGTTCCACCACAAAGAACATTTACAAAAGGTAATCCGTGGCTATGACTTGGTATTTGTGCAGTAGATAATGTTGTTGCTGCTGCACTTAATCCACCAACAGATACTGATGGAGTGGCAAAAGCTGTACTAAAACCAGATGATCCACCAGTACCACCACCAGTACCAGAAACTACTCTAATAGCATAATCATTTAGAGTTGTATATTGTGTCCATCCAGTTGGAGCAGATGCTTGGAAAAAAAGCATTACTGAACCTGATGGTACAGAAGCACCAGCAGCAGTTGTTTGGGTCGTTGAATCAGGAAAAGTAATTCCTGTGCTGGTCATTTGTGTTGTCATAAATTAACTCCAAAAATTAAGGTGTACCGCCAGCAGATTGACTGCCAAGTGTTTTAAGATTACCAGAATTATCAATAGATAAAACTGCTGTGCTTCCATAATAAATATATAGTTTACTGCCAGACTGTTGTATAGAAAAACCACCAAAAATTGCACTTCCAGTTATTGTAGGACTTGATAAAGTTAATCCTGAAATAGTGGTGTAAGTTCCACCTAAAATTACAGAACTACCACCTAAAATAATTGGAGTAGCAAAATTAGCATCTAATTCTGCTAATGGAATTGATCCTGTAGCTGATGCAAATGTATACGGAACTGACATAAATTATCCTTTAAATGGTATACCAAGTTACTGTAGCATTAGACTTATTTTTCCAAACTACTGTAGCACTAGAGCTATTTGTCCAAGAAACCAATCCTTCGTTAATATCAATTGTGTAATTATATTGGAATGGTAGATGTAAAACACCCGAAGAAAAGCAAGATTGTAAAATAGGAACAAGAGAATAATTTGGAACAGTAATTGTTACATTGGTACTGTCTGAAGCGTAAATAACGCTAATATCAAAAGTATCTTCAATTGTTGGGGAAACTCCATTAACACCCAATAAAAAGCGTTTTACTCTACGCTTTAACCATTGAGTTGTATATTGAAAGCCATCTCCTTTATAAAAATTCCAAGTTAAAATTCGCTTGAAAATATCGTCATTTACTGTGTAAAAATTGGTAGGAGCAATTTCTGTATCTGAAGCATAAGGTCGGGTATCATAAGCATAAGTATTATATGCACCTATTGGAGAGAACTGAAAAGGAGTTGCTAAACTAGGTCTAGTTTCTCCATAAATAGCGTAAGCTGTCCAATCTAGTAAAGGGTACGATTGTTGCGTATAAATAGGCAAATTTAGACTATTTGTGTTATCTAAATATTGTTGAGAAGTATTATTATAGGCTGTAAAAAAAGCCTGAAGATCCTCATTATAAGGATCTTGCGTATATTGTTGATATAAATATGCTGGTAGAACTTGAGTTTGCATATCAACCTTGAGTGATTGTAATCAAACTGATATTGGTTACAAAATAGCTTTCAGGATCTCCATATACTAAGAAAGTTCCTGAAACTGGTGCTGTAGATACACCATTAATAAAAATAGATGGTGTAATTTTTGATATTTGATTAGATGGCAAAATCGAAGCTACAGCTAATTGAAATGCTTCTTGTAAATCAAAAATATTAATTGGTTGACCTACAGAAATAGCATTTATATAAGTTGCAATAGCAGGAGCAGCCAAAGATGCTACAGAACTAGGATTAATCAAATTGGTAGAAATGGTATTCCAAGTAACTGTCATGGACACAGTTTGAGCTGGTGGATTGACATAGATAATATTGTAAGTATCTGGATAATCATTTATAGAAACGCTTACATTTCGCAGATTAGGAGTAACTACACCACCACTTGTATATGTTAAGCTAGTCGCATTTAAAGGAATGCTAAAAGTATTTTCAGTCAAAATTGTAGCTGTATAAGTTCCATTAAACCCAGAAGGTACTACTCCTGATATAACAACAGTTTGACCAGTTGCATAACCATGATTAAGATTTGTGCTTACAACCGCAGGATTGGCAGAAGTAATTCCTGTGACTTCTAAAGTTGATCCCACTAAATTTGAAATATCTGGAACGCTGTTAAAAATGGCATTACCTACTTGATATGGATCGCCACCACCGCAGATAATTTCCCATTGATTTGTAGCCACATTTCGTACTGATACTAGTTTGGATTGAACACCAGATACTTGACTCAACTGTGACTTAATAAAAGTTGGCACACCTTGAGCAGTTACCATTCCAGCTTGAATAACTTGAGCTTGATAGGATTGAATAGATTGTTGAGTTTGACCGGGCAGTCCAGCAGAAGGATTAGTACAAGTAAGGGTATATCCTGAAGGAACAGAAGTAATAATTTGAGTCACAGTTCCTGATGGAATAGCCCAAGAACCAGCAACTGTAGCTAGGCAATATAGTGGTGAAGATTGACCAGAAGAAGCAATAATACCGCCATCTTGAACAACATATTGATAAGTGCCATCAGACACAGTAAAGCCAACAGGAATAACAAAACCAGCGATCCCTGAGAAAACAACATAGACAGAAGTGTTTGATCCTTGCCCTTGTTCAACTCCATAAACCTGTCCTAATTGATAAAGAATAGAAGGATTTGCTGTGGCAGGGCTAATTGAATTAACCAAATCTACATAGGCTTGATCTTGAATAACTACCGCACCAGCAGCAGTCGAAGCCATATCTTCTACAAGACTACCCGGCAAATTTGCAGTTAATCCGGGGGCTAACGCTGTAGCTGCTGCAATTTCAGCATTTAATAAATCTGTTGGAGAAGCTGGTATTGCTCCAGCAGTTGTTATTGTTGCCATTATGTAGCCACCAATGTAGAAATAGTTGTGCCATTTTGAAATACAGCATTGATATTATAAGTTGGGTTTGTTGCATTTTGCTGCTTTATCACAGTCAAACTTGCAAAATAAGGGGCAAATTGAGTTTGAGTCCTATTAACTGCCAAATCTGGTGGAATCTGCGTATGTACAGAGTTTTGCGCTGGAATTCCATAATTGGCATAAAAAGGGCTTTCCCCTTGATTAAGCCTTAAAGTTTGAGCCAAAGTTGCCAAATAAACATAGCTTGTGTTGGTAACTTCTACCCATTGTTGGGTGTTTGGATCTACGCCATAAGTTCTCATATTGGTACTCCTGTATTGCTAGATCCTGATGTAACTCCAGAATGTTCATGGGTACTTCCCACATTTTTTCCATTATTAGTAAGAGTACCTGTATTAGCAAAATTACCTGTTTGACTAATATCCCCTGTAATTTGCATAGTTGCTCCAGTACCACCACTAATATGAAAGCCATTATCTCCAGTAATTGTGCCATGAACAAGCAAATTTCCTGTAATAGTTACACCAGAATTGTCTATTACCATTTTTGTACTGCCACGAATTACAGTCACACCAGTTGGAATTAATGTAACAGTAGTGTCATTATTAGTATCTCTTAGAACTACTCCGTTAGGAGCATTGATATTTACTGAGTTTGGATCAACACTAGACCAATTTTTATTGCCAATAGGCACATATACAAGCGCACCAAGGTTAAAAGGAAGTTCTAATGGGGCTAATCCTTGTCCTAGTCCTGTAACTCCACCTAGCCTTGCATCCGCAGCCATACAAACACCAAAATCACCGACTTGTACAGGTAATCGTACATAAGTGGATTGTGCAATAGGGCAAGTTACTGGGGGAAATGTAAATAATCCACCTGTATCTATTTCAAAATTAACTGTAACAATTGCGCCATTAACTGCTGTAACTCGACAAGGCAATTGAAAACCAAAAGCCTGTTGATTTTGACCGAGTTTAGTATCAAGAAGATTCGATATTGATACCGCAAAGGGAGTTTTTTGTTCTGCACTCATGTTTGATTTATAGGTGTATTTGGAATAATTGCTTCAATAATAGTAACCCAAGCGTTACCATCTGGGGATCTGCTACTGCCAACATGATGCAATTTTGTTATAAAAAAAGTGCCATTGAAAGATATATTATTTCTGTATTGAGAATTATTATTAACAATGTTTAATACAGGAATTCCAGACTGAAAAGATATGTAATCCCCGATGCTAAGATCACCTCTCATAACTACTTTGGCTGAGATTGTATTGATCCCAAGCCAAGTCAAATTACCAATAACATCAGTAAATGGGATTTGTTTAGCAGCAGAAGGTGTAATTGCAGAATCCGTTAAATAAAAACCACTTCCAGTAGATGTAATGATTGCGCCAGTATAAATTGGATCTTTTTTAATATTTTTGCTAATTTGATTTACTTTAGAGGAAAGACTAATTAAATCAAAGTTTTGTGCTGGCGCATCTTCGGTATAAATTAATCCAGAACTAAAAGATCCCTGAATTGGAGTATTAGGATAAGCGGTACTTAAAGCATTCTTTACCGCATCAGTCAATTCAGTTCCTTTTGCCCAACTAAAAGTAATATTACGCAAAGAGTTGGGATCAACATTACCGGGTACAATAACCAAATCTAAAGAAACTTCTGTACCTTGCCAATTTGCAAAACATTGCAAAATAGATCCTTGAACAATAACTCCTTGCTCTTTGGGATTTGCATAGGGTAAACCCTTAGACATTCCAACATTAACAATAATGCCACACAATTGAACTGTTTTTCCGTCTGCGGAAATAGTTGGATTTAAGCTATTGATTTGTTGCAGATTTTTTAAATCTACACCATAAATTTTGATATATCCGTTAGAAGCATATTGATGATAAGCATTTTGAAATATATCTAATTCGACTTGCAAAGAAGAATAATTGTCGCTACCAGCTGTCTGTGAGCTATAGCTAAAAGCTGCAAAACGAGTTGCATCACCTAAAGGGGGAGTAATCGTAATGTCATAAAACCGCATTTTATGGATTTATTTCAAAATTATTACTACTTGCTCTGTAGACTAAAGTAGAAGTTTGAAAGTAACCAAATACAAGATTAATATCAAAATCATCTGGTGATGCCACGATTGGATTAATAACAATTAAAGTTCCATTACTGTTATAAATGCTAATGTAATACCTAGATGAATACACATTAAAGGTACAAATAGCGGTATAAGTAACCCCATCCAAAGTTGGATTGAATTGAAAATTGGCATATTGCGAAGGGTTAAACTGTACGAGTGTTGTCATAATTAAAATGGCAATGAAGGTGTTGCAGGTTGTGTCCAACTTGCAGTTGTAGGCAAGCCATTTTGAATTTTACCCATCAAATTACCTAAGACAGATTGTGCCTGAGAAGAAGTAATTAATGGTTGTGAAAAATCCCATTGGAACATATATTGCACTTGTTTATCCCCCGGTGGGGTTATATCTGTAATTCCAGTTAATAGACAATTGGCATAGGCAAAAGCTGGTGTCAAAACAGTAAATGTCCCACCAGTTGTAATGTGTTGTTGGATGCCAAATTGAAGTGCTGTCAAAATAGCTTGTTTAATGATGTAACCACCACCAGTTTGTGATGGGCAAACCATTAAAAGGCTAATATTCAAGGGTTCTTGAACTACCGCATTTGCAGCAGTCGCAAAGTTGGCAAAAGGATATTCAGCAATTTTCCATTTTGCCAAAGTACCACCGGGTAATGGTTTGTAGTGTGCAAAAAACTCGCCATTTTCAATCCCCGGTATGTCCATCATTTCGGTCAATAGGGTGATAGGAGCATACCCACCAACATAGTTTGCAAGACCGCCTTGAAGCCAAATAGGGGCTATTTCAAAGGCAGCGGAAAAGGTAGTTTGAGCTAAAGATGTCATAATTTTTATCTTTGTTGTCCTGCTATTGCAGCAGCTTTTTTACTAACTCCATCACCAGTAACAACATAAATATCTGTCTTATTTGGATTAAATAATTCAAGGTGATTTTTTTCTTTTGGATCACTTCCGTAAGGAGCATACAAACCAGTAGCCTTGTTGAATTCTGCTTCTGACTTAAATTTGGCTCTTAGAGCAGCTAATTGTTGAGAATTGACATCAACTCCAGTTACATAGCCCTCTTTATTGAAAATTGTATGATGTGATCCTTCATGCCATATACCCATAGCTTGAGCATATTCTTTGCTACGATAACCGCTAATAACATTTAATCCACTAGCTTGTATTGCATCTACTAATTTAGGATCAACTTTTGATAGATCAGGTTTGTTGAATTTTTGCAATTGACTATTAATTTTTTCATTTGCCCCAACAACTTGACTGCCATTTTCGACATGACCAGCCCATCCACTTTTTCTTGCTTTTTCAAACCAATCCATTCCACTCGGTTGATTTTGTAATGATTTATCAGGAAGAATTCCAAAAAATTCTCCAATTTTTACCATAGCGGTAGCCATAACTTTAAGCCCATCAAGGAAAAGACTTATATCTTCTTTAGCTTCGCCAGATGTTAAATATTTTCCAAAATCTTTAATTCCTTGATTGAGAGTTTCCATTGCCTCTTTAAACTGTTCACTACTCAATAAATTATCAATAGTATTGGCAATAGTTGTGGCTAATTGTTTTAATTGTGGTGTTAAAGTATCTAAATTTTTAATTAAAGAATTTTCTATAATATTTCCAGCTTCTTTAAGGCTTACCCAAAATTGTCTAAAAGATTCATATTTAGCATCATCTACAGGAAAATTTGCTGCACCAGTACGCAATGATTGAATCAAAGTTGCAAATTCTTGAGGGGTCATATTGCCAACTGTTTGCAACTGTTCTTGATTTAAAACATCACCAAGACCCGGAGTAATTGCTTTAGCCACATCAATATTGCCACCAGCAGCTTTTATCGCTTCTCTAGCTCTAGTTAAAACATCAGGCAGATTTTGAAATGCATTTTGATTTAAATTGCCACCTAAAATGCCAACCTTGTATTGTTCAGTTAAAGTTGTTTGAAGGGTTTGGATACCACTCAAAACACCTTCAATACCGGGCAAATAAGGCTCACCATAAGTTCTAGCAGCCCTTAGTTGACTAGAGGTCAATCCTAGTCCTGTAGCCTCTCTACGAAGGTTACTAGCACCAGCAGCTAAACCACCCAGACCAAAGCCACCACCAATAGCACTATAGGTAAGCCATTTAGCTGCTGACACCGCAGCAGAAGCCATATTAGAGGCTATATTAGCAGTAAAGCCAGCAGCAGACCTTAAAGCCTTACCGCCATCTTCTATTGATTTATTAAAAGCCTTTTGTCGCTTTTCTGCTTCGGCAAGAGTCTTATTGATTTCTTGCCATTTTTTAGATTGGTCATCAACTGACTTTTTGTACTTGTCAAAGGCTGCGCTAAAGGCTTTAAACTTTTCGTCTAAGACATCAATTTCAATTACTGATTTTACTGTCATCTTATATTCCTAGTAATTAAAACAAAGTCTTAGATTTAATTGCCCTAATCAAATATCTTTGGCGATATTCTGATGCATCTTCCCATTTAAACCCTATTTCCTTCATAAACTCGCCAAAATTTATGTAAGTAATATGATCTAGGATACTATGGATGATTCCTTCGCCTTCTTGCCAGTACTTTCTTTCTTGGTCAATATCGGCAAACCATTCATATACTCCGTACATTCCAAGGATGTAAGTTCCCAATTTCGCAACGCACCCGCCATCTCCAAGAAAGAATTTTTCAGATCCTTCGGTGCAACCTTGGAGATTGCTGTAAAAAAAATTAAAGAACTTATTGCTTCAGCTTCTTCATCCTCATTTAGTATTTCTTTTTTTACTGCCGTATCGAAAGGAATATTTTCCCATCCATTTTCGGTACTTATTGAAACATTCGTTAAACGAATAATTTCATTAACTAAACCAAACTTAACTCCACCTGCACCATCCCAGTTGCCCGCCTTCTGCGCTATTGACTTCAAAGCAGGGTAGGCTAACTGGGGTGCAGACAATGCTAAATGCGCTTGATTAATACTATCAAAACATTGACTAAATACTTTACCTAATTCTAAATAAAATTGTTCAAATACAGAACGACTGATAGAAGTGGAATGGATGTGAACTTTTCCGTTTTTCTCAGTCTGTACCTGCATCACAAGGGACAGATTCCGATCAATTTTCAATTTTTATTCCTTCATTAAGATGCAGCAAATAGGGTTGAGTTGATACTGTATACACCACGCAAGCGAACTACTAAACCAGCTTGTGTGCCATCAAAAGTTGTTTCTTGAACACTCATTAAAACGCAATTATTTAATTGAAATGGTGACAATACTTGAGTATCTGGGTAAACAGTTACAGAACCTAAAGTAGTGTTTGTTTCAATTTGAGTCTTATACGCATTACCAAGAGCTTGAGTTCTTAATAGATGCATGGTTACAGTTCCAAAAATATATGGCTCTGGGCTAGTTACTGCGCCTGTCAGAGTTGGAATAAGTTGGGAAGTGTCGCCATCAAAAGACAAACTAATTGCTTCTCTAGCCAGATAACCTGATGTCACATTCAAAGCTGTGAAATTGGCATAGACTACGCTGGCTAGTAGCCGATTTAATGTACCTTGTTGAATTTGTGGATTTGCCATTTATTTTCTCCTTAAACTGGAATGTTAGATGCAGTTAAGTAGATAGTAATGGAGTTAAATCCACGCAATGGAACAAATGTCAGGCTTAAACCATTGTAAGTACCAGTTGCATAATCTCCGGGGTGTTGTGCTACATAAGTAGTAAACGGAACAGCATTAACTGTTGCAGGAGATAGGATCAATCCAAACGAAATACCATTATTAACTGTTGCTTGGGCTACCTTTTGCAAGGTATTGATACCAGCTTGGTTATAGTACAAAGGATTTGTAGGTAAGTTGCTACCATTAATGATTGCAGCAGCCAATGACTGTGAAACATTAATTGCAAGCCAATCTACGCAATACCAGTAATTAAATGGATTGAGATCCATGAAAGTACCGCCTACGATAAGAGTATTGCTAATACCACCTTGTGCTCCTGTTCCAACCCAGTTGACACCAGCAGCCAATAATTGAACTTGTTGCGTGTTCGTTAAGGTGCTATATGGGGTTACTGAATACAGATAAGTATATTCAAAAGGATGAGCCAGATTAGTTGCGCTTGGGTTATAACTTAAAGAAGCCCAGAAAAGAGCTGCTGCGCTAAACTCAGTTACAGGTGCTGAAGGACTTTGCACAGTTGCTAAAACAGATTTAATGCCTTCCCAACCAGTATAAGTACCAGTAGTAGTAGTGACATAAAAATATACTTGTGCAGTTGTGCCTTCGTACATTTTTGCCATTGTTTGAGCAGAGCTTACATCCCATTCAGCAGGCAATAAATAGCTGTAGAACTGTGGTGTTGGAGAAGAAGTTGTATTTCCAACATTAGCTGTAATATATGCTTCTAATTCAGTAACACCATTAGCTACAGTATTTGCACCTAACTCTAAAACATAGACTGGAGTGATTGAACCTTGAGCAAAGAAAGTATTTGCCATAGCTTGCAATTCAATAGCAGCATACAGTTGAAAAGTTCCAAGAACAGTTTCAGAACCGGGGTTACCAGATAAAGGATAGGTAAGGGTATTTGTGCCAGAAGATGTTCCAGCAAAAGTTCCGTTGTAAGCAGTTGGAGTACATCCAGCAATAACAATTTGAACAGTATCACCACTTGGGACACCATGAGCCGTAGAAGTAGTAACTGTTACTACTCCAGCATTCCAAGTAAGTGCTGAAATTGCAATTGTGGGTCTAAGAATACTGGTCAAACTGCTCAAACTGGTCAACAGTTGAGTAGTGCCAGTAGATAAAGTTGTACCACCTTGAGAAACAAACGCACCAGTAGCCTGTAAAGTGCTTGGTGTGCTTGCCACCTGTTGGGTGACAACTACATTGACAATATTTGGCATATTAGCCCCCTAATTAATTAAAGCTAACAGAAACAACCATTCCAGTACCCGGAGTAACAACAATACCATTAGCGCATTGGAAGTCGATTAAATAAGAACCAATTGTGTCTGGAATAACTGCAACTAAGTTAGTTGCACCAGTACCAGAAGTAGTAGCATGGTCATAAATTGCGCCATTGCCAGAACCAGCAGTAGTTACATTGACTTTAACAATGCGACCTTTGCTAGATTTGATAGCTGTAGCAGCGGAAATATTTAGGAAAGTATTGATGCCTTGGGCTGTAATAGCTGCACCATTGATAACTGCTGGATTTGAAGTAATAGCCATTTGTGACTCCTTTTTACACTTGTTGAAATAAAAACATCTTACTACGATATTTTAACTTGGAACAGTCCCTTCGGTAAGGGAAATAAATGCGTGTTCTATTAATTGTCGAGCCACATTATTAACAGTTGTTTGGAAATAACTTACCTCAAAAGTAATGGTTTTTTTCTGAGCAATAATCTGTAATTCTGGCTGAGTAACTTTTTCGTCTTGTATTACTGGCATATTCATCAACCCAATATTTCCAGTATTACGGCTGTAATCAAGGACATAATTAACAAAATTGAGGGCATCGTGATTTCTTATGCCAAAAATGTCAATTTTGACTGTATCTTTCACAAGTTGGAAAGGATTAGATTCTGGATCTAAAAGTGGAAAATCTTGCAAAGCGGTTGTTTTCACAGGGTCTATATCAACAGCAGCGTATACAGGGGGTAAGTTTTGATCCACCAAATACGAAGGATACATTGGGAAAAACTGGTTTAAACCAAGCCAAATTGGAAGGCTATTTGACACAATAACGCTATTTGCATCAAATCCTGTCATCGTATCAATAATCTGATTACTCATTATTGAATAAACAGTATCTCCACGATAATGATATAAATCAGCTTGTTTATAGAAACTATCTCTACGGCTAAACGCATATTTGTAACCATCGTAATTTGCGATGTACAAAAATTGTGGGTTTACAAGGTTAAAATCCTGAATTGGCTGTAAAGAGGTGAACATTACATGGTTGTAAACAGTTGTTCTTTCAGCCAATTGATGTACTTCTTGGCTTACATGGAAAGAACCTTGAGCAACGACCTGTCTAGATGGAATGCCTTCAGGGTAGTTGTTATATAACAATTTATTGTACTGGGATGCGTTGAAAAGAGCAGAATCCGTTAATAACGAGGCATTTACCCAGAATACATAACCATCTAGAGGTAATACTAATTTGACATAAAGCGTAAATGTGACAGTTTGGTTAAGCGATAGAGTGTTGACTCCTTGCGCTAATCCAGAGCCTAGTTCGGTTTTAGATGCTGCACTTTCCGCTACTGTTGCCATTATTCAATCCAAGATTTAAAAGATGCTTCAAAAATTCCAGTATCAATAAACGAAGGTCTACGATTTCCAGTAACAGTTTCGTATTCTTGACCTTTTTTAACTTTACGGATCTTTTTACCGCCTTTTAAGCGTAAGGATTTGCCTTCAAGAGCAGCTTTTGTTGGAACAGGGAACTTTTCCGAACCGGGTTCTAAAACTCTTTCAGCTTCCTGTGTACTTAAAAAATCCTTAAATAAATGATCTATTTCGCTTGTCGAATCGCCAAATACACTTTTTGGAAAGCCATTACCAGAAAGATAAGATTCCATCGCATTACCAATATCTTCCTCAATTAAAAATGCTATTTTCTTTTCTTCAAAACCATAAAAAGCAGAGAAAAGACCATAGTTTTCTTCTAACTGTTTACCTACTGTGTAAGTTGTTCCACCTGCTGGTTCTGGGACATCCACAACCCCCAGATGCAATTTCAAGTTAATCCCCAGAGAGTTCCAAGAGCTTGCATGAAAGCCATAGCTTGACGACCATAAGGGTTTTTAATGGCTTGTAAACTGATTAAATCGAGGTTCTGCAAGCCTTTTCCAACTACTAATGCCTCACTAGTCGAACTATCCGCTGCGCTTGTTACAACCCCTGCTACGAAGCCATTAATGTTATATGACTTTCTGGCATCCGCAAAAAATGTTTGACCAACATAATCTTGTTGCCATTGTAATAGATTGCTTCCCCCAAAGTTATACACAGTCAATGTATAAATATCAGGGGAAGTACTAGCAAAATCTGTTGGTACTAAATCTAAAGCTACTGCATAGGCATAAGCATAACCGGGGTCGGTATCAGATATGGCAGTACTAGGGATTCCCATTACAGCCCTAGTCCAAGCAATAAAGCCTGTTAATGAAGGGGGATTTGTAATGGGATCACTCATAAGCGGATTTTACCCAACAATTAAATAAAAATCATGCTTTTCTTGGTCTGCCTCGACTTTTACCCGGTTCAACTCCCTCACGAATGACTTCGATGGTTTGGTTGAACTTAGGCTCATTATCAGCAGCATTTTTCTTTTCCTCTACCACTTCTACTTCCAAACCAGCTTTTTGCTTTAAACCCATTTCTTGAGCTTTATTAGACAAAATCTGATCGGCAGCAGCAGCGGTGATTTTACGAGCTTCCAAAGCACGATCAATCATTTCTTGATCTCGTTGATCTAAACCATTTTCAATAGCTTCAACGCTAACTGGCTTATCAATTCGATAACAAATACCACCAAAGCCCTTTTTGACTTTTGTTGCTTCCATCATGCCATAAAGTGAATGTTGCTTAATAATATGATCCACTTCATCTTGGCTACCATTAATTTCCATTTGTGCGCCAGCACGAATTTTATGGTGAAATGGTCGTGGATTTTCGATGAGCATATAGGTAAAGTCATGCTCTTGTTTACTGCAATTTGCTATAAAAAGTTTCATAAAATTCTCCCAAAAGGGTGGGAGAGCCGATGATGCGGTTTCCTTTTGAGAAACCCGACTCTCCCTTTTAAAGCATCTTTGGCATCACACAAAGGTTTTATAACTATAACAAAAAACCACCCGAAGGTGGTCTTTTGTTCAAAACTTTTAATACTTAGTAAGCAGCGGACAGAATTGTCAATGCTTCTGGGCGAATACCCCAACCAGAGGTGCTACGCATCGTGTAGAGGGTAGTAATACCACCATCAGCGATAGGAGTAGGAATCTCTGTAGGAGCAGACACATCAGTCAACATCAATGAAGTTGCAGTTTGATTTGGTGTCAAAGATGCAAAAATGTTGGTGTTGATTTGTGAGTTAGCCTTAGGAATCTTGAGTTCTGGAGCAATCAAGATGATCGCATCAGTACCACCAGCACCTTGACCAATCAAAGTGTCATCAGCAGCGAATGAAACATCATCGCCACCCGCCCATTGAGCAACAGTTTCTACCAAGCCAGCAGCGGTTTCAACACCTGCACCGATACGCTGGAATTGTGTCAATGACACTACACCAGAGTAAGAGATTTGGCTAATGAAGCGTTGTGGAGCAAGGAAAACTAAGCGTAATGGTTGACCAATTTGAAGTGTACGAACCTTCAATGCGCCAATCATGTTCAACATATACTGAGCTAATTGACCACTATCCCAAGTGCTGTAACCAGTATTACCATTGGTATCAGAACCTAAAGATTGAGTAGTAGCACCAGAAGTATTGAGCAAGCCTTCGCCATTAGCTGGATTGTAGCCATAGAGAAGTGCGTTACGCAATTGTTGTGCAATACCTTGACGAGCTGCTAAACGCATAGCTTGTGGCAATGCGTAGCCCCATGCGCCAGTAGCAGCTTCATCGAAGTTGTCATACTGCGCACGAGTCTGTAAACGATAAGTAGCGGTGCTAATCATCGAAGGAATAACAGATGCGCTTGGCAATTGGTTTTGCTGAGATTGGTTAGCTGCAACTTGCGTTGTCAACTGAACTTTCTTAGCGTAAACATACAAATCTGCTTCTCCAAGGCGAGGCATTGGATTTTCAGTTGCGAGGGTTGTGAAAGCACCAGAAGCCAAACTGTACTGCATAATCAGTTCAGGCATCATGTAATGCGGATTTACTGTTACAAATGAGGGTGCAAAGCCTGACATAGTAATATTCCTTTATTAAATTAGGCAAAGAGCCACATTTTGGTTATAAATCCAGTTGGCATTGCCAGTTCCGCTATTGTACGAAACTGTCTTATTACCGCTGGTGCTTACTTGCAATACTTTCACAGGGAAAGCTGCTTGAGTGCCGGGGTTGTTTACTGTGAC
>Ga0164296_1001453_pt1 | contig 25103 bp, 26 predicted proteins | sample GEODES057metaG_FD_113533 | JGI IMG/M metagenome (GOLD analysis project Ga0164296, IMG submission 113533) | Dystrophic lake water microbial communities from Trout Bog Lake, Wisconsin, USA - GEODES057 metaG | ecosystem: Environmental > Aquatic > Freshwater > Lake | place: USA: Trout Bog Lake...
ATTGTCTGGTCGATGCTCTCGCCCGCCTTCACACTGGGGATCTTCTTCCTGGTCTTCTCGGTCTTCTTGAAGAACGGTATTCCTAACTTTGTCATCTACCTCTTCGCCGGGCTCGTGGTCTGGAACATGTTCTTCTCTGGCGTGATGTCGGCGACGAGCGTCATCGTGGACCGGGCCGGACTGGTGAAAAAGGTCTCGTTTCCCCGGGAAATTCTCCCGCTGTCGAATGTTGGCTCGGCGGTGGTGTACTTCCTGATCCAGCTGGGTGTGTTGATTCTCTTCACCGCCGCGTTGCGTCACTCGCCGGACTGGAAGTTCCTGCTGGTTTTGCCGCTGGCCTTCGCAAATCTCTACTTCTTTACGGCTGCGGTGGCCATTGTTATGTCGGCGTTGACGGTGTACCTGCGCGACCTCAAGCACCTCACTGCCGTGGCGTTGCAGCTGTGGTTCTACCTGACGCCGGTGGTCTACTCCTACGAAAACTCCCTGGCCCCCTCGCTGCACAAGCACGGTCTCACCGCGCTTTACTTCATGAACCCGATTACGTTGATTGTGCTCACCTTCCAGCGCACCTTCTACGTGTCGACGACCGTTATTTCGACGGTGAGCCACCAGCCGCTGACGTTGCTGCCGACGTGGGGGCTGGCCGCCTTCGCCGAGCGCAACCTCATCTGCCTGGGCTTCATGATTGGCCTGTTCCTGCTGGCCCTATCGATCTTCGGTCGCCTCGAAGGCAACTTTGAATCGGAGCTGTAAATGACTACCGTGATCGGCGTCGAAGGCGTCAATAAGACCTTCAAAATTCACCACGAGCGCAACCAGTCCTTGAAGGAGCGCCTGCTGCACCCTCGTTCGGGTCGCACCGAAATATTTCAGGCCCTCCAGGACATCTCCTTCACCGTCGACGCGGGGGAGACGGTAGGCATTCTCGGCCACAACGGCTCGGGGAAGTCCACATTGCTCAAGTGCATCTGCGGCGTGCTCCAGCCGACGTCGGGGGAGATCCGCCTGCGCGGCAATCTGGCGGCGCTGCTGGAACTCGGTGCCGGTTTCCAGGTCGAGCTCTCGGGTCGCGACAACATTTACCTCTACGGGACCATGCTTGGGTTTTCGAAGAAGCGGATTGACGAAATATTCGACGAGATTGTCGCCTTCTCCGAAATCGGCCACTTCATCGACACCCAGGTGAAGTTTTACTCCTCGGGTATGTATGTTCGCTTGGCCTTTGCGGTCGCCGTTAACGTCAACCCCGACATTCTGGTCGTTGACGAGGTGCTCGCCGTCGGTGACGAGCGCTTCCAGGCCAAGTGCATTGACCGGATTCGCCGCTTCCAGGAAGAGGGGCGAGCGATTTTGCTGGTGACCCACTCGGGCGACCAGGTTCGCGCCCTCTGTGACCGGGCCGTGGTGCTCGATGGTGGCCGCATGATTGCCAACGGCGATGTGGCCGACTCGCTCAAGATTTTCCGCGAAGCGCTGATGCGCGACAACGTGGCGCACGAAGATGTCGGAAAAACGGGTGAGATTTCGATTGATGCCGTTACGACGGCCAGTGGAACTTTCGACGTGAAGACCGGTGCCTCGATGCGATTCGACGCGCACATCACCTCGACCACTGCCTACAGCGGCAACCTCGTCATGGAGATTTTCTCCCAGGGCGGTGTTTTGGTCAGTCGCACCGATCGCATGGGTTCACCGGTCAACCTCCGTCCGGGTGCCAATGTGGTCAGCATCGAAATTCCGGCCTTGCCCCTGCTCGATGGGGTATTTGACATCAACCTCGGCGTGGTCGATGAACGTGGATCCAATGTGATTGCCTGGAGCGAAAAGATCGCGTCGATGCAGGTCTCCTACGGTGGCCGCGAGGGTGGGCTCGTCGAGCTAGGCACCCTCATCCGCCAGCTGTAGGGTCTGGTCTAGCCCTCGCTGCTCGTCAGTCGGGGATACTGGCGAAGCGCGCCGAATCGGCCCAACTTGCCGCAGTCAAAGGGGTGTGTGGCTCCGGCCAGTAGTCGTCGGTCGCCACGGGAGTTGCCGTAGGCGTAGATAGTGGGGGCCGACTCGTAGCCGCGGCCCTCAATCCACTCGCGCAGACGGCGCATCTTTTCGGTACCGCGGCAGTTCTTGCCGAGGTAGCGACCAGTGAGGTGACCTTCGTCGTCCACGGCGAGTCGGGTTCCGAGCCCACCGGTGATACCAAACTCTCTCGTCAAAATGTCGACGTAAATCTGAGGTGAGGCCGAGACGAGCACGACCTCGTGGCCCTGGGCGACGTGCCAGCGCAGGCGTCCAATGACGAGGTCACGTCCTTCGTGGGCGAGGTGGTCGAGAATAAAGCGACGCGATGCTTCGGTGACCTCGTCGAGTGGTCGGCCTCGCAAGACGGAAACAAAGAGGCGCTCCTTGGCGTCGTCGGCCCAGTGACCAGAACGAATGGCGCCAATGGTCAGCGGAATAAGAAGGGGGAGGGCAGCCTTGGCTACCGCGCCGTCGCCAGCGAGAAATCGGAGCCAGTGAAAGACGCTGCCGCCTTCGGTCAACGTGCCGTCCAGGTCGAAGGCGGCCACGGTGGGGGAGGTAGTCATCCCTCTAGTTTCCCAGATGGCCATCGGTGATGGTGACTATTCCTACAAATCCACTAGTTTTTTGCAACATTAACCATCACTGCGCTACAGTGGACCCTGTCAGTTAAGTGACTGATCATCTACGTACGAAGGAGCACCAATGGCGATTCGTCTTGGCGACGTGGCCCCGGACTTCACCGCGGACACCACCGAAGGAACAATTAGCTTTCACGAGTGGCTGGGCGACAGCTGGGGTGTGTTGTTCTCACACCCGAAGGACTTCACGCCGGTGTGCACCACCGAGCTCGGCGGCTTTGCCGCTCGCAAGGCCGAGTTCGACGCTCGCAACACCAAGATCATTGGTCTGTCGGTTGACGACGTCGAGAGCCACAACCAGTGGAAGTCCGACATTGGCGAGACCCAGGGCACGGACCTCAACTTCCCGTTGATTGGTGACGAGAACCGCGTCGTGGCCGACCTCTACGACATGATTCACCCCAACGCCAACGACACCTTGACGGTGCGCAGCGTCTTCATCATTGGCCCGGACAAGAAGGTCAAGTTGACCTTGACCTACCCGGCCTCGACTGGTCGCAACATTGACGAAGTTCTTCGCGTCCTCGACTCCTTGCAGTTGACCGCTGGCTACTCAGTAGCGACGCCGGTGAACTGGAAGAACGGTGGCGACGTCATCATCGTGAACTCGGTGAGCGACGAAGAAGCCGCGGTCAAGTTCCCGAAGGGATTCACCCGCGTGAAGCCCTACCTGCGTACGACGCCGCAGCCCAACCTGTAATAACTTTCTCCTAGAAGTTTCAGTTCGGCGGTCACCTTCGGGTGGCCGCCGAACTGCATTTAGGGGCGCTGCGTGGAGGGAATAAAGAGCGAGTCGCGGTAGTGGACGAGCTCGGCAATCGACTCACGAATATCGTCGAGGGCGCGGTGGGCGGTCGCCTTTTCGGGCTTGGCGGCAAGGATCTCGGGATTCCACCGTTTGGCTAGTTCCTTAATGGTGGATACGTCGACGTTGCGGTAGTGAAAGAAGTTCTCGAGTTCCGGCATGTACTCCTCGAGGAAGCGCCGGTCGGTGCCAATGGAGTTACCGCAGAGGGGCACCGTTCGCGGCTCGGCGATGTGTTCCTTCAAGAAGGCCAACGTCTGTTCCTGGGCCTCGGCCATGGTGATTGTTGACGCGGTGATGGCCGGCAGCAAGCCCGAGGTCGTGTGCATCGCGGTGACGAAGTCACCCATCTCAGCCAGCTGCTCGGGGGTGGCGTGGAGCACCAGGTCGGGCCCCTCGGCGATGATGTTGAGGTGATCGTCCGTCAACAGTGTGGCAATCTCGACAATCACGTGGCGAGCGGGCTCGAGGCCCGTCATTTCTAAGTCCATCCAAGCAAGCATGGGCAAAGCCTAGTGAGACGAGGTGGCACGAACTACGACGGTATTCTGCGCGGTATGGAAATTTCGCTCAAGCAGCTCCACCCCGACGCCGTCTTGCCGAGCTTCGCCCACCCGGGTGATGCCGGCGCTGACTTGGTTGCCGTGGAGGAAGTCGTGTTGAACGCCGGCGGCGGTCGCGGCTTTGTGCCCACCGGCTTCGCCATGGCAATCCCGGAGGGCTTCGGCGGCTTTGTCCTACCCCGGTCAGGGCTTGCCGCACGACACGGCGTGACCTGTATCAACGCGCCGGGACTGATTGACGCTGGCTACCGAGGGGAAGTGAAGGTCGCCCTCGTCAATCACGACCCCGTTAATGACTATGTGGTGCGGCCGGGCGACCGGGTGGCGCAGCTCGTCATTCTGCCGGTTCTAGGAATTTTTTTCGTTTCTGTTAATGAGTTGCCGGTGTCGCAGCGTGACAGCGGGGGATTTGGCTCCTCAGGTCGATGAGGTGTGTTGAGCGAGGTCGCGCCATCCGCTATAGTGGGTATTCCTCGCGGACGTAGCTCAGTTGGTAGAGCGCGACCTTGCCAAGGTCGAGGTCGCCGGTTCGAGCCCGGTCGTCCGCTCCACGAGGTGGAGGGAATCCTCCGCAGTGCACTACGCCGCCCGAAAGGGCGGCTTAGTGCTTTTTGCGGCGACGGCGGAGTTTGCCCGCGGTCACTGGCTGAATTGGGCTGGCCCACGATGGCTGCCCATTGCCCTGGCCACAGTCAGGCGATACGGTGGGCTACAGCAGGCAGGTGGAGCTCCGGTTTCGTTTGTCTCCAACGGGGAGGTTGGCGGTGGCGCGACACGTTCGCTTGTTGTTGACGGTTGCACTGGCGGCTTCTTTGTGTACGGGGTTCGTCGGCTTTACCGGAGGATCAGTTGGGGCGATCAGCCCCTTTCAACCGGGCCAACTGGTGCCGGTGCCCGCGAACGCGATAACGACGCAGGGCGCAATTGTTCGGGCCGTGAGTTGCCCGACGGAGGACGTCTGTGTTGCATTTGGGGCGTATATCGATGGCAACGGCGATAACCAACTCTTCGTCACCACGAGCACGAATGGCGCGTGGGGGCGTTCCTTTGAGCTACCTCTTCCAACTGCGTACACGACCGGACCAGTCGGTCTAACGCAAGCCGCTGGACTGTCGTGTCCAGCGGTTGGCACGTGCTTGGCCGTGGGCTACGTCGGTAGCGGCGTTTCGTTTGCCTTCCTCGAGACTGGGGGAAGCTGGCAGATGAACCCTCTCACCATTCCGGCGGCCTCGGGTGACGTTGCGCAGGTGGAGGGTATTTCCTGTGCCAGTGCCACCTGGTGCGCGGCCGTGGGGACCGACAGTGGATCGTCATCATCGAATGGCTTCTACGAAACGTGGACCGGAGGGCAGTGGTCGGCGCCATCGCTCATTGGTTCGCCGCTTCACCAGTCACTCCAGTACGACCTGCTCAACGCCATTAGTTGCTGGAGCAGTGCTGACTGCGAAGCGGTTGGCTCATACTTCGATACGTCGCTTGGCCAACACCAGGACATGGCGGTGTCGATTTTCGCTGGCGTGGCTCAGGCGAAGAATCTCCCCACTTCCTACCCCTCCAATGAGTTGACGGCTGTCTCGTGTTGGACGCTGAACCGCTGTCTGGCCGGCGGTGATTCTGGCGAGATAAATCAAACCAACGCCACTTTCGCCTCGCTCGGAGGTCAGGGCTGGTCCAACCCGACGCTCTTGTCCCTGCCGAGCAATGCGGTGGGCTCAGCGACCGGAGCCTCAAAAGTTGGCGGCATTGCTTGTCCGCTCGCCAACGAGTGTCTGCTGGCCGGCTACTTCCTCGATAGCGAGAATGACTTTCAAGGATTTACCCAAGACGGTGTCCTGGGGTCCTCCTTCGATTCACAGCGCGCGCCTTCAACGTTGGCGGCCCCGCCTAGTAACCCCAACCCCACTGGAAACGAATGGGGCCTCTACGCCGTTTCGTGCGGCAATGGTTACAGCTGCATGGTGGCCGGCACCTATCGAGACGGCAATGGCACAACGAACGCCCTCTCCGTGCAGACTGCGTTGGCGCCAGGGGGAGTGGTCGGTTTGCGAGCGTCAAAGATAGGGGCGACATCGGTGACCCTGCAGTGGTCGGCACCGTTGGCCACGGGTGCGGGCCACCTCACCTACGGCGTTAGTGAGGGGATGACCTCCACGAAGAGGCGGTTCGTTCGATCGGCGGCGACAACAACTGTCGTTTTCGGCTCCTTGCATCCAAAGGCGACGTACTACTTCAGCGTGAGCGCAGTCGCAAGCGACGGACAAGCCTCGACCGTGGCATCGGTGCGGGTCCGAACACGCTGAGCGGTCGTAATGCGCTACTAGCCCGCCGTTTCAGCCTTGACACCAGCTAGCGCCTCGGGCTGATGGTATTAGTTCGTGGCCACTACCTCGTGGTAGAGCGCTACCAGCTGGCGCGTGCGAACGTCGTGCGTCATTGATGTCACTAGTTCGACGCAGACACGTGAGTGCTCGTTCCACTTCTCCGCATCATCAAGGATTTCAACGAGCGCGTCACGGAGACCGTCTATCAGTTCGGAGGGTTCACCGACGGGCGCGAGAGCACCGACTTCGGGGCTGATGAGATCGATGGCGCCATGAATTGCGATGGCCGCGACGGGCACGCCGCGCGCCATCGCCTCGAAGAGTTGCGAACCCAAGGTGTCGCGAACGCTGGAGAAGAGCAACACGTGAGCGCTGTCCAGCAATCGCAGGACTTCTTCAAATGGGACGAAGCCAGCAACGGTGATCGATTCATCGAGTCCGCGCGCGCGGAGATCCTTCCCGATACCCTGCGTCTCGGGCCTCACCCCCAGCATGGTCATGGTGGCACCGGGGTGGTCTTCTAGGTAGCGGGCAAATGCCTCGATCGCCAACGTGGGCGCCTTGCGAGCGAGTGTTCGTCCAATCCAAATAACGCGTCGCGGTTCAGTTGGTTCAAGCGACCGGGGAGTAGTTCGCAGCCAGTCAGAGGAGATTGGTGAGTCGATGAAGGGACGAACGTCACGTCCCCCAAGATTGCGAGCCAAGGCCAAGGTCTCGCTGTTGGACGCGAGCGTCACCGTGGCGGACCGCATGGTTCGCCGAGAGAGGGGATTGATACGCAATGTGCGCACGAAGATGTTGCGAGCTCGTTCACGCCGCCAAATACCGCCGAACCACGGCTTTAAGACTGTGGGGGTTGCCCCGCCGCCGCCGACGGGACCAAACACAAAGGGGATACCCAGTGACCCCAGCGGTGACCCTAGCGCCATCGATCCCCACGACAAGTGGTGGGCGACGTCGTAGGGGGCGTCGCGGTGCTTTCGTTGAATCTCGCGAAGCGCCCGTCGCTGCCAAACGAGGTAGGGCAGTTGCGTTCGAAATACCCCGTGACGTAGACCGAGGTACCCTCGGGGCGCCGGTACGAAAAACACCCGACAGTTGGCCGGGAGCGCGACACCCTCAAGGCCCTCCTTGGACAAATCGTCGCAGTAGACGTCGACCGCGACGTTGTAGTCGGCCAACTGTTGCAGGAGGTACCACGTGTGGCGCGCCTCACTGCCCTTCGTCGGCGAGACCTCGTAGGAAACGAGGGCGATGCGCAGCGGGGTGGGTGGGGGAGTCGCGTCGGTCATGGGAACCTGTAGGCGAGATTAACAAGCCCTACTCACCGAAGAGACTCTTTACGGCGCATTGTAACTCGATCGAAAGTTAACAATTCGTGTACGACCCCGTACTACTATTTCGACAGCACCACGAACTACACCACTTGGGGGAATGTCATGATTCGCACTTCAATTCTTCGCTCCGCGCTGCTCGGCGTAAGCGTCGCATCAATGCTGGCCTTTAGCGCCACGGCGGGCGCCGCTTCGATGGGCTCGTACAACGCGAAAGACGCAGCTCTCGTGCCGAGCGCACTGAAGAGCGTGACCTGGCAGATCGCCACCGACGCAACCTACGCCCCCGACGAATCCATGTCGGGTAACACCATGGTCGGCTTCGACGTGGACCTCATCAAGGCCGTGGCCACGACCCTGGGTGTGAAGGTCAACGAGAACAACGTGACGTTTGACAACATCATCGCCGGTATCCAGTCGGGCAAGTTCAACATTGGTAACTCGTCGTTCACTGACACCAAGGCCCGCGAGAAGCAGGTCAACTTCGTGGACTACTTCAAGGCCGGTGAGGGTGTCTACACCAAGGCCTCCTCGAGCTTCGCCTTCAAGAGCCTGCAAAGCTTCTGTGGCGTCAGCGTGGCCGTTGAGACGGGTACCGTTGAGCAGACCGACGCCGCAGCCGTTAAGTGCACCGGTGGCAAGAAGGTCAACGTCATGACGTTCCCGACGCAGACCCTTGCGAACACTGCTGTTGCCTCGGGCCGCGCCCTGGCCGGTTTCGCCGACTCGCAGATTGCGGGCTACATCGTGTCGACTTCGAAGGGTGTTTTCAAGTTGGCCGGCAACCCCGTGAACGTGGCTCCGTACGGCATCGCCACCCCGAAGACGGCGCAGGGCCTGGCCCTCGCGAATGCCATCCAGGCCGCCATTAAGACGATTATCGCGAACGGTACCTACAACTCGATCCTGAAGTCGTACGGTGCCCAGAGCGGCGAACTGACCAGCTCGCAGGTTGTCCTCAACGGCGCCACTTCCTGATCGCCGCGCAGTAGTTCATTGCTGTGAGTAGTTCTCAAGAACAGCCAGTAGTCGTCCCCCTTCGACACCCACTTCGGTGGGTGTCGTCGGGGGTCGCACTCGTTTTGCTGGCGATGTTGGTGCACACCTTCTTCTCGAAGATTCCAACGGGTGCAACGACGTGCCACAAGGTGAACGGCCACTCGGTCTGTTCGCCAATCCTTGACTGGCGTTTCCGCTGGGAAACGGTCTTTGAGTACCTGTTCAATCGTTACGTCATTCAGGGTGTTGAATTAACACTGTTCGTCACGTTTATGGCCATGGTCATCGGCTTTGTCTTTGGCCTGTTCTTGGCCGTCATGCGGATGTCCTCGAACCGCCTCCTCACGGGCCTGGCCTGGCTCTACACCTGGTTCTTCCGAGGAACGCCGGTCTACGTGCAGCTGCTCTTCTGGTACAACATCGCCGTGCTCTACCAGTCCTTCACGCTGGGTCTGCCCTTCACGCACGTCTGGGTCTTCTACCAAATCTCGTCGAACTCGCTCTTCACGGTTATTCGAGCGGCCATTGTGGCCTTCGGTCTAAATGAGGCGGCCTACTTCTCGGAGATCGCTCGCGGTGGCCTGATGGCCGTTGACGAAGGGCAGCTCGAAGCGGCGAAGTCGATCGGCATGTCACGCGGCCAGTCGCTTCGTCACATCATCATTCCCCAGGCCATGCGCGTCATCATTCCGCCATCGGGCAACGAAATTATCTCGATGCTTAAGACCACCTCTATTGCGGTGGCAATTGGTCTGCCCGAGCTCATGTACCAGACGGAAAACATTGCCGCACGTACCTACCAAGTGATGCCGCTGCTGATTGTTGCGTCGCTGTGGTACCTGGCGATTACGACCATCATGTCCATCGGGCAGTTCTACGTCGAGCGTCACTACGCCAAGGGCGCCCTGCGCACGGTGCCACCGACGCCGCTGCAGCGCCTCCGAGCCGACCTGTCGCGCGCTCGTTCGAAGCGACCTTCACGAACGGGAGCAACGTCATGATGTTTCCACCCGACACCTCGTCGACCCCCATGGTCGAGGCGATTGGCGTCCGCAAATCCTACGGCGCCAACGAGGTTCTCAAGAGCGTCGACCTCACCGTGGCTCGTGGGGAGGTGACCGTTCTCATCGGACCCTCCGGCTCTGGAAAATCCACGTTGCTGCGCTGCATCAACCACCTTGAAAAGCACGACGCCGGTGAGCTACGCGTCGATGGTGAACTGGTGGGGTACCAGCTGCGCAACGGCAAGCTCTACGAACGTTCGGATCGCGAACTCTGCGCCGAACGAGCCGCCATCGGCATGGTCTTTCAGCGCTTCAACTTGTTCCCCCACCTCACGGTGCTTGAGAACATCACCATTGGACCAGTGCGCGTCAAGAGCGTTTCGCCCGAGGCCGCCAAAGCCAAGGCCCGCGAACTCTTGGTGCGGGTGGGCCTCGAAGCCAAAGAGGATCACTACCCGAGCCAGCTCAGCGGTGGACAGCAACAGCGTGTGGCCATCGCCCGTGCACTGGCTATGGAACCGAAGTTGATGCTCTTTGACGAACCGACCTCGGCCCTCGACCCGGAACTCGTTGGAGAAGTGCTCGACGTGATGAAGGACCTCGCTCGTTCGGGCATGACGATGGTCGTGGTGACCCACGAAATGGGTTTCGCTCGAGAGGTGGCCACGTCGGCCTACTTCCTCGACAAGGGTGTTATTGAAGAGTCGGGTAATCCCCGCGAGATTCTCGTGTCGCCCAAGTCCGAGCGACTCCAAAACTTCCTCTCGAAGGTCCTCTAAGCGTCACGAACGACGTAGGGTTAGTGAGAGGACAAGCCGAGAGGAATGGCCGTGCACCCTGACTACGAAGCCTTTTTAGCGAGCCAGCCACCGGCTGTTCACCCCGACGAGACCTCCTACGAGCTACGCCGCCGCGCCTACCGCGTACAGTCCTTGGCCCTGCAGGGTGAGTTGACGCAAGTGGCCGAGGTGCGCGACATTGCAATCGACCTCGGTGATCGAACTATTGCCACTCGGTTATACGTCCCCCTGGACGAGCACCACGAAGCTTTGGTGCTCTACTTTCACGGTGGCTCGTTCGTCATCGGTGATCTCGACACGCACGATGCGCTGTGCCGCCGCCTCGCGGCCGATACCAAAATGCGCTTTCTCGCCGTCGACTACCGTCTCGCCCCGGAGCACCCATTTCCCGCCGGTCTTAACGACGCCATGGACGTCACGCGATACGTGGCCGCCAATCTCTCGCTCTTCGATCTTGAAGCGGCGCCGCTGGTTCTCATGGGCGACTCGGCCGGCGCCTCGCTGGTGGCGGCCGCAGCCGCCGAACTCCGGGGTGAGAACCTCCCGCTCGCCGCGCAGGTCCTGGTCTACCCGACGCTGGGTCCTGAGGTCGTGACGAACTCGTCGCACCAGTACGGGTCGGGCTACATGCTCGAAATGGAGCATCTACGCGCTGACTACCAGCGATACCTCGCGGGTGGCACTGATCACACCGATCCGCGGGTGACACCTCTTTTCTACGGCGATCTCACGGGCGTTGCGCCGGCCATTGTCGTGGTGGCCCAGTGTGACCCACTTCGTGACGAAGGTGTCGCCTACGCCGGACTGCTCGAGCACTTTGGCGTGCCGACCGAGTTACTCGAAGCCGAAGGCATGCTGCACGGTTTCTTGCGCCACGGCGCGGTGGTGCCCGACGCGTTAGCCATTGTCGACGACATCGCGGCCCACTTAGCCGCGTACGTGTCAGCGCACTGAGTCAGCGTTCAGTCCGGCGAAGAGGGCTTCCATAACGCTAAGGAAGGCCGCGTCACGGTCATCAACGAAGTTCAGTCCGAGTAGTTCGAGCGACACGTAGCCGTGCACCGCGGCCCAGAGTTGCTGGACGAGATCGGTGATGTTGCGGCCCGAGAAATAACCGGCGGCCTGACAGGCCGCCACCTGGCTCAGGAGTAGTTCGAAGCCCTTGGCACCGGCGTAGACGGCCTCGGGGCTCGGCTCGTAGCCAACGAAGCGGTGGACGAACATCACGGTGTAGTGGCCACGGTACTCGTGAGCGAACTTGCGATAGGCGTGAGCGCCGGCCAGCAGATTCGCTTTTGGGTCTTCGACGGTGGTGTCGGAGAGCTCGCCGAGAATTGTGAAGCCATCGATCCAGATGCGGTCGAGTACGCCACTCTTGCCACCAAAGTGGTTGTAGATAGACATGGGGGCCACGTCGGCCTTGGCGGCCAGGGCGCGGATTGTCAATCCCTCAGGTCCTTCGGCCACCAAGATGGCCAGGGCAGCTTCGACAACGGCGTCAGCCAGCGTCGAGGGGGAGTGAGACCGGGGCATCACCCAAAGTCTAGAACACCGTTCTATACTTTAGAACACTGTTCTAATTGGAGGTCCCGTGAACCGGCAGCGACACCCATGGCGCTCTCTGGCAGCGCTCTGCCTCGCCGTGTTTTTGGTGGTCATTGACAACACCATTGTGAACGTTGCTCTGCCGACTTTGTCGATTCAGCTCCACGCCTCCAACACGGCTCTGCAGTGGATTGTCGACGGCTACGCCTTGCCCTTCGCCGGACTCCTCCTCGCCGGCGGCGACTTCGCCGAGCGCTACGGACGGCGCCGCACCATGCACGTCGCTCTCGCGAGCTTCGCCCTCTTCTCCTTCGCCGCCGCCGAGTGCACCACCATCGGGTGGCTTCTCGTCGCCCGGGCCTGCATGGGCGCCAGTGCGGCCTTTATCTTTCCGGCTACCTTGTCACTCGTCTCCGTCACCTTTCCCGATCCTCGTCAGCGAACCAAGGCCTTCGGTATTTGGGGCGCCGTGGTGGGCGTGGCTATCGCCCTCGGCCCAATTGCCGGCGGCTACCTGCTTAACCACTACTGGTACGGCTCGGTCTTCTTAGTCAGCGTGCCGGTGGCGCTACTGGCCATCGCGGCGACGTTTCGCTGGGTGGGGGAGTCACACAGTCCCGACGCCCGCACCATGGACATCGGCGGCCTGGCTTTTGGTGTGACGGCCGTCACGCTGCTCACCCTCGGCATCATCCAGGGGCCTTCGTGGGGGTGGCGTTCACCGATCATTGTCGCAATCTTTGTGGTGTTTGCCGTGCTGGGCATTATCTTCGTGCGCTACGAAAAGCGCCGCGATGGACCGCTGTTGGATGTCAGTGTTTTTCGGAACCGGACTTTTTCTAGTGCCGCGGCCGCCATCGCCACCAGCTTCTTCTGCCTGTTCGGTTTTATCTTCGTGGTGACGCAGTACTTCCAACTCATCCGTGGGTACTCGCCCCTCGCGGCCGGCATTCACACGCTGCCCTTCGCGGTGGTCACGGCCCTCATTACGCCCCTGGGGGCGCTGGCCGCCCTACGCATCGGCACCCGCTGGGTCGTCTCGGGTGGCCTGGTCATCATGGGTTCGGCCCTGGGGTGGATGGCTACGTTGAACGCTCACGCGGCCTACGTCGGGCCGGTCATCCTCTCGATGATGGTGCTGGCCTTCGGGTTTTCACTCATCTCCTCACCCAGTACGTCCGCCCTCATGAACGCGCTAAGCGCCCGACAAATTGGCGCCGGCGCCGCCGTCAACGAGACCACGCGTGAAGTCGGGGGCACCTTGGGCGTCGCCGTGATGGGCTCCGTCTTCTCTTCACTGTTCGGCCCGCAAATTGTCCGGGCGCTGTCACCGCTCCATCTGCCCACCGCCCTCGTGGACGCCGCGCGGAGCTCAATGCAGGCGACTTTGAGCGTGCTGCACGGCCTGCCACCGGCCAGCGCGGCCCAGATTCGGCCCCTCGTCGTCGACGCCTTCATGAGTGGCTTTCACCGGGCCTGCATCGTGGCGTCGGTGACCACGATCCTCCTGGGGTTGGTGGTTTTCTGGTTCCTGCCTGGACCACTCCCACAGGGCGAAGGTTCTAGATTGGACTGATGCGCTGGAGTATTGCCGAAGCCAATCTCGACACGGGGCTCCCGCTCGAGGGTCTTCGGATGCTCGACTTCTCCCGCGTGCTCGCCGGTCCACTCGTGGCCATGATTGCCGGTGACCTCGGCGCCGACGTGATCAAAGTAGAAAGCCCCACGGGTGACCCCGTGCGGGCGCTGGCCCCACCGGTGTTTGGTGGCGACGCCACGTACTACTTGGCCGTCAATCGCCACCGTCGCAACGTCGTGGCCGACCTGACGAATCCCGAGCAGCGGGCCGCGATTGAGGACTTGGTGCGCCAGGCTGACGCCGTCATCGAGAACTTCCTCCCGAACCAGTACGAGAGCCTCGACATCGCCGGGCTGCGAGCGCTCAATCCCGACTGTGTCTGGGTCTCGATTACGCCCGCCTCATCGGGGACTGCGTTAGCCGCGGAGCCATCCTTTGACCTTCTCGCGCAGGCCCGATCCGGGTTGATGGGCGTGACTGGCGAGGCCGATGGCCAGCCCACCAAGGTCGGCTCGCCGTTGGCCGACGTCGTCACGGGCCTCTACGGCACCATTGGGTTGCTCACTGGTCTGGTGGCGCGCCTACGAGAGCAGCCCGGACGGCACTTTGAGGCCCCGCTGCTCGAGAGCACGATGAGCGCCCTGGTCAATCAGGCCCAGGGCTACCTCGCAACCGGGGTCGCCCCCCGTCGCCACGGCAATGATCACCCGAGCATCGTGCCCTACGGCCCGGTGACGACGAGCGACGGGTTACTGCTCCTCGCGGTGGGCACGGACGGGCAGTTCGCTCGCCTGGTCGAGTGTGTCGATGACGACGAGCTTCGCGCGCTGTCGGCCCGCTGGGCTACCAACGCTGAACGGGTGCGCGAACGGGTAGCGCTGGCCGAGGAACTGAACCGCTGTTTCGCGAGGGCGACCACGGAGGAGTGGGAGGGCCGCCTCCGTGCCGCGGGTATACCCATGGCCCCGATACTTGACGTCCCGGGCGCTTTCGCGCAGACGACAATTGCCGACGGTGACTTTGTCGTGACGACCGACGCCCCCGGTGGCGAGCTACGCATGATGGCCTCACCCCTGCGTATCGACGGCGTTCGTCCGCCGGTCCGTTCAGGGCCGCGTGCATTTGGTCAAGACAGCAGCGACCTGCTCGGTCCGGCTACTGCTGGGGAATAAGTTCGAAAGCGCGAAGTGCGCGAATGCGGTCGGCGCGACGCTGGCGCAACTTGCGCTCGGAAAGTCCCGAGAGCTCGACGTACGAACGCAGAATGCTGGCGTGCAGGCGTTCGACGGTAACGAAGGGATTGCGATCCTCCGCGACCACTTCATCCACCAAACCAAGATCGAGCTGGTCGGCGGCCGTTGAGCGCATCGTCGACACGGTGACCTTCACCTGTTCGTGGGACGGGGTTGGCGTCTTGTAGAGGATGGAGGCGGCTGAGCGCGGTTCGGCGACGAAGGCCATGGCCTTCTCCAGCATGATGACGTGGTCGGCCATCGGTGTCGTGGCGAGACCACCACCCGAGCCGAGGGCGCCGGCGACAACCGTAATGACCGGCTGGGAGTAGTCGATGCCCTTCAAGATGGCCTTGGCGATAGCGCGAGACTGTCCTCGCCGTTCACTTTCCAACGTCGGCTTGGCGCCGAGGGTGTCGGTGATAAAGAGAGCCGGCAGTCCGAGTCGTTCGCCCATCTCGAGCATTCGCTGCATGTAGTCAAAGTCTTCCGGCGCCGGGTTCGACGGACGCTTCACGACCGTGTCACCAATGCGCTGGTAGGAGGGCTGGGTGCCGACGATGACGAAGGGCTGCTCGCCAATCTTGGCGATGGCCCCGACAACGGCGGGGTAGCGCTTGAAATTGGGCTCGGTGACGTAGTTATAAAGGGCCAGGGTGTCACTGAAGGCGTAACGAGCGATGAACTCTAAGTCGATGCGGTTGGCGTCCGTCATCAAGTCCTGGTAGCGCTCGACGAGAGCGTCAGCCGGGTCCTCCGATGGCGTGCGAGACGCCGAGGGGCGCACGAGCTCGGCCCCGTCCTCGATGGCGAAGCTCGGCCCATGGATACCGGTGGAGCCAAAGTCGAAGGTGCGGCGAGCGTCGGGTGCGCTGACGTTGCGAATCGAGGGCTTGGTCTCGGTGCTCAGTTGGTGTTGGCGGTCCGGGCGGGCCGTGGCGGCGAAGAGGTCGCCGAGGTAGCCCACCAGCTCGGGCACATCGTGCAAGACGACGTCAATATTGCGGTCGAGCAAGTTCGCCTCGGCGCTCTGGGAGCCAGCGGGAACGCTGAGGCCTTCGAAGGCCTCGATGACGTTCGGTCCAGCGAAGCCGTAGTCGGTGCCGGAGGTCGCCAAAATAAGGTCGGCGTTCGGGACGGCCGAGGCTGACACGCCGCCCCAGACGTTGCCCAGCAGAATGGCGACCTGGGGCAGGTCAACCTTCTCCTTGTAGTGACGGATAGCTTCGACCATGCGCGTCATCTGGGTGAGACCCGCGAAGTTCTCGTGCTGACGAACGCCGGAGGAGACGTACACGCTGACGAAGGGCAGCTTCTTCGAAATGGCGAGGTCGGCGGCAGCCTGGAAGGCCTCGCCCGAGACGACGCCGAGGGAACCGGCGAAGAAGTCCCAGTTCATGGCGTAGAGGACGAAGGAGCGACCATTGACCGTGGCGGTGCCGTAGGTCGAGGACTCGGCCTTACCGCGCTTGGACTCACGACGGAGCTTGTCGAGGTAGGACTCGTCACTTTCACCCGCGCTACCGCGACGGATGAGACCGATCAGGTCCTTGCGAATCGACCAGCTGGCGTGGCTGGGCTTGAAGTGGACGAGTTCTTGAAGGTCGAGGAGCTCCTTGGGGGAGTTGACCTTGCGTCGGTTCTTTAAGTGGGCGCCAACTTTGGGCTCAAAGGTGGGAAGTCCGAGGGGAATACCTTCGCCGTAGATTTCGGCGTCGAACTCTTCTTCCGCGCCGGTGCGGCCGTTCTCTGGGGTATCAATCATGAGGTTCCAGTATGCCACAGAACCCTTGAAAAATACGGGGTTGAGGAGGCGCGAGCGCCCGCTATTCAACGTTCTAAGGGTAACCCGTCGGTAACTATTTTCCCCCTACGAGGCAGCCGTGGCGCTGGGGCGCCTTAGGCGTCGCGGCGCTCGAGGAGCGCCCCGCCGATGACCAAGACGCCCGCGACGTAGGCCAGTAAAATCAGCGTGGACACGCCCCAGCTGAAGTGGTCCGCCGGGACGGTTGGGGCCAACATGGCCTGGCCTAGCTCCGAAGGCAGGAACTTCGTGATGTCGTTCTGCCAGTTCGAGGGGAGAAAGTTAATGATGATGGGCACGATGAGCAACAACGTGGCGTACACGATGATGCTGGCGGCGGTCGTGCGCATGATAAGTCCAAGACCCACGCCGAGTAGGGCGAGGAGAGCGAGGTAGACGCCGGCCATGGCCACGCCACGCAAGACACCCGGCGCCGACAATGTCGTGGAGAGGCCGATGGGCTTGTAGATCGCCTGGCCGATTTCGAAGGCGACGAAGACGGCCACTTCCGACACGACGAGCATCGAGGTGAACATGACGATGCCCTTGGCGCTCAGCATTCGAATGCGCTTGGGTATCGCACTCAGCGTCGTGCGAATCGAACCGGTGGCGTACTCCGTCGACATGGCGATGATGCCTAGCGTGCCGACCGCGAACTGGGCGAGCAAGACGCCGCCGAGGCTGGTGGCAGTCGGGTCGAAACCAATGCGGGCGATGCCCCCGTCGTGCTGGAAGTGGCTCTTAATAGCGAGGCTAATGAGCACGCCAATACCAATGGTGAGCACGAGGAGGGTGATGACACCGATGATGGTGGATCGGACGGTGCGGAACTTAATCCACTCCGAACGAATGGCGGACCAAAGAGTGGGGTTCACGAGGCAGCTCCGGGGGTGTGGTGGCCGTATTCCACGGCGTCAGCGGTCAAGTCCATGAATACTTCTTCGAGCGAAGCGCGCTGCGGCGTCAGTTCGTGCAGCGCGATACCGGCCGCGAAGGCCGCTTCGCCAATGTCGCGGCTGGTGATACCCGAGACACTCAGCGCACCGTCGTTCAGCACCTCAATGGCGCTGGCGCTCGTCAGTGCGGCCTGGAGTCGGTCCGGGCTTTCGCAACGTACGAGAACGGTACCGGTGGCGTTCGCGGTGAGTTCATCGACGGAGCCCGAGGTGATGAACTTGCCTCGGCCAATGACGATGATTTGGTCGGCGCTGACCGCCATCTCGCTCATCAGGTGGGACGAAACGAAGACCGTCCGGCCTTCCTTGGCCAGCGAGCGAAAGAAATCGCGAATCCAGCGGATGCCTTCGGGGTCAAGGCCGTTCACCGGTTCATCGAACAAGAGAACGCCGGGGTCGCCGAGCAGGGCGCCGGCGATGCCGAGTCGCTGGCTCATGCCGAGGGAGAAGCCGCCGACTTTCTTGTTGGCGACCGAAGCAATGCCGACGAACTCGAGGACTTCGTCGACGCGCTTAAAGGGAATGTTGTTTGACGCGGCCAGCGCCCGGAGGTGGTTGCGGGCCGAACGCTTCGGGTTGACCGACTTGGCGTCGAGCAGGGCGCCGACTTCACGAAGCGGTGCCTTGAGGTCGTGGTAGGACTGGCCGTTAATGGTGGCCCGTCCCTTGGTGGGCCGGTCGAGGCCCATAATGATGCGCATGGTCGTGGACTTACCCGAACCATTTGGTCCGAGGAAGCCCGTCACGACGCCCGGAGTTACCTCAAAGTCGAGATCGTCAATGGCGAGTGTGTCGCGATACTGCTTGGAAACGTGGTCGATTTTTAGCATGGCTCTCTTCGCAGGCTAGTGGTTGGCGCACTCTTCACAGAGACCGGAGAGGGCCACGTGATGACGATCGAGTTGAAAACCGGTAGCGAGTCGCAGTTCACGGCTGAATCGATCAAACAACTCATTGGGCACTTCGTAGGTGACGTTGCACTGTTCGCAGGTGACGTGACCGTGGTCGCGGCCGGCCAAGTGGTAGCTGGCTGCGAGGTGGCCGGCGTGGGTGTGTTCGACCAGACCGAACTCTTCGAGTTCTTCGAGGATGCGGTAGACGGTCGAGGGCGAGATGTCGTCGACGAAGCTCTGTACGGCAGTCGTGATCATGTCGGCCGTGAGGTGGTCGCTGGCCTCCACGAGGACTCGAACGACCGCACGCTTAGGTTGGGTGATTCGTTTACCTTCGGCCCGCAGAGCGGCGAGCACTTCGTCAACGGTTAAAGAGGTGGGCACAGCCCCAAGCGTAGGCGCACGGTCCCGACCCTTTGGGTCATAAAGTTCAGGTATGCGAACCTCACAGTCCATGATCACCGCCGCTGAAGCCCTCCCCGGACGCGCCACGCCCATTACCGTTGAGCGCCCCCACCTCTCACTTGGCACTGACATGGCGGTTAAGCCAGCCGGCTCGCAGACGGCATACTTTGCGCTCGGCTGCTTCTGGGGGGCTGAACGCAAGTTCTTCCAAACCGCTGGTGTTATTACAACCGCCGCCGGTTACCAGGGTGGGTTCACGCCGAACCCGACCTACCAGGAGGTCTGCACGGGCGCGACCGGTCACGCCGAAGTCGTCAAGGTGGTCTTCGATCCCGCAGTCGTGTCCTACGAACAACTGGTGGGGCTCTTCTTTGAAAGTCACGATCCCACCCAGGGCATGCGCCAAGGCAATGACATTGGTACGCAGTACCGGAGCGCCATTTACACCGTCAACGACGAACAGGCCGCCATCGCGGCCTCAGTCCGCGATGCCTACCAGGAGCGGCTCGCCGCCAAGGGGTACGGGGCTACAACCACGGAGATTGCCCCCGCCGGTCCGTTCTACATGGCCGAGGAGTACCACCAGCAGTACCTCATTGCCAATCCCAATGGGTACTGCGGACTCGGTGGGACGGGCGTGTCGTGCCCGATTGGCCTCGGGGCCTAGTCTCGCCGCCACAGCAGCGCGAGGCCAATAATCCCGCCGACCACGGTGGCGGCCAATAAGCCGACGGTGAGCGCGCCGTAGGTATCGCTTTCACGACCGAAGTCAACCTGAGCGAATAACAACGGCACCGTAAAGCCCATGGCGCACAACGCGCCCGCCCCCAACATCTGTCGGGGCGAGTAGGTGGTCAGCCGCGAGTTGCGCAGACGTGAAATCAGCCAGAGGGTTCCGCCCACACCGGCGATTTTGCCGATTATGCGGACGGTAATCATCGTCGAGACGATGGGCACGCTGTGTGTGGTCAGTGACCGCCAGTCGACGCCGCAGGCGCTCAGAGCGAACACGGGGAGCGCCACGAGTGCGGACCAGCGAGTGCACCACCGTTCGAGTCGCAAGGTGGTCGTGCTCGTCGGTACGGCAAATCCAATGATTGCGCCGGCGAGGGCCGGTTCGAGCCCGGCCCACGACAGGGCGAGCCACAAGGCCACGAGGGCGACAAGCCACTGCCAGCGACCAGCCAGACGGCGTAGGAAGGGCAACGCGCCGATGACGACGACGCTCGCGAAGACGCCCGCCACGCGGGGGTGGGCTGCGCCAGTCACCGTCAAGACGGCCAATGACCCGGCGTCATCGACCACGGCGAGGGCTAAGAGGAAGATCCGGAGCTCGCGAGGAATGCTGGGACCGGCAATAGCCATGGCCCCAACGACGAAGGCGATATCGGTCGCCATCGGGACGCCCCAGCTCTTGGTTATCACCGCTGAATGTGTGCTGACGCCAACGAGGACGGTCAACAGGGCCGTGCCCGCCATGCCTCCAAGTGCCGCGGCGATAGGGGCGAGGGAGTTGGCGAGGTCTCGTAGTGCGCCGTGTCGTCGCTCACGGGCGATTTCAATGCCGATACCGAGGAAGAACACCGTGAGGAGTCCGTTCACCGCCACGCTGTGAACCGATACGTGGTGCCACGCATCCCCGGTTAAGGCTAGGTAGCTAGGGGTGTTGATCTCCGTCCAGACCAAGGCGACTACGGCGCCGACCGCCAGGCCAATGGCCGCGAGGGTGGGGCGGTCGTACCACTTTTGGGCCGCGATAGTCACGTTCTCAGACTAGGTGGCAGGGGCTATTCGCGCCTCCCGATAGTGTGGATTTCTCCCCGTCGCTACGGCGACCACTCGAGAAAGGTCTCACCGATGAGTGATGTCTCGACGAAGGCGCTTCCAAAGCGCGATTTGTACTGGGTCCTCAGCGCCCTCATGCTGGGCATGCTGCTGGCCGCGTTGGACTCGACCATTGTGTCGACGGCGCTACCCACCATTGTGGGCGACCTGCACGGTTCGTCTCACCTGAGCTGGGTCGTTGTTTCGTACCTGCTGGCCTCTACCGTGTCGACCCCGCTATGGGGCAAGCTCGGCGACCTTCACGGGCGAAAGGTCTACTTCCAGTCGGCCATCATCTTGTTCTTGCTGGGTTCAATTCTCTGCGGTTTTGCTTCCTCGATGATCACGCTCATTCTCTTCCGTGCCATCCAGGGTCTCGGCGGTGGCGGACTAATGGTCGGTGCGCAGGCCGTCATCGCCGACGTTGTTCCACCTCGTGAGCGAGGCAAGTACTCGGGTCTCTTCGGTGCAGTATTCGGCGCGGCGACCGTCCTTGGGCCACTGCTCGGTGGCTTCATCGTGGAATATTGGAGCTGGCGCTGGATCTTCTTCGTCAACATTCCCTTCGGTATCGTGGCGCTCGTCGTGACCGCTTCGGCCCTACCGAATGCCGCGACTCGTATCAAGCACGTCATTGACTACCTCGGCATCATCTTGTTGACTGCGTCATCGGCGGCCCTGATTCTCTTCACCTCTCTCGGCGGTTCTTCGTGGGCCTGGGGCTCGACCCAGTCGGTGAGCTTGTTCGTTGGCGGCCTCATATTGGCGATCGCCTTCGTTTTTGCCGAGCGCCGTTCGCCCGAGCCGGTCTTATCGATGGGGCTGTTTAAGAATCGGGTGTTTGCGTCGGCCTCCGCCATTGGCTTCGTGGTGGGCTTCGCCATGTTCGGCGCACTGACCTTCTTGCCGCTCTATTTCCAGGACGTGCACGGCGCGTCACCAACGAACTCCGGACTTCGCTTGCTGCCCATGATGGTCGGTCTCTTTGGCGCCTCAATCATCGTTGGCCAGCTCGTTGCCCGCGGAAAGAAGTACCGCCCGTTCCCGATTGCCGGTACGGCAGTCATGACCATCGGGCTGGGACTGCTCGGGACCATTGGCGTCTCGACGTCCGCGCTCACCACCGCGATTTACATGTTCATCCTTGGCGCTGGCCTCGGTATGGTGATGCAGATTCTCATTACGGCCGTACAAAATGCCGTCAACATGACCGAAGTCGGGGCCGCCACTGCCGGAGCCAACTTCTTCCGTTCAATTGGCGGTTCATTCGGCACGGCAATTTTCGGCGCCTTCTTCAGTAACGAACTACCGATCAAGCTGCGTAGCGGACTGCAGTCCATTCACTACAGCGGGGTCATTCCGTCCTTCTCTCGCCTGACGCCGGCCGAATTCCGAAACCTCCCCACGGCGGTGTTGGTGGTATTTGTTCACGCCTTGTCGCGCAGTATTTCTGACGTGTACTTGTGGGCCATCCCAGTTGGCATACTGGCCTTCGTTCTCTCGTTGACGTTGCCGGAAGTAAAACTTCGCACCAGCGTTCACCACGTTTCGGATGAGATTCCGATGTCCAACGCCGATCCCGTTTTGTAGTCTTTGGACCCTCGACGCTGAGGCACAACTGGTGATACAACGGGTACGCTACAGACAACGAGGAAGGAGCACTGATGCCACTGTCTGAACACGAACAGCGCATTCTGGCCGAACTCGAAGAGTCGCTGTCCAAGAACGACCCGCAGTTCGCGAAGAATGTTCGCGAAACCAACGTGTACTCCCACTCGCTCCGTCAGGTTCGCTGGGGCATTCTCGGATTCCTCGTCGGACTCGTAGTGCTCGTCGTCTTTTTCTCACAGAACATCATCATTGGCGTATTCGGTGTTGCGCTGATGTTCGCGTCGGCCGTATTGGTTGAACGCAATGCCCGCCGCATTGGTCGCGCTTCGTGGCGTGACATCACCCGTCCCGCTGGCGCAGACGAAGCAACGGGTGCATCGAAGAAGCTGGCCGGTCTGCGAGAATGGGTCATGCGTCTAAAGCGTCGTTCGTAATGCCCCCGGTCGATTCGGCGCAGGGGAATTGCCTCGCGCTCGATATCGGGGGCACGAAGGCCGAAGCGGCGGTCGTGCGGCCTTCGGGCGAGATTCTCGTCCGTGAGCGAGTGGCTGTTGCCGAGGCGGGGGACCACCTCTTTGAGGACATATCGTCGCTCGTAGGCTCGCTGCAGCAACGCTTCGCCGTTGCGACGCTCGGTGTGGCCTGTGCCGGTCCCATGGCGCGCGGCGGTGAATGGGTCTCGCCACTGAATATCCCGCAATGGCGGAAGTTTCCGCTCGCCAGCGAACTGGCTCGCGTGACGGGGCTGCCCACCGCTGTTGAAGGTGATGTGCGAGCCCTGGCCCTGGCCGAAGGGGCATTTGGCGCAGCCAAAGACCTACGGAACTACGCATCGTTGGTAGTTTCTACAGGCGTGGGTGGTGCACTAGTCCTCGATGGACACTTGCTTGATGGTGATTCTGGAAACGGCGGCCACCTCGGCCACGTCAATGTGGTTCCCGATGGACGACAGTGCTCCTGTGGCGCCCGTGGATGTCTCGAGGCCCATGCGTCGGGCTGGGCTATTGCCGAGCAAACGGGAGCGTCACCCGCCGCCGCGTCAGCGGAGGTCCGTCGCGAAACGGCCGTCTACGTTGGTCGCGGCATCGGCACATTGGCGTCGGTCCTGGACTTCAATCATTGCTTCGTCGCCGGATCGGTCGCACTTGGATTCGGCGATGAATTTTTTGCCACCGCCACAGCGACGGCGCGTTCCTTCGCCACCATGCACTATTCCGAGGAACTCGTCATCACTCGATCGGGGCTTGGCGACACTGGTCCGCTCCTCGGCGCGGCCCTCGTAGGTTGGCGAGGCGCCCCGTGAGGAAGTGGTGGCCAAAGGGCCTAGGACGGTACCTGCTGGTGCACCCTTCCGGAATTGCACCAGTGGTTCGATCAGCGTGGCGCATGCGCCGGCGCCGGTGGTGGGCGAAGGCGCCGTTCCTTCCTCTTCCCGACGAGTCCTATTGGGCATTTCGAATATCCACGGTGGCCGGGCGCGACGGATCGCTCGACCCGGAAGCGGTGGTGGCGGCGGCCAAATGGTCGATACGCCAACGGTCCGGTCGGTAGGGTAGTTCTGTGGGCCGCGTACTCCTCTTGAACGCAACGTTTGAGCCGTTGCAGCTCGTGAGTGAGCGACGCGCAGTGGTCTTACTGCTCGCCGGTCGAGCCGAACCAATTGCCACCCCGGACGATCCTGTTATTTGCCACTCAACCTCTATCGAAGTGGCCATTCCCTCAATCGTGCGACTGCACGAAATGGTGCGCATCCCGTCGCGTATGCGCACGCCACCGCTCACCCGTCGCTCGCTCCTACTGCGCGATGGTTACAAGTGCGCCTACTGCTTAGGACAAGCAGACACCATTGATCACGTGATTCCGCGCAGTCGCGGCGGACGGCACGAGTGGACGAATGTGGTGGCCGCCTGTCGCCGCCACAACATGCAAAAGGGTGATCGCCTCCTCGAGGAGATTGGCTGGCGCATGCAGTTTGAGCCTCGAGTGCCGGAGGGGCCGTGGTGGCGTTGGCGCCACGTTCTCGATCCCGACCCACTCTGGGCCCCGTTCTTGCCCCTCGCTTCGTGACGCACGGCATCGAGGAGCTCTACGACTACGAAGTCCTTCGCACGTTGGCCGAGCCAACGATGTTCGTCGTTCGTTTGGCCGCTCCCACCATTGTGCTCGGCGGCAGTCAGGATGCTGCTGTCTTGGCACCCTCGGCGTCGGTGCTCGGACTTCGCCGCCGTCGTGGCGGCGGTGGCGCGGTGTTGCTGCGACCTGATGACGTCTGGATCGACTGGTGGATTCCTCGCGACGACTCTCGCTGGGCCTTCGATGTCCACGCCGGCTCCCAACTCGCGGGCCAGTGGTGGGAAGAAGCGCTTCGAGGAGTGGGCGTCAGGCCAGAGCGACATGAGGGGCGTGTGATTGATGATCCGACCCTTCGCGTGGCCTGTTTTAGCGGGCGAGGGCCCGGTGAAATCTTCGTTGATGACCGCAAGCTGGTTGGCGTGACCCAGTGGCGTGTGCGGGAGGGTTTCTTTGTCTCGACGGTCCTTCACGCCACCGATTCCAGTGAATTGGCGACGTACATTGCCGATCCGTCGCCGGTGCTGGCCGATGCCTTAGTGCACCACAGTTTGCAGTCGTTGCGGCTTGACGGCGACGAGCTCATCGACTCATTGCGCCTGATGAGCAGCCCCGCTACGTATCGTCAGCTCTACCTGCTGCCGTAGCGGCGACGCCCACAAATTTTCCGCCTTGAACGGGACCTGGCGATAGCCATG
>Ga0164296_1001454_pt1 | contig 25091 bp, 19 predicted proteins | sample GEODES057metaG_FD_113533 | JGI IMG/M metagenome (GOLD analysis project Ga0164296, IMG submission 113533) | Dystrophic lake water microbial communities from Trout Bog Lake, Wisconsin, USA - GEODES057 metaG | ecosystem: Environmental > Aquatic > Freshwater > Lake | place: USA: Trout Bog Lake...
CTGTTTGGACCGGGTTGCAAACGCGTTCGGGGTGAGCCCGCCGAGGCTCGTGTGCGGGCGGCAGGTGTTGTAGTCGACCCGCCACGCCTCGATGATGGTCCGGGCCGCCGGCAGGCTCCGGAACAGATGCTCGTTCAGGCACGCGTCGCGCAAGCGCCCATTCAGGCTTTCGACAAAACCGTTCTGCTGCGGCTTGCCGGGGGCGATGTAGTGCCACTCGACCGCACGCTCTTCCTGCCAGCGCAGGATCGCGTGCGAAGTCAGTTCGGTGCCGTTGTCCGAGACGATCATCAGCGGCTTGCCCCGGTCCGTGATGATCCCGTCGAGTTCGCGCGCGACGCGCTGGCCGGACAGCGACGTGTCGACCGCCAGCGCCAGGCATTCCCGCGTGCAGTCGTCGACCACGACGAGGATGCGGAAGCGCCGCCCGTCGTCGAGCGTGTCGGAGACGAAGTCGAGGCTCCAGCGCTGGTTCGGCTCCTGGGGCACGGCGGCCGGAGCCCGCGTGCCAAGGGCGCGTTTGCGCCCACCCCGCCTGCGCACTGACAGGCGCTCCTCTCGATAGAGGCGGAAGAGCTTCTTGTGGTTCAGGGTGAGGCCCTCCCGCCGCAGGAGAATGAGCAGGCGCCGGTAGCCGAACCGGCGGCGCTCGCCGGCCAAGCTGCGCAGGCGTACCCGCACAGCCACATCATCACCACGTGTCGAGGCGTAGCGGTATGTCTTCGGCTCCAGGCCGATCAGCCCGCAGGCGCGACGCTGGGAATAGCCCTTGTCCTCGATGGCCCAGCTCACGGCTGTTCTCCGTGCGCCGGGCGTCAGAAGTTTTTCCCAGCGCCTCACGCAGCGTCGCCACGTCGAGCATCGCTTCGGCCAGGAGTTTCTTGAGCTTACGGTTCTCCTCGTCGAGCGCTTTCAGGCGGCGCGCCTCCGAGACCTCCATGCCGCCGTAGCGCGAGCGCCACGTATAGAACGTCGCATCGCTGATGCCGTGGCGGCGGCAGATCTCAGCCACCGGCAGCCCGGCTTGCTGCTCCTTCAGGATGCCGATGATCTGCTCTTCGCTGAACCGGCTCTTCTTCATCGTCCGTCTCCTCATCGACGGACCCTAGCTTCAGAACGAGGGCAGGCCAGGGGGCAAGGTCAGCCTCGTTGGATCATGCTTGCCGCTTTTCCGGTGACAATTGACGCCCGCACGAGAGGCGCGAGCAGCACTGATCTGCATTAGGAAACTGGCAACCCGGGAGCGGTAGCCATTGGGAGTCGGTGTCACGCCGGCCTCCACGCCCGCCCAACGTGTCCCCTCAAATTCACCCAGGCGGGCGTGGATGCTTGGGCCAGGGTGCGTCAATTCAGACAATCCCAACTCTCATGCAGATTAAGGCTGCTGTCGGAACAGAGCGTAAACTGTTTTGGTCGGCCCTTGCCGACCGCCGCGCCCGTCCATTGTGTGCCCTCAACCTCAACCGGGCGGGCGTGGATGCTAAGATTCGGTTCGGCAAAACGGAAACCGTTTCCGTTTCCAAAAGCGAAACCGTTTCGCATTCGCGCTCCTGATCCGACGCGCAAATCCGGGAACATTCCATCCCTTGTGCAGCTTCGTGAGACGCCACCAGTTTCAGTGGTCGCACGAGAGGAACTACCCCTTGCGCACATCGATGATCACCGCGGCTCTGCTGACAGCGTTCGGCGCCGCTGCCCTCGTCACGCCAGCCTCGGCAGCACCTCTCGGCCCGGTTCCGGCCGCGACTGTCACCAGCGCCCAGGATAACATTACCAACGTTCGTTGGCACCCGATCCGGCGCATGCATCGCGCGGAGCGTCGCTTCATGCATCGGCACTTCCGCCACCGCAGGTAGCAGCTCGGCAGTCGCTGCAGGCGACTCCGCCCAAGGCTCGGCCGCGGATGATACCGCAGCCGGGTCTTTCTTTTGCGGGTAGACGCGCATCGTCACCGCAGCGCCGCCCGCGCGACTAGGCCATCGGCCAGCCGCACCCGCTCTCGCGACCGCTCGAAAGCCTCATCGCCGTCGCGGTGCAGGCGTTCCGACCTGTACAGATCGAACCGGGCGAGCCGGATCATCCGGATGGCGAGGAAGGTGTAGATCAGGCGCATAGCGTGCCCTCCCGCCAATCAGCGCCGACTGTCGCCAGGACAACAGCCGCGCGGGTGGATGGCGCGGCGACGGGAGGGCATTCAAAGCGGCGGCCGCCGCCACTCGGCGGATTTGGGGTGCCATTGTCCTGACACCACTCGCGACGGAATTTCTCGACGTGGAGGGCGATCCTCACCGGCCTGTCCGCGGCTCCGATCGTATCGAGTTCGATCAGCGCCTCGCCGTACTCGACTGCGAGCCAGTCTGCGTAAGCCCTAAGTAGGGCTGGCGTCACGGGCGTTGCGGCGGCGGTAGGCGCCCCGATGAGCGTCACGCTACCGCCGATGAGGGGAAGCGTGGTCAGGCCGCGCAGTAAGCCACGGCGATTGGCGGGGGTGGTCATCAGGCCCTCCCTCCGACTTTTTTGAACGCGTCCGTGCGGTGCGCGTCGAGGCGCTCGGCCATAGCCGACAGCACCCTGCTGATGACCCAGATGTCCTCCGGCTCAATGGGATCTTGGCTTGTGCTCAAGCGGTTCAGGATGCTGGCCCACAGGCCCAAATCCCGAATATCGCCTTCCATGCTATCGACGGCGCTCCAAGCGGGATGGTGGCTCATGCGGCCTCTCCCACGTTGAAGCGGTGAGCGCCGTGGCCGGTCCATTCGGCAGCCGAAGCGTCTAGCACCTCGGGCTCGCGGTCCGCGTCGCCGTCCATGGCGTCCAGGAGATCGATCAGGCCGCCGATCAGGTCCTCGACCTCGGTGCGGGACAAGGCGCGGATGCCGTGGGTGAACTGGCGCGGATCCAGAACTGGATCGGCCGATCGCATCGTGCGGATGGCCTGTGTGACCGGTCCTACCTGTGCTGAAGGCAAGCGCGGGCGTTCACCGCCGCCGAGGGGCGGTGTAGGGTGGTGGATAGCCATGAACAGCACTCCTGGTGCGGTTGGTGGTTAGGGCCGGCGGAGGTTGCACCCTTCCGTTCGGCCCGACTTTCGTGTATGCCTAAATCATGCTGGTGTCAATTTTGGCAGACGAGAAAAGACGTGGTCGGCCGCCTGGGCGCGTCTATCCCACCACACTGCCTGTGCGCCTGACCGCCGAGCAGGTGCAGTCACTCGATGCTTGGGCTGAGGCCGAGAAGATCAGCCGTTCCGAAGCCATCCGCCGCCTCGTTGAGGAAGCCCTGAAAGCGAAGCGGTCCTGAGGCCGGCCGCCATGGAAGATGACCGCGAGTACGAGCACTCCACGCTGTCCGGTGAGTTCACCCACGGCGACATCACGGTCGATGTCGAAATCTACCGAACCGCTGACACACAAGATCTTTGGGAACTGACGGTGGTCAGCTTGTCGGGCGGCTGCACTCGCTGGCATGAGCGCTTCGCTACCGAGCAGGAGGCCTATCGGGCCTTCATCACGATGGTCGAGGCGGACGGCATCGCATCGTTCGCGGGCGCTAAGCCGAAATTGCGGCACTGACGGAGGAACGTGAGAATGCCCATAGGGCGACCGAAGCGCAGGCTTCCTGACAGTCTGACGCAGCATCTGACTGATCCGAAGATCGTAGCATTCAAGCCGCGGATCAATCGGCGTAGCCCCTACCGTGTGTCCGGACTGGCGGAAAAGCTCGCTGTCTCGGCCGTGACTCTCACCATCGTCGTTCTGGCTGGTGGCCACCTGTTTCGCGCGTGGTAGGGGGAGAGTGATGCTCCTTACCGAAGACCTGAAGGCTAGGGGCTATCTGAAGTGAGCCGCCCCCGTCGCGTTGGCCTGCCTTGGTACACGCCTGAGAACTACGAGGCTCTGCGAACCAGTCTCGCTGACGGCGCGAAACTGCCGCTGTTGTACGACACGTGGCGGAACGCGACAGAGCAGATGGAAGGCGTGGTCCAGCGCAGCGGCGTCGAGGTCGTGCGTGTGCCGATAGAGCCGGCGGCCTTTGCGGCGTGGTGCGCCCGGGATGGCTCAGTAAGCGATGGTGCGGCTCGTGCCCGGTTTGCGGCTGAGGCTATCGCATCAGATGCCCCTGACTGAAGCATTCAACGTCATCTTCATTGACGAGAACGGCGAGGGGCCGGTGGGCGGCGGCTGAGAAAGAGCGAGGGAGCGAGCTGATGCTCCTCACCAAGCACCTGAAGGCGAAGGGCTATTTGAAGTGAGATCGGTGGCGCTTGCCCTGTCATTGACGCTTGCCGGACCCGCCGCACAGGCGCAGCCAGTGAACTCGCTGCACGATCTCTGGCAGGCTCTCGGTACCTGCGTGCGCCGTGCCCTGGTTGCGCCGCAAGCGGCAGGATCTGAGGTCACCGTACTCTTCACGCTTAAGCGTGACGGGAGCCTGCAGGGCAAACCGAGGATCACGTACTCACGGTTGATCGGCGACAAGATCGATCAACAGACCTTCGTCGCAGCATCCCTCTCGGCAATAGCGAGCTGCTTTCCGTTGCCAATGACGAATGGCATGGGCGGGGCCATAGCTGGTCGGCCGCTCCGATTTCGCCTTGCAAGCGGGTCACGTGGTGCGTGAAGATCACTCGGATTTTATCAGCGAGTTCACACCACGCATTCATTGACCTGCCGCCTAGGTCTTTCTGGATGCACGTTGCTTTGTTAAATTCTTGAAACCAGCCGCGAATAAGGTGGGGAAGAGCGCCCCAATCATCCCGGCCTTTTCCGTCACGGATTAGTTGTTGGCTCATCCGACGCTCCGACGCTCCGGAGCTGCGCTGGGGCGGGCGTGACCAGCGACACAGCCGCGAGCGCGGCCAGCTCGTCCAAAGCCGTGACGATGTAGGCGGAGTAGTGCGCCTCGATCATCGCGGTGGAGGTATCGTGGAGCGCGGCCACGAGCCGGACCGGTAGGTTGGCGCGCAAGCCTCGGACAAAGCTGCTGTGGCGCAGCGCGTAGGGGACGAGGTCTCCCGGCATCCTGGCCTTTCCTAGAATCACAGCCCATGGCTGACGCATCTCCGAAGCCGAGTGCCAGGGCACGCGGTCTACCTTCCGCCACTCCCCTACCCTCTCCATCTGCCAGCGCGGACGCAGCAACAGGCGATCGGGACCGCGCCGGCCGGCGAGCGCCGGACGAAGCGCATCAATCACATCAGGGGTCACGCGCACCGCGACGTGCGAACTGTGCTTTGACCCCCTGCCCTTCCGGCTCACTGGCACCATCAGCCGGTTCTGCGCCGCCTGAACGTCGCCGACCGTCATGCGCTGGATTTGGGAGAACCGAGCGCCCGTAGCAGCCAGGACAATCACGAGGCGATGGAGATCACCGTCCCACTCGCCGGCAGCATCCACCTCGGCCGCAGCGGCGACGATTCGCCGGAGGTCGGCATCAGGCAGGATCTGCGCCTCGCGGGCGACCGGCGTCGTGGTGGAGGTGGCGGCCAGCCCGTTCCGGACCGTGGTGGCGATCGTGGCCGGCAACTGGTCGCTCTGTCGCCGGATCGCGGCGTTCAGCGCGGCCTTGAAATCGTTAACGGTGCGGCGGACTGTGCCGTCTGCGAGGGCGACCGCGAGGCGGCGCCACTTATGGAGGTCATCGGCCGTCAGAGCCTGGAGGAGCTTATCCGCGAGCGCCGCATCGGACAGGACGTGCTTGGTGAGCCGTGAGCGGCTGTCCCGGATCAGTCCGACGCCATCCTTCGTCCGGCTCTCCTTGGCCTCCCGTGTCTCGATGTAGACCGAGACGGCGTCGCGGACGCTGATGGCCGGACCGAAGGCCGCGAGTCGATCGGCCTCCTCGACCTCGCGGACTCTATCGCGAGCCCGGTCCTGCGCCTGATGAAAGCTCAGGACGGTGGTGCCGTTGGCTTCCTGCCTATCGTCGGCTCGGCCTAGCGCCTCAACCGCGTACCGCTCGTCACCGAGGTATCGACGGGCCACCCACGTGCCGCCGGTCTTACCCTTGCGGTAGCCGAGGTGGAGCCCCCTATTGATCGCTCGGAAGTATGGCTTGGTCTGCGGCTTCAGCTTTGCGCGCGCCGTCGGCGAGTCGAGAACGGCGTCGCGAACACGATTGGCCATGGATTGGTCACGTCCAATTTCCGTCCAATATGTAGGCGTGGACTTAGATGGACAAGAGGAGAACGCAGCGAGCTAAGTAATTGATCGAATTGGAACCCCGTGGACTTCAGTGGAGCAAATAAATGCCCTCCGAAGGCAAAGTTCACACGTTCGAATCGTGTCGGGTGCGCCAATTTTTTCAATGGCTTAGTTCGCCGTCGAGCTCGGTCGCTAAGCTCTGAGCGACCATATAGCGACCAGCAGGCTACAAACCGAAACCCAGTATGGGAGCTGATTGGGGCCGTCGTTCGCAGGATGTGAGTCAGAGGCTCACGCTGGCTTAACCCCCGGCCTAGAAGGCCCCGGGGGCATCGGACCAACGGGTACCCACCCCCACCCTATTTCTTCGGGGCCCGCTCGCGCAGATACGTCAGAAAACCGAATCCGACGTTCTGCGCTCGGCACATTTGCTCGCGCGTGCTGCAGCTGCTGGTCCGGCGGATTGACTCGCGTGCCGTGAATCCCGCGGCTTGATCTTCCGACCCAGTCGGCCGGAGTGTGGCCTCGGTGGCTTCGCGCCGGCGGGCAACTCCAAGATACAAGGCAGTCCGTCGAGCAATCTAAGCTCGTCAAGAGAGTGTAAGGTCCGCCGTCAAGCGCTACGGCATCAGCGCCACGACGGTGCAGAAGTGGCGCTCACGCCAGCCCAGTACGGATGCACGGATGGGGCCGAAGGAGCCCCGCTCCAGCGTGCGGAGTGTGGAGGACGAGGCGGTCATCGTCGCCTTCCGGCGGCACCTCCCGCTGCGGCTAGACGACGGCCTCAACACGCTGCAGCCGAGCCTTCCGCATCTGACCCGCTCGTCGCTGCATCGCTGCCTGGAACGGCACGGCATCAGCCGCCTGCCGGAAGTCGACGGCGACAAGCCCAAGCACTCGCGCTTCAAGGCCTATCCAACGTTAGTCAGCGCGTCGCACTGCAGGTCGAGGTTCTGATCGAGGATGGAGACGCGAGCATATCTGACGAGCATGTTGGGATGATGCCAAAGCAGCGTTTCTCTGGCATTAGTAAAGCTGACACGTTTTTTTGACAAAAAGCGACCTGTTTTGAGCGGCTCGCCATGCGCTTCGTCGGGAAGACGATCGTTTGTCCGGCACTTGCAAAGCGCATCGTCCCTCTCATAAAAGGGCGCTGAACCATTCAGATGACTGGCAAGACAATGCGCGATAATACTTGGGATCGATAAATAATAATTGGTGTTCTACGCACGGTAATCTAATCGTGTGAAGATGGTTGCGGTCTCTGTGCTATTCGCTGTCAAGCACGACACGCAACCCCCGCCAAGCCTACGATGGCGACGGGCGGGAGATCACCTCGGCCACGATCGCCGGCACACGGTCCACGGATTAACCGAGGTGCCGGTGTCCTGCGGGTGCGGGCACGAGGCCCGCGTACCGCTTGATCGGTTCCGCCCCGGGGACCTATAGTCTGGATGCCAGCCTGCGGCTGCGGTGCTCGGTGTGCGGGGACCGACGATGCGGCCGGCAGGGCCGCCCCGGGGTGCGTCAGCGGATCAGAGCCGCGCCACCAGCAAGCGGTAGGGGGCCTTGAGTTGCGCCTCCAGATGCGGGATTGGGTTGTAGTCTGGCCGTCCGGCGCCCGCCCGGCTCGACCTCACCTCTGTGGACGGATGGCTAGAGGCCGGCCTAATGCTCTTTCGGAACGTCGAGAAATTTTATGGATCAATCGGCATCAACGCCGACGATCCAAAGGTGGCATCGGATCATCGCTTCATCTATCGCCCGTTCTCAACCTCGACGTTCTTTGATAAATATGCCGATTGGGGCATCTACAACGAACAGGGTAAGTTAAGCCGGGAAGGCTCGTACACTCGGAATGAGAGGAACATATTGGTCGGGCAGAGCGCCACGACGTCCATACGACCCAACGATTGCGAAATCATTGACACGCCCTGCGCATATTTCGGCCCGCTGATACCGCACTACGGACACTTCATCCTTACGACGCTGGCCCGTAGCTGGTACGTCGCTCGGGCCAAGGCGGAAGGTCGCAAGCTCGTATGCCACTCCGACCACGCGCCATCAAGCTATCTCAGAAGGCGATACGTGTCTGATTGTTTTTCTGCGCTTGGATTAGACGTCGAAACTATCATCTGCCCGCGGGTGGACACATTCTTTACCGATATGGTGGTCCCAGCGCCATCCTTCATCGAAGAAAAAGAGGCTTTTGAAATATTCGGACAAACCACACGCGCGATCGGCGACCGCATCCTCGGCGACGCGAGCCGTAAACGGAATGAGACGCCTCTATATCTATCAAAATCGAAGCTTGGTCCGGGGAGCGTTCATAGAATCGTCAACGAAACCGAGATCGAGAATGAATTACAAAATCATGGCATAGAAGTGTGCTACCCGGAAGAACTGAATTTTGCCGATCAATTAAGATTGTTTGCAACAAGATCGCTGGTCATCGGGTTTAATGGATCGGCCTTTCATACGCATACGTTCGTTAAAAATGCGGCGAATACAATATGCGTTAGTATGGAAAATTATATAAACTCAAATCAGATAATGATTGACCGTCTTGGCGAAACGAATTCCCGATATGTTTACGTCGAAGACGGTTTGCGTAATACTCCGGTCAATGGGTATATGACCGCCAAGGCGGTAGAGCGTCCCCGAGAGTTCGCACATGCACTACTCGATCTGGCAGGCATCAAGTTTAAGTCAACAAATCGCGGCCAGCCAACAAAGGTCAACAGCAAAGCAATGTTTTCAGATAACTGCGTCGCTGATCATGCCGGCGAAAGCTACAGGAACATCCTCCTCAGGCTGCACGAAGCCCTTTCCCCGAAATCGTACCTTGAGATCGGCACCCTCAACGGCGGAACGCTCGCGCTGGCGACGGCGGCGTCCATTTCGATTGACCCGAAATTCCAGATTTCCTCACAGGTGATTGGAAGCAAGCCCGTTTGCTTGTTCTATCAGATGCCGAGCGACAAGTTCTTCGAACGCTACGATCCGAAGGCACTCCTTAGTCGGCCGATCGAGTTATCTTTTCTGGACGGCATGCACCGCTGCGAATATCTATTGCGGGATTTCATTAACGCGGAGCGACACGCCGATCCCGAAGGTGTGATCGCGCTCCACGACTGCCTGCCGGTCGAGATACCGATGACCGACCGCACGCAGAATGGGACGGCCGCGGAAATGCATCACCGTAACGGGTGGTGGACCGGCGATGTGTGGCGCACGGCACTCCTCCTCAAGCGGAGGCGCCCGGACCTTAAGATGCTGTGCCTGGACGCGGGGCCAACCGGTCTCGTGTTGATCTCCGGGCTTGACCCCTACTCGACCAAGCTCCGCAACGACTACAGCGCTGCGGTCGACGAGATGATGGCGATGGAATTGGCGGACATCACCGTGTCGGGTTTTCTGCGCGAGATGTCCGTCGTCTCGACCGCCACGGTGCAGGATCACGAAAGCTTGCGTAAGGCCCTGCACGGCTGAAGACAGTTTGGCGCGATGCTATAACTGAGCTCCGCACGATCCCAAATCGTGAATTTCGATTTGGGCATACCTAGAAATTTCAGAAAACTTGTACTTCATCCAAGTGCAGAGAAGTGAACTCGGCAAGCTGGAGACGTACGTAACGACCTGTGACGTTATTAAGCATCACCCGAAGAGGCTGACCGTCTGCTCCGCCAAAGGTTTTGCCGGCTTGATCGTGGACTTCGGTCCATGTCGCGCCCTCGGTAGATACGAGCACCTGGAGCGTGCGGGATCGTTCCTGACCGCTGTCCATCCGGTTGTAGACGCGCACCTCGCGCATGGGATAGATCGCCCCCAGATCGACCTGCCACCAAGGGCGGACCTCGAAATCTGTATGGAATCCGTACAGCCCAGAGATTACCCCGTTCGCGCCACCACCCGGATCCTGGGCGGGCCCGCAGTTTGACCATTGGCTGAGGCTGCTCTGAGTGGCCGGTTTGCCCAAGGCCAGATTGCCGCCGTAACTCGGCAGCGCCTCGATCGCCTGGGGCTGGTGATGTTCGAGCTCCACGCAAATCGATGGCCCCTGCGTGACCGCCGCCAGCCCGCGCACGGCCATCGAAAGCATCGGCGGCCATTCCAAACCATTCGTGTGCAGAAGATGTGCGACCCGCATCAGGGCGGTGGCCTGTTCGGTCGGCACCGTGCGTCCCGCGATCTGCGCATCGAGGACGCGGTCGGCGAGATCGGTGGTCAACTGCAGGACCTGATTCCAGCGCTCGTCGTGCTCCATATGTTCGGTTAAGCTCCGCCCGTCCATCATCGTATAGTCGCAGCCTTCCACCTTGATCGCACCGAATGTGAACTACGGTATGCTACACCGTGATTGGCTCCATCGGACAGGACGCCTCACTGGCGCAACCCTCATCGTCGCGCGACCGGCTTCGTTCTCTCGGGGCTGATGCAGGCGTCCCACTTTGGCCAACGGCCCAAGCAACCACCCTCTTCCCGCAGGTTGCGATCAACCGGCCGAAGACCCAGATCTAGGAATTGGAAAGTGAACGAAGATCACCAGTTGCGATCTGTAATTATTGAATTTTCTTAAATCATATACGATGCGCCAGCCGACGCGAAGGGCGTCGGACATCGCAAACCCTTCGCGTACTGCCCACCGTCCTACATCAAGGACGAGATGCGCTCGGCGATGGCGAAGCGCGGAGGGGAATGCGAGCTGACGACGGCGTGCGCCGTCGATCCCACCGCCTCAATCTACAGCTTTACGGTTTCCCGTGATGGGGCTCGTCTTGATTGCCGCCTGATCCGCGGCGCATGATTGCGCCCAGCGCCCCACGTGATAGTCGTGGGGCCAAGCAAACCCAGGAACGCGATTAAAGCGCCCGGCCGAAGCCAGGGCGCCCGGGTCGGGATGAAGCATTGTGGCGGGGCTTGTCGCAAACCCGACTGTAGGCAGCAGAAGGGCGTCTACCGTCCCGCTTTCATGCTTTGTTCGTGACGGGAAGTCCAAAGCAGCAGGCCATCGACTGGTTTTGCTTGCGTGCGGTCCACGCACCGGCAAAGCCGAAGCCTGAAAGGTCTTCAGGTACGTCGCCACCACGTGCAGCCGCGGACCGAACAGGGTGCCGCGCGCCGCTTCCGGCACTGGTGCGACCACCCGAGTTCCGCAGGACGGGCAACGCACCGCGAGCCGGTGGTGCTGCGTCACGGTCGGTGCGACCTCGGGCAGCTCGATCTGCTCGCAGGTGCTGACGACCTACGTCGGAAGTGCGGCGTGCAGGCTGCCGCCGCAGCGCGTGTAAGCCTCGGAACGGTGCTCAACGAGCGTACCGGGCCGGTGCACAACGCCCGGCTGTGGCCCTCGTGACCCGGCTTGGCGCCGCCGGGCTTGAAGTGCGCGCGCTGCTCCTTGCGGTCTGTTGCGGGTGGCTTGGACGAGGTGCGCGAGGTCTTTTTTGGCCACTGCAGCCGCAGCACCAGTTCGATCAGTTCCTCGCGGCTCAGCTGTTCCAGCTCGCTTCGGCCCATCTCACGAGAGAATCGGCGAAATCAGATCCGCGCTAGAGGCAGCGTGGCTCGGCAAGGAGCGCAGCCGCGGGCGTTCAACCGACGATTGATCCACCCCGTGGGAAGTTACTCAATTTGCGCTGCGCCTCTTGTCACGGCTACGTTCTTGAGGATGTGTTGACTGTTCGTCTGCCCTAGCCTGATCGAAGAGCTTGTCGTAAAGTGTTAAGAGGTCGTGGGCTTGGTCGATCATGGTGCGGACCGGCCGCTCGGGCTGAGGCGGGCTTTGTTGGTAACGAGCGGGATCAGCGTTGATATGCGCTAAGACAGCGCAAAATTCTTTCGGCCCTTCGACGCTAATCCTAAAGCCATCAACCCCATGCCTGATGTCTTCGCCGATTGCGCCGCGGTCACTCGCAACAACCCAAAGTCCAGCAGCTCTGGCCTCACGTGTGACGAGGCCGAAGCTCTCCGGCCAGAGAGAGGGGGCGAGTAGGACGTCAAGTTGAGCGTAGAGATCGGTAATGCGGTCGTGGGGTACAAAGCCGATAATCTCGACTGGCGTCTCTCCCCAGACCTCCTTGCGGCGGTAGCTGCTGCTCTCAGCATGGTCTACAATGGTCAAGGCAAGGTTGGGGAAGCGGCCAGCACGAAGTACGATCTCGATTAGAGTTGCGCCCTTGTGAGTGGTACGGCCACCGATATGTCCAAGTCGCACTCGCCGGCTCCAGTTCAGACGTCGCGGCGGAGTTGCAAGGCGCGGCACACCGTTGGCCACCGTAAGCGTGCGCGGGAACCCAGCCCTGCGGTAAAGTTCTGCGAATGTCTCGGATACGGCAATTAACTCTCGCGCACCATCCAGAGTACGCTTCAGGCTGAGCCGCCGGGCGACAGATTCGGTAGTAGAAATAGATGAATCGGAGGGGTCAACGAAAGGGTCAGGACTCGGGTTGTGGAATTGTCCATTTTCATCTATTAAAAATTGGAAATCCGAAATCCACCATGCATCATGCAGTGTCACAATATAAGGAATAGCGCGCGCGCGCGCGACCTCGACAACTGTGGCAGTGAGTCGTTGAACACAGTGGAAATGGATAAGGTCTGGCTCGAATCTGTCGAGGAGAGTCTCAAATGACTCTTGCATCCGGGGATTGAACGGGCGCCAGATCATATTCCGCTCAACCGGAGCGCTGATGCGGTAAACTGGGATACCGCGATAAGCATCGATCCGTGTGTCATAAGGAACTTCAGGATCGTCCGGCACCGTCGCATGTTCATCTACAGCAGCAACTGCAAATTCGTACCGCTCTCCCGCATCATCGAGGAACTGATCGAGGTTGCTTTGAACCACGCGGGTCGCTCCGCCGACCGCCTGAGGTGGAAAGTACACGTTGACTAGGAGGATACGCCGTCGTCTGCGCGGCCGAGGCACGTGCGAAGACGCCCCCGAGAAGGCAGAAAGCATCATCCAATCTTTGTTCGAGGACAGGGAGCTGGGCTCGGGTGGCACAGGCAACGGTAATACACAGCGCAGCACCTCAGCGGCTTGGTCGAGCCCATACGCGGCTATGGCGCGTGTGCGAGCTCGCATACCGATCCGTTGACGCAGGTCAGAGTCTCGCACGAGTTGATCAAGAGCATACATCCACTCCTCCGGTGTCGCGGCCAAAAGCGCGTCTTCGCCATGTGTCAGCAGCTCCCGATAGGTACGCGTGGCAGATACAATTGAGGGTACAGCACACATAGCTGCTTCTAGCCATTTGATCTCGCTTTTTGCGTCGGCCATTGGAGTGGCCGCAAGCACAGCGAGATTGATGTCGACGCCTGAAAGCACCTCCCAATAGGCAGCTACATTCGAAGTAAAACCAAGTTCACGGATACGGTGAGCAAAGGGGGCAAAGCGCTCGTCGAGCAGCAGGTAGCCTGCGATCACGATACGTACGTTCGGGTAGCGGGCGAGCACGTCGAGCAAGGCAGGCGCGGCCAAGTCGGTAAAATCTTTATTATGTGCCTTCGTGCCCGAACCGTAGAACACAGTCAGTGCCGCTCCATCTGGCTGGCTAGGCCTTGACCGGGTCAGGAATGGGAGGTTGCGCTCGTCTAATCCATTTCTGAGAACGTGGCAGACACCACTACGAACCAGCGGCCGCATCGCGTCAGCAAGCGCTGGCGTCGAGGCAAGGCCGATATCACATAAACACATCGCATAGCGGAACAGCGGCACGCCATACTGCAGACCTATATAATCGTGTTCCGTAATCTGCCCCTCAAAGCTCTCGAATGGATCTGGAAATAGAGTTGCATCAAATATCAGATCATCTATCTCATAGATTGTGGGCAATCCCAGCGCGCGAGCGTAAAGAATTGTATGTACGATTGGACGAAATCCAGGCACACGGTAAAATATCACCGCCGTAGCGCGATCTATCACCTTTCGAGCGGCATCGGCATCTGTTTGGTCGAAAATTTTGACCGTCCATCCACCGTACTCGAGCTGACGCCGTTTCTGTTCAACACGATAATATTCGCATTGTGGAAGATCGCGGTTGGCGATGAGTACTATTGTGTTATTGGGCGGGGGCGGCAGCGATGCTGGCAGAGGGTCGATCCAGGGAATAACCTCAACCAATCGGTCTAGCATGGTCGTCAAACGCGCATCGGCATCAGCTCGATGTCCTTCCCGATAGAGGCTGCTTGCCTCTTTCGAAGCCTCAGCGAATATTTTGTCGAGAACGGCGTGGGCGGCAGCGCGCCAACGAGGATCACCCCGGAAGTCCGGCGCGGAACGAACGATGCGGTCAAGCGCCGTATCGAGTTGACCAAGCTCGTTTGCTAGTCCCTCAGCGGCATGGATATGCGACCAAAGCACGGATCCAGGCGCGTCGGCGGCAATCACGAAATCCCGTGCGGCCTCCTGACGTCGTAAGAGGAGCTTCAGCGTATCGCCGCGTCGGTGATGTAAACGGCTTGTGCCCGGCATCTGAGCAATGGCGGCGTCAAAGGCCTGTTTAGCTTTCTCAAGATCGCGCCTGGCAAGGTGGTACTCGCCGATGCGCTCGAGCAGTGCTGCCGCCTCCGGGCCATCGGGGAGGGTAAAAACTGTTCCGAGGTCGGCGAAGCCTGACGTGACATAATGTACGAGCGCGGAGAGCCGGCCAGGGGACGAAATCTCCGTCCCGTGCGGCAAGGCTGCTCTATAACCTTCTGCATCGAAGCAGACCGGGAAGTTGTCGGTGCCCAGAAGCTGGCGAAGGATCTCTGCCTCGCAGCACGGCTCCCCAGCTTCAGTCCCGCGCCTCAGCCAGTCTCGATAAAGATCCGCGTCGCTTGCTTCACGCAAGCGCTCGACAACACGCTTACGATAGAATGAGGGGTCAAAGCGGGCGTTGAGCGCAATGGGCGCAAGTCGCTCAATCCCTCCTTGGAGGAACATCACGATACCCTCTATGCGCGAGTTTGGCTGATGCGGCAGCCAGTCCGCGTTGAGTAACGCGAACTCATACAACATGAATCGATCTAGCCAGGAACCGGCGGGAAGCTTAGATGCCGCCAACATAGATCCGAAGCTTTCGAAGCCCTGCTCATAAGCCAACTCAGGCGCGATTCCGATCCGCGCACTTTTGAGACCTGCGTATTCGCGAGCATATATTGAGAATATGTTTCCATATGCCCGTTTCTCAGGTCGGCCGTAGCGCAGGTAATGCTCTTGAAGCTCCCAAGTTTCGATCTTAGCCGACAGATCGCTATGGAGGTTGCGATATGCATTAGCGTTGAAATCAGCTGGTAGTGGTCCGTGCTTGGTTTCGAGTAGCTCAATGAGAGCCGCACCGTTAGGGGAACGCCCCTCATCGCGCCCAAATTGTATAAAGTGGAGCGCTAGCGCTCGATCATCCGGCATAGCTGCCAGATCTTTATTATAATTCCGGTAAAAAATTGGATCAAATGTCAGATCTGCAACTTCATTCAGTTGCTGCTCTTCAATAATAGCCCCATATCTATCCAGTTCTGCTACTGTACTTTCGGGAAAACGATCAGCAATACCTGGCGAGTCATTTTTTGACATACGTCGAACAAACGGCCAGAATTTTTTTCTGAATGCCATAATTGCTGATATCATGGATCTACTTTTCAGGATACTAGATAGTTAACGACCAAATTTGAGATTCAGCTTGAAACAAATCTCGTTCCATGCACGATTTTTGTAATAATAATAAATATATTACAAAAATATTGCGATTTATCTGGGAGTTCATAGTTTTATTTCCAGAACATGCTCTCGATCTCAGCGAGGTATATTTTGCCTTTGAATAAATCTATGGTAAGTCAGCAACAACCTACGATCGTTTTGACTGGATGGTGATCGGCGCATCGATGCGTGAGGGTCTTCTAGTTGACCCGCCGGGATCGCGGTTCAGTCCAGCGGCCGTGGCTCGGTGAACACGACGTCCTCTCGGAACGTCTGCCGCGGGTCGTAGAGGTCGAAGTTGGGGCGGGTCGGCAGCCCCAGGACAAGATCGAAGACGGAGCCAACATCGAGCGCGGCGAAGCCCACCTCCTTGAGCCGCAGGCATAGGAGTTTCCCGACGAACCCGGCACCCACCAGCACGAGGTGGTCGCGGCCCAGCGTCTCGGCCACCTCAATCACTTGCTCCACCACTTCGTATAGGCGGTGTCCTATCGGGTGCCCAGTCACGGCAAGATCCGAGAATGCCGGGGGGACGACGATCAACTCGACCTCGCCGAGTGAAGGGAACCGGGCCTCCATCAGCGGCGCCATCGCCCGGTGCGACGTGATCAGGCACACGCGCGGCGCGGCCCGCACAATCTGCGCGAGCCCACCCGAATCAAGCAGGTCGTAGTGGACGCTCGTGCGAGCCTGCGGGGCCTTAGCGGCACGGGCTGCCCGGGCGGCGTTCACACAGCACACGAACGTGCCGATGCGGCCGCCTGCGCCCTCGTGCGCAATCCAGTCGGCGGTCGGCGCCGCCACGATGTCGGCCGTGGGGAGAAGGCCGCCGATTTGGTCGCGGATCGTGTCCAGGCGCTCGCGGATCTCCCCGTAGGCCTGCCCGTACCAGCGCTGTGTGAAATGCTCGCGGTAGCCCCAAGACGCGGCGAAGTTCGCCAGCTCCTCGTCGCGGGTGAAGCGCCACATGGCCCCCTCGCCATCGCCTAGGCGCACGAGGGCGAACGGCTTGCTCTCCTGCACCGCGGTGAGCGCCGCCACGAACGACACGCCCACCAAGGCCGTTCTAACTCCGTGACCGAGTGCGGTCGCGTAGGCGTTCGCCGCCGGGGTCGGGGCGGGGGGCAGTCGCTCGAGGTAGGCGTAGAAGCGTGCTAGCTCGCTCAAACTCGCAAACGGCACCGCCCCGGTCCGTGACTGCGCTTCGATCAGTCGGTGGAACTCGTCGTTCCTACCCGAAGCGAGATAAAGGACTGCGAGGCCACGGAACGCCGCATCGAAGCTGGGTGCCAACTTCAGCGCACGCAAGAACGCCGCCTCCGCCCGAGCTGGCTCGTCCCGCGCGAGCAGGACGGCGAGTTCGTAGCTCACTGCCGGCTCCCCCGGATGGGATGCCTGGAGCAGCACTAGGTTGCGCTTGGCAATGACGGGATGCCCGCGTTCCTTCAGCGTGAGGCAAAGAGAAAGCGCATGCATCACGTCATCGCCGCGGATGATACGCCGAAGTTGCGCCTCCCCCGCCTCCCCCTGTTCCACCACCCGGTCTAACAGACTATTCACGTCTTGGTGAGCGCTCATCGCATTTAAGTAGCATCCGCAGCAACGTCTGCAACCTCAAAAACGTCTCGGCGCCTGGTCGTTAGGTTGGACGACACCGGGGTAGGTGGGGGCGCCAGTTTGAGATTTCGTGGTGCGGTTAGGCCGGCCTACCCCGCCAACGCCGCGAGCCTCATGTCAGCGGGCGTTGAATACTCCCTGATTGTGGGCATCGAAAATTCCCTGGTCGGTGCCCTGGCCCCAGGGCGCAGGAGGCATCCTGCACGCTTGGGCTTATCCAGCCTCCGCCACCATGCCCGCCGATGCGTATCGGCCGGAGGCGACGAGGATGGTCCTGCTGGGAGAACTCCTCATGATCCTCGACCTGCACCGACAGGGTCTGTCGGTCACCGCCATCGCCCGGCGGACCGGGCGTGATCCCAAGACCATCCGCAAGTACATCGAGCGCGGCCTCGAACCGCCCGCCTACGGCCCGCGCCAAGCCGGACGCCCGAGCAAGCTCGCGCCCTACCTCGCCTACCTGCGCGAGCGCGTCACCGCCTTCCCCGATCTCAGCGCCGTACGCTTGACCCGCGAGCTGCGAGAGCGCGGCTATACGGGGGCCTACACCGCCGTGAAGCGGTTCATCGCCGCGATCCGGCCACCCGAGGTTAAACCCTACGAGGTCCGCTTCGAGACGCCGCCCGGCCAGCAGGCCCAAGTCGACTTCGCCCGCTCGTCGTCACCTTCACCGCCGCGCCGGGCACAGCTTGCATCGTCTGGCTGTTCTCGCTCGTGCTCGGCCATTCCCGGCACATCGAGGCGCGCTTCGTCCTGCATCAGGACCTGCAGACCCTGCTGCGCTGCCACATCCGGGCCTTGGCCGCCCTTCGTGGCGTGCCGATCGAGATCCTCTACGACCGCATGAAGACGGCCGTCACCGGCGAGGAGGCGGACGGCCATATCGTGTACAATCACTCGCTGCTGGCACTGGCCAAGCATTATGGCTTCCTGCCGCGGGCCTGCCGGCCCTACAGGGCCAAGACGAAGGGTAAGGTCGAGCGGCCCTTTTCCTACATCCGTCAGGACTTCTTCCTGGCTCGCTCGTTCCGGGACCTCGACGATCTGAACGCCCAGCTCCAAGCTTCGCTCGACACCGTCGCCAACGTCCGCCTGCACGGCGCCACGCAGCGGATCGTCTCGGAGGCCTTCGCCGCCGAGCAGGTCGAACTGCAGCTGCTACCCACCGTGCCCTTCGACGCCTTGCTCAAGCTGGAACGGCGCGTCAGTCACGACGGCTTCGTCTCGATCGGTGGCAACTACTACAGCGTGCCGGATCGGACGCGGCGGGTTGTCGAGGTGCACCAGTTGCCCGACACGATCCGCATCCTCGATGGCGGCCGGCTCGTGGCGAGCCACGCGATCCTGGAGGGGCGGCGACAGTACCGCATCGATCCCGATCATTGGCAGGGGGGAGCGGCCCGGGCCATGCGGCACGGTTATCCCGACAGCCCGCCGATCGGCCGTCGTGGCGATCACGTCGCCCAGCGCCCGCTGGCCGTCTACCAAGCCATCGGCGAACGGCTCGCCACCGGGATCGGAGGTCGGTCATGAGCCGCGCCACCTCCCATGCTGCCATCACGCTCGACAGCATCAAGCACAGCCTCGTCGGCCTGCGCATGCCGCGGGCCCTGGAGGTGCTCGACGCTACGGTCCGGCGCATCGAGCAGGGCGAGATCGACGGCATCGCGGCCCTCGACGAGATCCTGACTGAGGAGCTGACGCTGCGCGAGAACCGCCGGGTGAAGACCGCCCTGCTGGTCGCCCGCCTGACCACGATCAAGACGCTCGCCGGCTTCGACTTCACCTTCCAGCCCTCCCTCGACCGGGCGCGGATCATGGCGCTGGCGGAGCTGACCTTCATCGACCGGGCCGAGGTCGTTCATCTCCTCGGCCCGCCCGGTACCGGCAAGAGCCATCTGGCCACGGCGCTCGCCGTTGAGGCGGTGAAGGCCGGGCGCAGCGTGGTGTTCTCGACGTTGGCGGATCTGATCGCCTCGCTGGCCAAAGCCGAGCGCGACGGCGCCTTGCGAGAGCGGATCCGCTATCTCAGCCGAGCCTCGCTCCTGGTCGTGGACGAGATCGGCTACCTGCCGGTCGTCCCAGGTGGAGGCAACCTGTTCCTCCAGCTCGTCAACGCGCGCTACGAGAAAGGCGCGATGATCCTGACCTCGAACCGCAGCTTTGCGGAATGGGGTGAGGTGTTCGGCGATCCTGTCGTGGCCACGGCCCTGCTCGATCGTCTGCTGCACCACGCAGTCGTTCAGATCGAAGGGGCAAGTTACCGACTGCGTCAGCATGGCGACCTCATCCCCGAGCATGTGCGCTCGAAAGCGCTCATCACGCCGCCGCCGGTTCCGCGTCGCCGCGGCCGGCCACCGAGAAAGGCAACGCACGATCACATCGCCGGCTGATCACCGACCGCCGAACCCGCCGAATGGGGAATTTTGAAAACCCACATTTGCGGAGACTTCGGTGCCCATTGACACATGCCGTTGGGCCATCACCGGGGGCGGCCTGCCTGTGTTGCAAAGCTTCGTCCAACCGAGCAGAAAGGTCGCCCGACAGCCGGAGCGCAGCGCCCTGATCCCACAGGCGCGCCGGGCCATCGATGACACCGCGGGTCAGGCCGGCTCCCCCGCGGTCGTGCTTCCGGTGATGGAGGGGACCGTCCATCGGGGTAGCCGCCATCTGACGAGGACACGGTGCAGAGAGCGAGTATCTTCCTCCGGATCGAGCTGGGGGCCGATACCCTGCTTGGACCCGGCAAAGCCGCCCTCCTCCAAGGGATCCGCGAGACGGGCTCGATCGCGGCCGCGGGCCGACGCATGGGGATGAGCTACAAACGCGCCTGGTACCTGATCGACACGCTCAACAACGCCTTCAAGGGACCCGTGGTCACGGCCAACCGGGGTGGGAAGGCCGGCGGCGGCGCGCAGCTCACGCCGATGGGAACCGCCATCCTCGACAGCTACCTGCGCATGGAGCAGCTGGCCTCGGAAGCGGTCGCGGGCGAGCTCGATCTGCTCGGCTCCTTGATGGCCCCGATCCCACAGTGATGGATCGCCGGTCCGTTGCGGCTCGCGCCCTGTGCAAATCGCACTGACGCCCTGATCGCGCCCGGTCGGCACGCCAGAGCGTGCCGACCGGAAGACCGTGCGGGCCGTTTCTACTCTGCAGCCATCGGTGCCGCTTGGGCCGGTGACACCCGGGCCGCGCAGAACTTGAATTCCGGGATCTTGCCCATCGGGTCGAGTGCCGGATTGGTCAGCAGATTGGCGGCGGCTTCCGCGTAGCAGAACGGCATGAAGATCATGCCCGCCGGGACATCGCGGTCGGACCGGACCTTCAGCTCGACCGCGCCGCGGCGTGTCTCCAGCTTCATCTTCGAGCCCGGCTCGAGCCCGAGGCGGTAGAGCTCGCGCGGCGCCATGAAGGCCACGGCCTCGGGCTCGAGCGCGTCGAGGACACCGGCGCGCCGCGTCATCGAGCCGGTGTGCCAATGCTCCAGGACGCGCCCGGTCGACAGCACCATCGGAAACTCCGTGTCCGGTACCTCGTCCGGCGGCACGATGGCGGCCGGGACGATCTTGGCGCGTCCGCTCTCGGTCGGGAAGCCGGCGTAGAAGATGATCTCGTTGCCGGGCTTGTCCGGCGCATCGACCGGGTAGGTCACCGCGCCCTCGCGCTCCAGGCGCTCCCAGGTGATGTTGTTCAGGGACGGCATCACCTGCGCCATCTCGGCGAAGATGTCGGCCGGCCCGTTGTACGTCCAGGCCAGCCCCAGGCGCTTGGCGAGTTCCTGGATGATCCACCAATCCTGCCGCGCGTCACCCGGCGGGGCGACGACCGGCTGCGCGATCTGCACGCGGCGGTCGGTGTTGGTGAAGGTGCCGGCCTTCTCGGCGAAGGCCGAGGCCGGCAGCACCACGTCGGCGTGGAACGCGGTCTCGGTCAGGAACAGGTCCTGCACGACGAGGTGGTCGAGCATCGCCAGCGCGTGCCGGGCGTGGTTGAGGTCGGGGTCCGACATGGCCGGATTCTCGCCCTCGACGAACATGCCCTTGATCGTGCCGGCGTGGATCGCCCGCATGATCTCGACGACGGTCAGGCCCCGCGTCGGGTCCAGCTTCTGGCCCCAGAATTCCTCGAACAGCTCGCGCACGAGGTCCTTCTCGACCGACTGATAGTCCGGGTAGACCATCGGGATCAGCCCGGCATCCGAGGCGCCCTGAACGTTGTTCTGGCCGCGCAGCGGATGCAGCCCCGTCCCCGGGCGGCCGATCTGGCCGGTGACGAGGGCGAGCGCGATCAGGCAGCGGGAATTGTCCGTGCCGTGGACATGCTGGCTGACGCCCATGCCCCAGAAGATGATCGACGATTTGGCACGCGCATAGAGCCGCGCGACCTCACGCAGCGTCTCCGCGTCAATGCCGCAGACCGGAGCCATCTTCTCCGGGGTGAAATCGACGATCTTCTCCTTCAGGGCCTCGAAGTTCTCCGTGTACCCCGCGATGTACTGCTCGTCGTAGAGCTTTTCCTCGACGATGACGTTCAGCATCGCGTTGAGCATCGCGACGTCCGAACCCGGACGGAAGGCGAGATGCCGGTAGGCGTGCCGCGAGAGCGTCTGCCGCCGCGGATCCATCACGATGAGCTTGGCGCCGCGCTGCTTGACGGCGTTCTTGAGGAAGGTCGCGGCGACCGGATGGTTCACGGTCGGGTTGGCGCCGATCACGATGATCACCTCGGCGTCCAGGGCCGCCGAGAACGGAGCCGTGACGGCGCCCGAGTTCAGGCCTTCCATCAGGGCCGCGACCGAGGAGGCGTGGCAGAGCCGCGTGCAGTGATCGACGTTGTTGGAGCCGAAACCGAGCCGCACCAGCTTCTGGAAGAGGTAGGCCTCCTCATTGGAGCCCTTGGCGGAGCCGAAGCCAGCCAGCGCCCTGCTTCCGTGCGTGTCGCGGATCCGCTTCAGGCCACCGGCGGCGCGATCGAGCGCCTCCTCCCAGGTCGCCTCGCGGAAATGCGTCCAGGGATTGGCCGGGTCGACTTGGTCGTTGGCGTCCTTGGGGACGTTCTCCAGGCGGATCAGCGGCGCCGTCAGCCGATGGGGATGGTGGACGTAGTCGAAGCCGAACCGGCCCTTCACACAGAGCCTGTTGTGGTTGGCGGGACCGTCAACGCCCTCGGCGTAGATGATCCGCTCGTCCTTGACCTTGTAGGACACCTGGCAGCCGACGCCGCAATACGGGCACAGCGACGTGACCTCCCGGTCCGGATAGACCGTCCGGGTGTCGTGCTCCGCGTCGAGATAGGCGGACGGCATGAGGGCGCCGGTCGGGCAGGCCTGGACGCACTCGCCGCAGGCCACGCAGGTCGAGCCCCCCATCGGGTCGTCGAAGTCGAAGACGATCTTGGTGCCGGCCGAACGGTAGGCCATGCCGATCACGTCGTTGACCTGAACCTCGCGGCAGGCGCGCACGCAGAGATTGCACTGGATGCAGGCATCGAGGTTGACGCTCATGGCCGGGTGGCTGAAGTCGCCCGTCCACCGCTCGGCCACCGGGAAGCGGCTCTCGGCGACCTCCACGAAATCGGCCTGGGCCCAGAAATGCGAGGTCGGATCGTGCGAGGTCGCGCGCTCCGGCTGATCCGCCACCAGCAGTTCCAGCACCATGGCGCGGGCCTTGGTCGCCCGCTCCGTGGCCGTCTTGACCTTCATGCCGATCGCGGGCGTGCGCTTGCAGGACGCGGCCAGGACGCGCTCGCCCTCGATCTCGACCATGCAGGCGCGGCAATTGCCGTCCGGGCGATAGCCCGGCGCGGGCTTGTGGCAGAGGTGCGGGATATGGGTGCCGAGCCGCTTGGCGACGGACCAGATCGTCTCGCCGGGGCCCGCCTCGACCTGCACGCCGTCGAGTTCGAAGGCGATGGTGGGCGGGGCGGTGGGACGGTCCTCGAGGCCGAACAGGCCGGACGGCTCCGGGGCGGCCTGACCGCCCGACTTCGACCCTTGCGAGTAGGCACCGCCCGCGCCGGGCTGCGCGCTGGGTGCGGGTCCGCCGGCATCCTGGCGGCTGTCCGCCCGGATTTCGGGCCGCTCGGTCCTGGCACCGTGCGTATCGGGGGCGTTGCTCATACGTCCGCTCCAAGCTCGGGCTTCAAATGGCGCTGCACGACGATCATTCGGCGGCCATGGCCCGGCCCTCCGGGAAGAGGTCGGGGAAATACTTAATCACGGTGCTGACGGGATTTGAGGCGGCCTGGCCGAGACCGCAGATCGAGGCATCGCGCATGCACTGCGCCAGCTCTCCGAGCAGCTCCCTGTCCCAGGCGCCGCTCTCCATCAGCATGCGGGCCTTCTGCGTGCCGGACCGGCACGGCGTGCACTGCCCGCAGGATTCGTCCTCGAAGAACCGCATCAGGTTCAACGCGGCCCCGCGCACATCGTCCCGATCCGACAGGACCACGACGGCGGCGGAGCCGATGAAGCAGCCGTACTTCTCGAGGGTCCCGAAATCGAGCGGGATGTCGTTCATCGAGGCCGGCAGGATGCCGCCCGAGGCGCCGCCCGGCAGGTAGGCCGCGAAGGTGTGCCCCTCGGCCATGCCGCCGCAATACTCGTCGATCAGCTCCTGGATGGTGAGACCGGCCGGCGCCAGCTTCACGCCCGGCTCCTTCACGCGGCCGGAGACCGAGTACGAGCGCAGGCCGACGCGGCCGTTGCGGCCGTGGCTCTTCCACCAGCCGGCCCCCCGCTCGATCAGGTCGCGGACCCAGAACAGCGTCTCGACATTGTTGATGAGCGTCGGGCGGTTGAACAGGCCGACCTGGAACGGGAACGGCGGCTTGTGCCGCGGCAGCCCGCGCTTGCCCTCCAGGGATTCGATCAGCGAGGATTCCTCGCCGCAGATATAGGCGCCGGCACCGCGGCGGAGATGGATGCGCGGCCCGCCCGCGGGAAGCTTGGCGAGCTCGCGCGTCAGGATCTCGCGGGCGATGGGATACTCGTCGCGCAGGTAGATGTAGACGTCCGGCGCCTCGACCACGTGGGCACCGATCAGCATGCCTTCGAGGAAGCGGTGCGGATCGGTGTTGAGGTAGAGCTGGTCCTTGAAGGTGCCGGGCTCGCCCTCGTCGCCGTTGACCGCCATCAGGCGCGGCCCCGGCTCGCAGCGCACCGAGCGCCATTTGCGCCCGGCGGGGAAGCCCGCCCCACCGAGGCCCCGCAGGCCGCCGTCGTCGAGCACCGCCAGGACGTCCTCCACCGGGAGCGCCCCGCTTCGGATGCGCTCCAGCGTGGCATAGCCGCCGGCCGCCCGATAGGCGTCGTAGTCGGTATAGGCGGGGATGTGGGCGTGGGTCTCTCCGGCCTCGACCGCGGCCCTGACGGACGCCACGTCGGCCTCGTGCAGGAAATTGTGCCCGACCTCGACGGCCGGCGCGTGGTCGCACAGGCCGACGCAGGGCGCCCGCACCACGCGCACCGCGTCGGAGGCGAGCTCCCGCTGCAGCGTCTCCAGCAGCTCCTCGGCGCCGAACAGCGCGCAGGTGAGGCTGTCGCAGACGCGCACGGTGAGACGCGGGATGTCGGCGTCCCCCTCCTTCACGACGTCGAAATGCGCGTAGAAGGTCGCGGTCTCGAAAACCTCCGCGAAGGCCAGCCC